>OOAD01000943.1_pt1 | contig 18239 bp, 6 predicted proteins | sample 1671151 | NCBI WGS metagenome assembly OOAD01 (sample SAMN06348127, study PRJEB24527) | human gut metagenome | biome: human gut; feature: ankylosing spondylitis patient; material: feces | host: Homo sapiens | place: China | collected 2015-10
GTACGCAACCGCCGCACCACTGGCATCCAATGCTGCTTGGAACATCGCGCCGATATTGCCTCGCAGCCCGGAATCTGTTTTGATATAAACGGAGTCAGTCCCGCAGCGCTGCGCCTGCTGCACGAGTTCTAAACAAATCTTGTAGGCTTGCTGCTGGCTCCTGTGACGGACCTCCGCATCGATGACCGCCACATCCGCTTGGAAGAGTTCCTCGTGCACGGCGGCGGTGCCGTGCACTGCGGCCACCCGGACGGAAACGCAGCGGTTAGCAAACTGTACGCCTGTATCCAGTGCGCCGGTCAGGTCGTCCGCGATTACTGTCAGCCGTGCCATAGGCTCCTCCAATGTGTTTCATTTTGCAACGCGTAGTTTCGTATCATTTGCTTATCTTTCTGCATCTTTTTTTCAGCGCTCTCTGGATTTGTCTAAATCTTACCATTCTCGTTTGTGTTTCTATTTGAAACTATTTAATTTTTTCAATTGACACAGCTCGGCAAATCGGTTACGATAGAGTTGCAATTTAAAACAGTTTATAAAAGGGGGGGACCTCTACCATGCGCCCAATCCGAATCCTAGGCATCGCCCCTTATGAAGGGATTGCCAGCCTGATGCAACAGGCTGCAGAATCTCGCAGCGATCTGCAGATCGACATTCATGTCGGCAACCTGACCGCCGGCGCGGAGATTGCCGTCGCCCAAACTGCCCATCAGGCGTACGATGTCATCCTCTCCCGTGGCGGCACAGCCGAGTCTATCCGCCAGGCTACCGACCTAAAGGATGTGGACATCCCACTGTCTGTCTACGATATTCTGCGTTCCATCAAGCTGGCAGAAAATCACAACTGCAAATACGCGGTCATCGGCTTCCCGGCCATCACCCGCAACGCCACATTCCTGTGCGAAGTGCTGCGCTACAATGTGGATATCTACACCATCCACGACCAAGCCGAGGCTCGCACTATCTTACAGGGTTTGGAAAGTTCCGGCTGTCAAATGGTGCTGTGCGATGTTGTCACCAACTCACTTGCGCAGGAATACGGCATCCCCGCCCTGCTTATCACCTCCGGCCTTGAAAGCGTGGAGGATGCGCTGAATACCGCCGTACAGGAGGGGCTGGCTCACCGCAAGGCGCTGGAACTGGCGCAATTCTTTCAGGATGTCATCCGTGCCATGCCCTACGACACCCTTGTCAGCGACGAGGCCGGGCAGGACCTGTTTGTCTCCCTCTCCCCCGAGCTCCCCGACAGTGTGCTGGCAAAGGCACACTCAGCTATTATGCAGCACACCACCGAGCCCCACCGCAGCTGCCTTGAAGAGAATGGCATCCGTTATGCTTTGCAGAGCACCCCTATCCAAATGGAAGGGGCTCTGCGCCATGTCGTCACAATCGAAAAGAGTCGGCTGTCCATCCCGCTGGAAAAATACGGCATCGCCTACTCGGATCGCCAACAGGCAGTAGATACTTTCTTTGACAGTTTCTACGGCATCACCCAGTCCTTTTCCACCGCAAACCTGACGCTGGAGCAATATTTGCAAAGCAATCGCCCACTTGTCGTTTACGGCGAACCTGGCACAGCCAAGCCCCAGATGGTGCGGATGCTCTACGCCAAAGGGCCGCTTTCTAACGCGCCGCTCATCAAGATTGACTGTGCCATGCTCATGCACCCCGGCTGGAAATATCTGATGGCGAGCGACCGTTCCCCCCTGATGGGTGACGGCTGCACCCTTATGATGAGCCATGTGGAGGCGCTGACTGACGAGCAGTTCAGCGAGTTGTTCTCCACCATAATGGCGCTGCATACGCAGGAGCGCAACCGGTTCTTCTTTGTCGCCAGTAGCTCCAGTTCCGGAACGATGCACCCCCACTATGCCCGACTGGTAGATATGCTGAACTGCCTGATGCTGCAAATGCCGCCGTTGCGCAGTCACCTGCAAGATATTCCGCGCTTGTCTGGGTTGTATATCAGTACCCTGAATATGCGCAACGCCCGTGCAGTCATCGGTTTTGAGCCGGAGGCGAACTTATGTATGACGGAGTAAAGCTGGCCTGGCAACTACGACCAGTTCTGCCGCGTGCTGGACGAGTTGGTGCTGCACACGACGACACCTTATATCTCCGTGGAGACCGTGCGCGACCAGTTGAAACGGGAATGTACCTTCTACCCCGGTGCCGTTCCCCAAACCCACGCTCTGCCCGTTGACCTAACGCTGGAAGAGATCGAGCAAATCGCCGTGCAACAGGCCTTGCGAGCCGAAAACGGCAACCAGAAACGTGCTGCCGAGCGCTTGGGCATCAGCCGCACAACGCTGTGGCGAATGCTGCAAAAGGAAACACCCCATCCATATAGAGGGTAATAGACACAACAAGCACCCTTCTGGAAGTCAAGCAGCAAATCCAAAAAGCCCTGCGCCAGTACAAGAACCCGCCCATTCCCACAAAACAAGAACAAATTGTCGTACCGCAGAACAGCGTGTTGGTACTCGTCAAGGCAAGCTGACCGCACCGACCGCTCCTATTTTTACCTGCCAACTCCGCAAAATTTATCCACAAAAAGCGCCCCGGCTGTTGAGAATTTCAGCAGTCGAGGCGCAGTTATTTTTGCGTTTTGGGGTCATTTTGGGGTCAAAGTTACCAGATTGTTACCACTTTTGCCATAATGTAGAAAAAAGCTCGTTGAAACTTGTCGTTTCAACGAGCTTTTGTTGGTTGCGGAGACAGGACTTGAACCTGCGACCTCCGGGTTATGAGAAATCTAAAATTTGTGCGTTACAATGCCGTTTTGGTGGGTTTGGTGGTATTGCGTACCAAGACTCGGAACAGGTTTTGTCCCATGTGTACAAAAGAATGCCATACGGTGCTGACCCGTTCCAACCCCTTTTGGGGGCAGTTTTGGGGGCAAATCTGCAAGACGAATTCTGACTTGCGCCGCTCAAATAAATGCGCAGCTTTGGTCTCATTGAGAAATGCGGATACCAATATCTCTGGGTTCACGCAAGTGAAAAGCCCAGCAAACCAATATATAAGTTTTACTCCCTAGCAAGAAGTTGTACGCAAACCAGCTCTACACCATCCCCGCACACCGCCCCTGTCGCCGCGAGAAACGCTCCTGTTCGGGCGCATTCGCGGTGCATCAGCGCAGTGCCCGCCCAGCCAAATACCGCCCAAAATTTTCCGCTTTCCAGAGATTTTTGTTTCACCGCAAAGGCATTTAGAGGGCAGCGTCCTCGCCCCCGTATGCCTTAACATCTAGCCCAACTTAGAAACCACTTTCAGCTGGTATCGCCGCATCTGGGCTAGGTCCTGGGATGTGGGGACTGTGCCGCTCTTGGAACTGAAGGTCGCCGCCTTAGCGAAGTCCCCTTCCAGCATCGTCATGCCCAGCAGAGCACGGCGCATCAACACCAGGTCGCTAGAATCAATCATTGCATCGCCGTTCAAGTCTCCGTAAACGACGACCGTCATCACCACATCGCCAGCCGCGTTACAGACCTGCGTGCCCGTACCGACATTGCCGTTGGGGGCCAGGTTCTGCACGGTCAAGCCGTTTTCACCGCCCAGCGCCGCCAAGAACTGCTCCGGTGTCGTGGCTTCGCTCACGCCGTAGACGGTGTTGTTCTCAACTATATAGCTGTCATCATTGCCCGGCTCTGGGTTAGGTTTAGGATCCGGCACAGGGTCAGGGCTCACTGTGCCAATGTCCAGCTCTGCCAAGCCCCACAAACCATCTTTGGACGCTGCGTAATACAGCTTGCCATCGAAAGCCTGGATACCTTTATGCTTTATTGCGTAGTCTTTCACCCAAGTCAATGTATGGTTGGTGCTGTCCAGTTTATACTCATGGATTGCTTGGTTCCACCCCTGATTGTCCGCACCAAACACGCGGTCGCCAACAAGGGCACTACCATACATGTACATCTGCGTTTCCATAAGATTGTTGCCATCTGTGCCGTCCCAAAGGTTATCACGCCAACGCATTGTACCATAGCGGGAGAAATACCAATCCCCATCATACAGCTGAATCAGGCTCTTTATACTTAAGGAACTGTTTTCGCTGAATTTTACCCACCAGGCAGTGTCATAGGTCTTATCCACAGCGGCCTCCGCCATATTCACATCAAAGCTATCATAGAAACCAACGATATCTTTCCCGTCATGCTGGCACTTTTCTGCAAAGTCCTCACTGCTGCGCATAAAATACTCATAGGAACAAACGCCGTAGTCCAAACAGTCTATCGCTGTATCGTCCCAAGTGCAGTCTACTTCATACCAGTTTCCGTCCACCTGCACCAGATCCCAGGCATGGTTCATCTCTTCGCTGGAAAGACGAACCGTTGGGATGCCCAGTTCGTTGGCAATACAGGCGAACGCTTTTGTGTAGCCATCGCAGACCGCCACACGATTCATAAACACGCCGTAGGCCGTATAAATCGGACTGTCGGAATCACTTCCCCCGTCGTAAACCTGCATGTCATACTGGGTCGCGGCCACAATCTCATTGTGGAGCAGCATGACCTTTTCCAAGTCAGTTTTCCCCTGCTCTACACGGGCCTTAATGCGCCCGACAAGTTCGTCCATCTTGGCGCAGTCCTCTTCGGGGTAGTACGACAAGATCAGGCTTGCGACCGTGTTTTCGCCTTTATAAAAGGAATACTGTATTCCATTTTTGACCTTGTAGCCACCGGCCAGCGTGCCGGGCTCACCGGCGAATGCCTTGATCTGGTCGAATGTAATCCCCAGATCGTGAATGTCTACCATCTCCTGTCTCGCTGCGATGGCTTTTGTCACGCGGTCGCACAGTTCGGTGTAATTGGTATCCGTCTCGGCGTAGGTCGCCGCCACGCTGACGCCGCCTTGGTCGGCCAACTTGCTGCGGGCTTTCAACTCCTGTTCAAAGCCTTCCCGTCCGCCGGGGAGCGTCACATACTCCAGTTCAGGTGTTTCCTCGTCCTGTGCCGGGGCCATCTCGGCTACATAGACCCCTGAAGCGGTCTCCGGCGTTGCCTGCTCGGCATAGGCCGTGAACATGCTGCCTGCCAGCGCCGCCGTCAGTAGGATGCTCAGGGTTTTTGCTGCTTTTTTCATCGTCCTCTCAGCACCTCACTTCTTCTTTTTGTAACACACAGCGCCCGCAGCCGCAGCGGCGATTACCACAACCACAACCAGTGCCACCGGCAGGGCCGCGTTGCTCTGCTGCGGCACGGTGTCGACAGCGGGCTGAGCCTCTGCGGTCGGTGTGGTGGCAGGCTGTGCGTTCAGCACATCCTCCGTTACATCCACCGCATTTTCCTCGACCCGCTCGTTGCGCACAATCTGCATCTTGTTGCCGTTCGCATCGGTAATAATCTCCGGCGTGGCGGTGGGGGACAGCTCGTTAGCCGCCGCGTCTCCGTTTTGCTTGGCCTGCTGCTCTTGCAGGCGCTCCGTCATCGTAGCGCTCTCGCTGGCGGCATTGCTGCTCGCCTCGGCCATGGTCTGCTTCTTGCCGTCGGTGGAGACACTTGGCACGGTGGTGGGTACCGGCACAGCCTCGCCCGTCACAGTCATATCACCGATCGTCAGGTCGATGTCTTGGGACTCCACCTTGCCCTCCGCTGTCACTAAGCTCGCGTCGGATTCAATGCAGACCAGAGGCCGACCGGTGCCGGGCGTGGCGGCAGTCAGCTTGATCTTCGCCACCTCACTGCCCGGCTCCACAGGGCTGCCGCCCGCATCATTGTCCAAGTAGAGCACATTCAGCGTTGAGTCGGTGTAGCTGTAGGAGAGTTCATTGCTCACGATGCCACTGCCGCTGTCCACATCATAGACCGCGTAACCCTCCGGCAGGGTAAATTGCAGCGACAGCGCCGCTGTGGGCGTGGCAGCAGAATCGCACCGCAGCGACAATTCCACAATGTTTCCGGCTGTCACTTGCGCGTTATCCGCCGTCAAGCTATACTGCGCCACCTCGGCCGCGCTGGCGGCAAAACCCAGACAAAGTGCGCACAGGGTGGCCGCCGTAGCGGAGATGAATTGTTTTCTCATACGAATCAGGTTCCTTCCTAAAAGGGCCGGTATGGCACTAACCATACCGGCCTTTTGTTTCAGCCCGTGGGGGCTGGCTGCGTAATTAGTCCAGCATCGTGTTCGTCATGCTCAACAGGTAGCGACGCAGCAAGACCAAGTCATTCGTGTCGACTCTGCTGCCGTTGGTGCTGGGGGTAGCAGCTTTCAACTGAACCTGGGTCAGCTGGCCGATCTGCAGGATTGCCTGGCGCATCATCGTCAGATCCTTGGTATCAACGCTGCCATCGCCGTTCAGATCACCCGCTACTGCCACGGTCACGCCGCCGGTCTTGCCGTCAGCGCCCAAGCCGATGGTATAACCCGTGCCCAAAGGCGCGTCTGCGCCGACCTTGTTGCCGTTGGTATCCAGCACGGTCATGCTGCCGCCGCTCAGGTACTGGGCCAGCTTGTTCAGCGTAACGCCGGGTTCCATATGGCTCAAGAGCCGCAGGACTGCACCGTCCGGCTGCGTCAGTTCATCCAGCGTCAGCGGTGCACCCGCATTCAGCAGAATCTACGTTAAGCCGCTAATAGCCTCGTTCAAATCCTCCGGCGTCAGCAGGTAACTGGAGCAGTGGTCGATCGATGTGACCGCGAAGTACACACCGTCCACGACCTCAACGCTCAGTGTCTTGGGATTGCCACTTGCATCGCGCATGACCTCCAACTTACCGGTGCCCTCGTTCACATAATAAATCTTGAAGCCTTCCAGCGAGTTATTGTGCTTGCTGTAGTAGTCCAGTAGGCTCTCATTCATACGAATCTTGACGGTTGCCTCGCCGGGCAGATCGCCGCTGTGGGAGAAGCACATAGCCTGATAAGCGATGCTGTTCAGCGTTGTGCCGTCCTCTTTACTCTTACTGACGACATTGCTGACGATATCCTGCTCGAAGTCGGTGAAGGTGAACGCCACGCCCAGATTCACGCTGGAACCGTCGTAGTCATCCTTCAGCTTGTCCTTCTCAAAGTCCCAGATAACATCGGTCTCATTGCTGGTACTCTTGACGGTGACCTCCATGCTCTTAGCCTTGTTGGACTCCTTCTGGAGTTCCTCAAACTTGTTGCCGCTCAGCGTCAGCGAGCTATCGATGCCGCCGGGGGTAGAACTGCCTTGGGCAGCCGCCAGTTCCAGCTTTGCCTTGGTGGTATCTTCTTGGTTTTCCTTTGCAATGTCGTCCAAAGATTTGTCGGTGTTCACGGTGTCCATCTTGGGCGTCTCGTAGAACGGTACATACAGTACGCTTCCCTCAAACATATCGTTCTTCGGGACTGCGTCAACAAATTTTCCGTCCTTCGGCGTTGCAAAGTAGTTGTAAGTAAAGTTGGCTGCTGTGTCACCGTTCGACTGGTTGCTGACCGCGATCTGGCCAGCGTTCAGGTAAAACAGGTTGTGGTTCGTTGTGCCGCCGTTGACCTTGACGCCATACATGGAGGAGTAGCTACCATCCAGGTTGCAGGTTTCGGCAACCAGCACGCCAGTCTTGTTGTTCAGGAAGGTGTTGCCATTGATGTACACATAGCGCTGGTAACCGTCCAGCACAAGCGCGGTGTTGTTGTCAGTAAGGTTGTTACCATATGCCATGCAGCTTTGGCTGTTGACAACATTACGATCCATCACAACGCCCTCGTTGTAGCCTGTGATTTCACAGTAACGGACTTCACGCACATCAGAAATTGCCGTGCCGCTGCCTTCCACAGGGCTGGTAAAGTTGATGTTCTGCACTTCCACATTCTTTTCGGTAGCGCGGATTGTGCCCTTGATGTTCGGTTTACTGCTGTAGTTGCCGTCCAAACTGATGCCTGGCACATCGACCACAAAATTGCCTTCGTAGTCTCCAGTCTGTACCTGAATCCATGTGCCGGGAGCCAGCGTAGCGCTCGCCAGCACACTCTGCAGTTCATCCGTATTCGTTACACGCACGGTTTCGGTTGCGCCATCTTCCGTAACACGGAAGGAATAGATTGACTTAAACGACTGGCCGTTCTTCATCGTGACCGTTGCAGTGAACTCATACTCAGCAAGTTCATTGTAGTTTATCTGGTATTCGAAGAAGTAGGTACCATCTTCACGACCTTGGCGCAAAATCTGTGCATTCTTATCGTCACTGGATGTAACTTTAATGGAGTCCAGATTGTCAATGGTATCATAGTAAGTGCGGCTATTGTAATTGCCACTGGCGAAGAAGACATACAGCTTGTTGGTGCCAACATAGTCATTTTTTATTGCGCTACTGCCAGACCATGTCTCGTAATCCTGACTTTCGCCCTTTGAACCGAAGCAAACTTCCATACCGTTAGGCAGGTAACTGCTGTAGGAACGGCTGCTCCACGACAGCGTCACGTATGCGGAGGACTGCGTGCCGTCCTTGCGGGTGATGACCGCTGCAAAGTATGCGTTCTCATACGGCAGGGAATGTTGCGCCGTAAGGGTAACTATAGTCGGGTCGCTAGCATCCTGCACCCAAGTCAGGGATTCAGGCAGATTTGTCTTATAAGTGATTTCCTGGATGGTATCCTTGTTCTCGTTCACCTTCAGGCGCACGCTGGGGTACGCAGCGCTCAGGGAAGTGGACTGAATGACATTCCGGGTGTCGGGATTCACAAAGTTGGAACGGCTTCCTGCCACAACATTCGTACCATAGTTGAGCGTCTCGTTGAAGCTCTTTTCCTGTCCATCCTTGGCAATCGTGATAATAAAACTCAGATATTTGTTGGAGTAGCCGTTGTTGTTGACCGCATACGCTTTCAGCGGGGTGAAGAGGACATAGCCTTCTTCTGCATTGAAAGTGCAGCTATAGTAATCGTTAGCTGCCAGCCAGGCATCCTTGATGGTATAGCCAGCTTCTTTCAGTGTCTTCAAGCCAAGGTGCGGGTATACCTTATAAGTCTTGCCCACAGTCCAGGTGCTCTCACCAAACAGATGCGCCGCCTCCGTTGCGCCTTCCAGCCAATAAGTCAGAGAACCGTTGTAGTAAGAAGAATCCGACAGATAGACCGTTACCGTTGTCAGTGCTTTTGAGCCATCCTCCATCGTAGCTTCCAGTTCCATAACAAACTGACCGCTGACATCGTTCCAGACAATCGTGGATGCACCGTTGTCATAACGGATGGAGTTGATGTACTTGCTCAAGGCGTCTGCGTTGCGCAAGGTGAAATTCTTCACGCCGTCGGTAGCTGCACGCAGCGTCATCGTCTCACCGCCGTAGAGGCTCACACTGTTGCTGCCATTCAGCGTACGGGTTCCGAAGCTGTCGGCTTGCACGGTATAAGCAACCTTGTTATCCCCTACAATGTACAGCGTACCATACTGAACCACCATGGCATAAGAGCCATCCTCCAGGGTTGCATTCAGGGTATAGCTGAAGTTCTGGGGCTCCACATCGTCGGCAACCGTGATGGTGATGCCGCCCCAATCATTGCGATCCATACGGATCTTATCCTCACCAACAGGCGTACCATCCGCAGACTTCACCGCGTAGGTAAAACCTTCGTCGATATTGCCATAACCTCGGACAAACACATTGTTTTGGCTGCCGGGCCGCAGTTCCAGATAGAACGTAGTACCGTACCCATCGGCAGAGTTCATCACTAATTCACTGGATATCTTGATAAGGCTCATATTGCTGATATGGACACTCTGGCTGCCCGTAGTCTGGGGATTCAGATAATATCCATAGGCAATGCCCGTCTGCTCATCAATCAGCGGCAAGGGCTGCTTCCACTCAAATTTCAGCTTGCTTGTAACATTGTTGAAGCTGACGGTAACGTAATCATCCACATTGATCGGTGCATTGGTGCTGATGGTAAAGCAGGTCAGACTATCGCCGCTTGGTCTGGCCGGTTGCATTGATGGTATACTCTGCCGTTGTACCAGCCTTACCGTTGGGGATGACAGAAACTTGCTTACCCGTAGTCGGATTGACTGCAATCGGGTAATACCATGTGGTAGTGCTGCTGCTTCTGCTGTAAGACAAACTATTCGCATAGGATGTCTTATAGTTTTCATCCTTATACGACACCTGCAGCGAGCAGTTCACATCGTCCGGAATGTCCTTCTTAAATGTAATGTTCAGGATGCCGTTTTTGACATTCGCGCCAATATACTCACACTGTTCAATAGGCACTGTATTGCCATTGACAAAGACATTAAAGGTAAAACCTTCATCCTTCAGCGCATCTTTGGCAAGGTAAACATTGTCGTTGGTGTAGTAGCCCGCAACTGTAATACGGTTGTTGGTCTTGCTGAAACTAGCGCCGCTGGCCTCATCATTAAAGAAACTCAGGCCAATCATTGCGCGGCCCGTGCCGGAGTCCATGCTGAATCCCAGCTTCGTACCCAGGAAACCGAAGGCGTATACACCTGTCACAGAATCGTTCAGGTCACTTTCCACGGTATAGGTCAACTTAGCCGTTGCCAGATCGATGCCGATGGTGACTCCGTTCGGGATGTTGCCGCCGACCCATGCCTTGCCCTCAGTGGGCAGTGCACGGCCATTCTTGGTTCGGATATCATAGGTGTATGTACCAGCCTTCTTTGGCAAGGTGCGCACATGTGTGCCATCCTGGTACAGTTCCAGCTCTACGCCATCATTGTAGAGCGTCAGATCGGGATAGTACGCAGACGAACGCACATACGCACCGTCGGTGCTCTCTGCCACGATACCGTACACATAGCGATTGGACTGGTTGTAGGTGTCAGAGCCGTCATCCTTGTACAGTTCCGGCACTTTCTTGACGGTAATCGTTGCCTTGCCGTCCTTTTCCGCGATGTCAAAGTATTCGGCGACTTGCTCGTCGGTCAGATAGGTGACGTTATTCCACCCTTCGGTGGAAGTCATAACGCGGTACTTGTAGTTGGTAATGCCCAGATCTTTGAAGGAAGTCTGCTGACCGTTGTAATCAACATACGGCTCCACCGTGAAGGAGTTGCCCTCGCGCATGGTGGGACTGCCGCTGCCGGTTGTTCTCAGGTTGACATTGACCGATGGCGTGCCAACATTAAAGGAAACGGAGAACTGCGCAAACTGGGTCTTGCCCTCCAGCGTGACGCTTGCCGTGGTCGCAGAGCTGCCGGTGAGCGTAATGTTCTTCAAAACCGTAAGGCGGACTTTGCCATCAGCATACAGTTCTGCCTTGATGTAATCATCCAGCGTCTCACCATCACCAAGCGCAATTTTAGCACTGCCGTATTCATACTGGCTCAGTGTGAGGTTCCAGCCATCCGCAGGCAGCGGATACTGCTTCATCGTATTGTTGTCGTAATAGTTCAGGTCAGCCAGCATCGTTGCACCGGCTTTAGTAGGCAGTGCGCCCAGACCGCTTATGTTATTAAGGCTGGTACTGACCCAGTCTTTGTCCATCGTATATGTGACAATCAAATCATATTCCTTGCAAGGGAAAGTGATTTTGATCTGGGCGTTGCTATAGTCCAGCCCCTGCGGCAGGGTAGTGTAGTCAAATTTCAGGTTAACTTCATCCGTGTCCGGTTTATAGGCTGCTTGCACAGGTACAGTAGTTTCTTTACCGTCAGTATCTACATAATTCAATACAGCCGAGGGTCCCGTCGCCGTATCCAGCGTACCGCACTTCGACCAGCCGCGATTGTCGTAGCTGTCCGTAAAGATGCTTGCATCTGCGCCATCCGTACTTTTCAGTTTGCCCCAGCTGACATTACCTGTGGTGTTCAGGTACGGCGTGCCTACTTCAACACTGACTCCGAACTGCGCCAGCTGCCCCTTTGCAGTGAAATAGAAAGTTGTCCGCTGTTCTGTAAGAGGAATATCCTTCAAAACTGTAAAGCCGATTTTTCCATCTGCCGAGAGTTCGGGCCGGATATAATTCAGTACTTCGTCACTGGTAATACCCGCGCTACTGTCATAGCATTCGCCCGTCCACAGCACATTTCCTATATCGGGGAAAGCTATTTCTTCGCCCGTGATGCCATTATAGAGGGCGACCTTGGCTGTCATTGTTGCGCCCGCTTTAACGCCCAACGAAGCCGGAGTTTTATTGGCAAGCGAAACATTCAAAGTCGGACGAGACACACCCGTCTGTGTAGACAGCGTGTACTCCTTGCAGGGGAATGTAATGTACAATGTAGCATCCACATTTGCCGGCGGAACATCGCTCCGTGACATTTTCACATTTACGCGGTCTGTCTCGGCATTGTAAGTCGCGGTAACTGGGGCTTCATGCGCCACGCCGTTTTCATCATCATACTTTAAGACGGCAGACGGGCCTTTTTCGGTATCCAACGTACCAAGGCTGGACCATGTCACAGTGTTGTAACTGTTATCCCGCAGTTCATAAACATCATCGCCGTCTGCACCGCACATTTCAAGGTAGTTTGCATCACCGAGCACCGTGAAATAAGGGGCAGGAATAAGCCCTGCTGTCTCCGCATACTTCGATGTAACACGAAACAGAATGTATGCCTGGTTAGAACTATCCTGCAATGGGATATCCTGTTTCACCGTAAAGGTGATTTTCCCTGTTGTATTGTCAAAAGTCGCATCAATGTAATCCGCAATTTTTGTGTCGTCCAACCACGTACCGTTGCTGCTGATAAAGTTGATTGCTGCGCCCTCATTCGTCCCAAATGGCTTATCATACGCACCTGTTACGGAGTTATACGCATAGAGCGTACCTGTCATCGTGCTTCCCGTTGTTTCGGTAAGCGTCTGCTCATCTGGGGTAAACTGGAGTTCAGTATTCTTACCCACAATGCTATTTGCCACACAAACAGCACCATTCTTGTAGGTAACAGCTATAGACAAGCGCCAGTTTACCGACGTGATGTCATCAGGTTCTTTAAAAAGGTTCACGATTACGGCATCACTTGTTTTGTCATAAACAACCGCAATGTCATCCGACATATCATCTTGGGGATAACGGCTACTTGTAAGCGTTGCCGTAACATTTTCTACTTCGCCATAGACAGACCAGCTTCGTTCTGCATCGCAGAAGTGTTGTCCCTCACTGCTAAGCAAATCGACCCAGTTAGGTCCAATCGGCATCTCGTACAGCTGCGGGGTTTTCTGCAATTCCCCACGACCATAGTAATATTTCCCGGCATCATTATGAGCAACAACACACAATCCTGCCAGGCTTTCAATATAATTATTGCTATCAATATAGCCATACTTGACACCCGACGGGTAGCGAATGACTGCTTTCCCACCATTTGCTGTCGGCTGGCTGACGACCTCAACGCCACCCAGGCCAGTAACTTTATCCAGCGTCAAAGCTTCGTTATTTGTGCCGTAAACCGAAATGGTAACTGTATAGTCCGTGTCGTAAGTAACAACTTCGTCACTATCCCAAACCACATTTGCTCCCAAAGTTCCGTACGGGTGTGTGTAAGAACTCGGCTCAATCATGTACGGAGGCATATCCGCATCCGTCGGGTCATTTGTACTGACAACCAGAGGTACAGTTTCATTCTCGCCCGTGCCCTTGTCCAGAGGATCAGTGTAGGTAACATACTTCGGAACATATCCCAAGTTTCTGCTAAGATCATTCGTGAATACCCAAAAATCGTCGCCTATCGGGACAATGCCAACACCTGTTGTGTTAGCCGTTTTCTCATAATGAATTGCCGCATAGTCCGTTGTTGCCTTCGCTCCGCTTTTGCTGACCTTAACAGGCAGTTTGCCAAAGTAATAGCCCGTATTAGGGTCTTTATAAAGAATCAGCGTCGTATCCGGGTCGGCATCATCAGGACTGGCCGTCTCGGTAGGGGTGGCTGCCTCAGCAGCTTGCTCCGCAGGAGCGTCAGCCACAATCTCCACCGGCTCCTCCGTCGGCACAGGTTCTGCCGTCGGCTCAGTGGTAGGCTCAACCGTCGGTTCCGGAGTCGGCATTTCCGTCGGCGCCGGGGTGGCGGTGGGCTCCACCGTAGGAGCTGGGGTTGCCTCAACCGGGGTCTCGGTCGGCGCAGGGGTTGCCTCCTGCGTAAGCGTCTCTACAGGTGCAGTTTCCGCAGGGGTATCCTCTGCGGGCTGTTCCTGCACAGTGGCCGTGGGCTCGGTTATGGGCGGGGTGTCGTCGGCGTAAGCCACCGGTGCCATCATGCTTGCAACCATTGCCGCAGCCAAAATCATGGACAGCAATCGTTTCATTCCAAATTTCCTCCTTATATTTACAGGCTCTTACGCCTGCTGCGCACAAAATAGCATAAGGGAGGGCAAAGCATCTTTTTGCAGATACATTTGCCCTCCCTTACATTAATGTTTCAGATATAAAGGATCAAATTACCGTGGATTAGTCGTTGCGCTTTTTCTTGAACAGCACCGCAATCAAACCGCCCAGGGATGCCACCGCCAGTGTGATAAGCGTCGTCAGCGGGAATGCATCGGATGTCTGTGGGATGGTAGTAGCCGCCGCAGCGGGCTTCGTGGTCTTGTTGGCCGTGCTCGTCGTAGTGGTTTTATTATTGGTGCTCGTTGTGTTGCTGCTGTTGCTATTGTTGTTATTGCTGCTGCCGCTACTATTGTTGTCGGCCGGCTTATTCAGTTCTGCCAGGGTTGCAACGGCCTTTGTATAGATTGCATAGTTGCTGCCCAGCGCAGTCTGCAAGGCGGAATCGGTCATCTTGTAAGGTGCCGCTTTCAGTTCATTCACGATTGCCGTGATGGCAGCAACATTCTGCTCCTGTGCCTTGGTAATGGTCGCAGGCAGTGCCTTGATCTTATCGTTGGCCTGCTTGATCTTCTCCTCGGCAGCTGCAGCCTGAATCTTGTCCGTCTCGTAGTTGGTGAACTCAGCCTTGGCCTGTTCCTCGGTCATGCCGTATTTTTTAGCCGCAGCGTCCATATCCTTACGCAGGGCGTCATATTTGGCAATGTCATACGGATAAGTCCAGCTGTCCAGCTCTGTCTGCATCTTGCTGTTCAGGCCCGTCAATTCGCTGTTCATAGCCTTAACAGCAGCCGCATATCTGGTGTAGCGTTTCCAGCCGTTTACTCCCATCGTAGTTTCATCCACCGCTACGCCGCGATCCTGCAAAGCCGCGATGTCTGCAGACAGCTTTTCTTCCGCAGCCTTATCATCGTACCGGACATCCTTATCGTCCTTCAAGCTCTCCAATGTGGCTTTCATGTCCGTCTGGGCCTTTTCCAAATCAGTAATGCCCTTCTGTGCGTCGGCCAGCTTCTGCTTTTCAGCTGCAGTGAAGCTGTCTCCCTTAGTTTCCAGAGCCGCGATTTCCTTGTTCAGAGCCTCGATGTCGGCCTTCTCGGTCAGTTTGACAGCATCTGCGCCGGGCAGAGCCGTGACCGCTTTGTGGGCATTTTTGCTGCGCTGTTCCAAATCTGCCAGAGCCTTTTCGGCAGCAGTCAGATTCTTCAATTCAGCGTCTGTGAAGGTAGCCTTGTCTTCGTCCTGCATTTCCTTCACGCGGCTGCGGAGTTTTTCGATGTCAGCCTTATCGGTCAGCTTGACGTCCTCTGGACGCACCATCCGGTCAAGATCTTTCACCAGATCGGCGCGCTTCCCATTCAAGGCTTCCAGAGTGTTATTCGCCGTTTCCAGTTTCTTCAGCGTTGCATCATCCAGTGCCTGATGGTTGTTGTCACCGTAGGCCTTCTGCACATCCTCGGCAGCTTTTCCGGCTGCATCAAGCTGGTCAACCACACTCTGTTCCAGTGTGACCTTCTCCGGCAGGGCCTCGATCTGTGCCTTCACATCCGCGATGGCCTTTTCGGTCGCAGCCTTGGCATCAACGGCCTTCTGGTAGTCAGCGTAGTTTGTGATCTTCGCCTGCGGGACTTCCTCGTCCTTGAGCAGAGCGTTCACGCGGGTAGTGACAGCATCGATTTCCTCGATTTCTGCCAGCGTTGCATCCTTCGTGGGCAGCGTGCCGATGGCGGTGATGACATCGCTGATCTCGGTCTCGGTGGTTTTTACCTTCTTCTCACCGTCAACCAGCTTCGCCAGGTCACTCTCGGCCAGCACATCGCCGTAGTCGTTCACCAGCTTGTCCGCTTTCTGACGCAGCTCGCGGGTGGCATCAGCGCTCTTGCCGTAGTTGATATAGGTAAACTCTTTCAGTTCCTTCTTGACGGCGTCGATTTCCTCAGTCGCCTGGCCCAGAGCCGCCTTGGCCTTGGTGTACTTATTGTAGTTGGTAACATACTTCGCGTTGTCAACGCCCAAGTCGGTCAATTCGTCCAGTGCAGAGTCAATATTAGAAATCAGCTTGATATTCGCATCGGTCACTTCCACCTTGTCAGGCAGGGTATCGATGAGGGCGATTGCGCCATCAATCTTCTTCTCGGTGCTCTCAACTGCTGTCTCGGCGTCGGTCAGATTCTTGATGGCATTGCCGATCAGCACATCACCGTACTGCTTGTTCAGGTCGTCGACTTTCTTGCGCAGTGCAGCAACAGCATCCTTATCGCCGTAGCCGGTGTACTTAAAAGTGGCAGCTTCGTCAGCGGCAGCCTTTACAGCATCACTGGCGTCGTTGACAGTCTTCTCAAAGTCAGCAAACTTTTTGTAGTTGCTGATCTCGTTCTCAATGTCAACGCCCTTATCGGCCAGCGCGTCCATAGCGGTACGCAGGTCTTTCAGTGCGCTTTCTGCCTCGCTCAGGGGATTGAGCGGAGTTGCGGTCTTAGCATTGATGAGCGCAACAGCCGCATTGATTTCGTTGTTGGTCTGCTCCACAGCGTTCTTGGCGTCAGTCAGGTTCTTCAGGTCAGCGTCGGTGAGAATGTCATCACCGTATGCCGCCTTCAGGGCATTCAGTCGGTTGTTCAGCTTCTCGACCTCGGTCTTGTCGCTGTAGTCAGTGTAGGTAAATCCTGCAATATCCGCTTTCAGCGCGTTCACCTCACCCTTGGCGGCATCCACCTTCTCGGACAGCGTCACAAGGTCACTGTAGTTAGAAATATCGGTGTCAGGAACAACGCCTTCTTTCACCAGTGCCTCAACCGACTTTTTAGCAGCCTGCACCGCAGAGTCCACTGTGGCAAGAGGATTCAGGCTGGTGGGCAGCTTGCCGATCTCCGCAACAACCGCATCGACCTTACCGCCGGTAACCGTAACAGCCGCTTCGGCGTCAGTCAGGTTCTTCAGGTCGGCATCGGAGAGAATATCGTCGCCGTACTTCGTCTGCAGGGCCGTGACCTTGCCGCGCAGCGCACTCACCGCCGACTTATCGCCATAACCGGTGTATTTGAAGTCCTTGATGTCTTTTTTGATGCCATCAATTTCTTCAAGCGCAGCGTTCAGCTTTTCTTCCGCAGCTTTGTAAGTACTGTAGTTAGCAACTTCCTTCTCCACCTCAACGCCCTTGTTCGCCAAGGCTTTCAGCTGATCCCGAACCTTGCTGACTGCCTCAATCGTATTCGCCGTCGGCTGAATATCGGACGGCAGCGCAGCAATATCTGCTTGAGCAGTCTGAATCTCGGCATCAATTTCATCAACGACTGTACGGGCAGCGGCAATCTTGTTCAGTTCAGCTTCCGTCAGCTTACTATATGCAGCGGAGTCCGTTGCCTTCAGGTTCACAACTGCCTTTTCTGCGGCTTCGAGATTCGCCTTGCAGGTATAGTCAGGTGCTGCGTTCGGCAGCTTTGCAATAGCCGCGCGGGCTGCGTCCAGCGCAGTGGTATCAATGGTGATGTCCAGCTTAGAAGTATTGCCCAACTTATCAGTGGCAGTCAGCGTGCCGCTTTCCGTCAAGCCATACGAGCCATCAGCACTCAAAGTCAATTCCTTGCCGCCGAAGGTAACAGAGGCCAGACCGATCCCATCATCCGCCACCGTAACGCCGACAGGGGCGTAGAAGAACTTACCGTTGTTAGCGGTATCACTCAGCGTAATCGTGGGAGCTTTGGTGTCAACCTTGAGGCTTGTGTTGTTCTCAATCTCAGCGGTTGCCTTCACAAACAGCTTGTTGCTCTGGCTGACGAAGTCACCAAAGGCGCTGTCTGCGTTGTCCTTGCCCTTGCTCGTCAGGTTGAATCCCAACGACTTAGACAGTCCTTTGGGAATATCGGCCTTAGCGGTAAAGCTGTAAGTAACGATTACGGTGTCGTTCTCAGACAGGTCGGCATAAGTAGCTCTCCACTGGTCCTTACCGATTTTGGCCGGGTTCGGTGCCTCAACTACCCAGTTCAAGCGGCCTGCATTTTCATCAATATTTCCGCTGATTGCGTAGCTTACCGTATCAGATTTATTCGGATTAGGGT
>OOAD01000944.1_pt1 | contig 18237 bp, 18 predicted proteins | sample 1671151 | NCBI WGS metagenome assembly OOAD01 (sample SAMN06348127, study PRJEB24527) | human gut metagenome | biome: human gut; feature: ankylosing spondylitis patient; material: feces | host: Homo sapiens | place: China | collected 2015-10
CTTCCGTCAGCGGCTTTTTCCGATTCCTTGCAAAGGTCGGGGATAACGGGATGAAAATGCAGATCGTGAAGATCGGATTTGGAGGGAGAGCATGAAACACCTGCACTTTGATGTGGAACTCAATGGCTTTTACGGTGCGTATTGGGCATGTACCGGCGGTTCAGACTGTGCGGTCATCACGATGATCGGGGATGATCCGGAGGATCGGCTTGCGCGCTCGGCAGTGAAATGGCTTTGCGGGTGCGGTGTAAACGTGCTCACAATGTCGCCCGCGAAAAAAGATTACGGACATCATAATTACCCGCTTGAGCGTGTGGAGACGGCAATTTCATGGCTGAAAGCTAACGGTAACAGAAAGATCGGCATTGCCGGTGCATCGACCACCGGAACGCTTGCGCTGACAGCGGCTGCCATGTTCCCGGATATCACCCTGACCATTGCCATGACACCCAGCGACTTTGTGTGGCAGGGCTTTCTGCAGGGCAAAAGGGACGGCTGCAAGGAGTGGCCGGTCGAGGGTGAATCGCTGTTCTCCTACCGGGGCAAGCCGCTGCCCTATATGCCGTTTTGCTATCAGCATCCCGACTATTGGCACTGCATCGCCGCCGAGAGCAAACGCGCCGGCGATATGGTAAACTCCCGCAAGCTGTTTGACGATTCCGAGACAGCTCATCCGATCGAGCCGGAAGAATACATTCCCGTTGAAAACATCCGGGGAAAGCTGCTGCTGATCGGCGCGGAGGACGATGCGCTGTGGGACACCGCAAAGTATATCCGCCGGATGGAAAAGCGCCTTGCCGAAAAACCGCATGAATGCGAGATCGAGACGATGGTTTATGCCCACGGCACCCACTTCGTTTTCCCGGAGGGGATGCTGAAAATTATGCTGCCGGTTGGCTCCGGCCTATTTGTGAAATGGGCCTTCCATGCGGCCCGGAAATATCCGAAGGAATGCCGGGAGACCCGGAAAGACATCGAGAAACGGATGTGCCGGGTGCTGGCAGAATGGAAAGGGGAAAAGTAAAATGCGTTGGATGGGAATCCCTATGGCGATGTGGGCCGTGTTTGCGAAATCGTTTCAGACGCAGCTGACGGCGGTACTGGGCTATGATGCAGCCACCGCAAAGCAGATCACCAAAAGCGCCAAGCCGAAATACAAAGAGATCATCGCCAAATTGCCGGAGTTTGAAAAGGGTGACCGCTTCCAATTGAACATCATTGGCTGCGCCATGCTGGGGGCGTTCGTTCTCTGTATGCCGAAGCGGCCGGATACAGAGGCGCTGACGGTATACTATGAGAACGCTCAGATGACGCCGCTGATGAAGTGGTTCTGCCGCAAGAGCGGAAAAAGCAAGTTTACCGCAAAGGACATTGCCGCCATGAAAGCCACCGCCGCTCTGAAAGCCGCCGACCGCAACCCCTACTCGTGGAACATGGAGTTTTACGAATACCCGGATGGCAGCGGCTACGAGGGGCGCTTTACCAAATGCGGCATCTGTGTGCTGATGAAGGAACTGGGGCTGTATGACCTGACCCCCGCCCTGTGCCGTCTGGACTACACCATGAGCGAAGCGGGCGGCGTGACAAATTTTGTGCGGCAGTACACCCTTGCCTCCGGCGGGCCCTACTGCGACTGCGGATACAAAAAGAAAGGGTAACGGACGATGAAGAGGAAGGAAATCTATCTTTCCCGTGATTTCCGGGAAACTGCGGCACTGCGCTTTACCGCCTTGTTCCCGGCGTTTTCGTCAAGTCCACCAGGAGCGTTTTCGGCCCGGCGGCGGGCTTTGCCCCAAAAGAACTGCAGACCGGTAACGGCGTCTGGCGTGTGGATATGATGAAGTGTCCCTATCACGACACCTGCACAGAATATGGCTGCCCGGAGCTGTGTCGCTGCTTTTGCGACAGTGATGACATCAGCTATACTGGGCTGCATCCGAAGCTGATCTGGGAGAGAAGCATGACGCTGGGGCGTGGAAATGACCGCTGTGATTTCTGCATGAAGGTCAGATAATAGTGGGCGGCATATTGGTATGCCGCAAAAGCAGTATCGGACGAACTTTCCGATACAGCCCGATGCAAAGGTCGCCTGCTGGTACGGAGAAAAAGAAGGGCATATGAAAGTTGATGATGGAATATCCGGTGCAGTGTGGGTGTAATGCTCATGTTGCATCGGGCTTTTTTTGCGTAAAAATAATATTTGATAATGTTGATTTTCAACTGTTCTTAACTCAAATATTGTATCTTAACTCAAAAAGAGTTAAGATTGGAGGCGAACAGGAACTATCTACAAGTCAAGCCGCGAAGAACTTGGAACTGACACCTACTTCTATATCAAGGGCATCGAAACAGCTTGAAGAAATGGGATTGCTGCATATAAAGAAAGAAGGTGTGCCGCAGTTTTATCGGTTTAGTCACCCAATTACAAATCAGTATCCTGCGATGATTGAACTTTTCACGCGAAAGCTGGATGCCATCCAACTTCCAGAAGATGCAGATGAACAAGTTGAAGAAGCCATGGAAGAATGCTGAAGGAACTGTGGAGGAATAGGATCATGTCAAAAGATGAGTATTTGATTACCGATGCACCGCTGAAAGCGCTGACGGTTTTTGCAATGCCGATGATTCTCGGCAGCTTTTTTCAGCAGGTATACAATATGGCTGACTCCATTATCGTCGGTCAGTTTGTGGGTTCCTCTGCACTGGCAGCGGTTGGTGCCTGTGCAGCCCTGACGAATGTTTTCATTTGTGTGGCACTGGGTGCCGGTGTCGGTGCCGGTGTGCTTGTGAGTCGCTATTTCGGCGCCAAAGAGTATGGCAAAATGAAAACCATTGTGTCTACGTCGCTGATCAGCTTTTTACTTCTGAGTATCCTCCTTGGTATCTTTGGCTTTTGCTTTTCCCATGCGATGATGAGCACTTTACAGACCCCTGCCGATATTCTGGAGGAAGCGGTACTGTACTTGCGGGTCTATTTTGTGGGCTTTCCTTTTTTGTTCATGTACAATATTCTCTCCACCATGTTCACTTCCATCGGCGAATCGAAAATTCCGTTGGGGCTACTGATCTTTTCATCCATTCTGAATATTGTGATGGATCTTTGGATGGTAGCCGGTCTGGGGCTTGGTGTATTCGGTGCGGCACTTGCAACCCTGATTGCCCAGGGAATTTCCGCTGTTTTTTCACTTTTGATCTTTTTTAACCGGATGCGGCGATACCAAAGTCCGTTTCAGCGATTTGACGGGCGCGGGCTGCGCTCGATGCTTCGGATCGCAGTGCCCTCGGTTTTGCAGCAGTCTACCGTGTCTATCGGTATGATGATCGTACAGGCAGTGGTAAATCCTTTCGGCACACAGGCTCTTGCAGGATATGCGGCGACGATGCGGGTGGAGAATGTTTTTTCCCTGATCTTCGTATCCATCGGTAATGCAGTTTCGCCGTATGTTTCCCAAAACCTTGGGGCAGGCAAAACCGAGCGTATCAAAAAAGGTTATCATGCGGCATTGGTGTTGGACGTGTGTTTTGCGGCGCTTGCCTTCCTTGTCATTGAAACACTGCACACGCAGATTTCCTCGCTATTTCTTGGAAAAGACGGAACAGCGCTGGCTTATCAGGTGTCCGAAGATTATATGAGATGGCTTGGATACTTCTTTATCTTTATGGGAATTAAAATGGCAACCGATGGAGTTCTTCGCGGACTCGGCATCATGCGACCGTTCCTCATTGCCAATATGGTAAACCTTGCGATCCGCTTGTCTGTGGCTTTGATCTGTGCACCGCGTTTTGGCATTGCGTTTGTTTGGCTTGCCGTGCCGGCCGGCTGGCTTGCCAACTTCCTGGTTTCCTATGCGGCACTCAGAAAATCCTGGCCGGGCGAGAAAGTGGAGTCATCTCGAATATTTTCATAATCCTTGAAATTGTCCTTGAAATATGTCATCATTAGTTCATGAGATGCAAAACCATAAAAGGGTTAGAAAGAGCAGGTATCCTATATGAAAAAAAAGATCATTGTTGCAGTAGTGGTAGTTGTTGTGATTTTGGCGGCGATCGCGATTATCTCTGTCCTGGCACAGACACCGGCGCTGATCTGACCGGAAAGAAAGCAGGACAATGCTTATGAAACTGATATACGGTACCGGCAATCCGGCAAAGGCAGCTGCCATGCAGAACCGCATAGCCGGGCTTGGCATCGAACTGATCAGTCTGCAGGATCTGCGGGCACAGGGGGTGGAGATCCCTAATGTCCCGGAGACCGGCAATACGCCTCTGGAGAATGCCAGGCAGAAAGCGCATGCTTATTATGAAGCTTTTCGTATGCCTGTATTTTCCTGTGATTCCGGGTTGTATTTTGAAGATGTCCCGGAGGCGGTCCAGCCCGGGGTACATGTGCGTACGGTGAACGGTGTGTATCTGACGGATGAGCAGATGCTGGAGCATTATATCGGACTGGTAAAACGCTATGGAAGGCTTACGGCAAAATACCGCAATGCCATCTGCTATGTGCAGGATGAGGAACATGTATATGAGGCGATGGAGCCTGACATGGAAAGTGAGAAATTCTGGCTGACGGATGTACCCCACAGCAGCATCCGCAGAGAGGGGTTTCCGCTGGACAGCATTTCCCTGGATCCCGGAACCGGGAAATATTTCTATGATCTGCCGGAGACGGCGGTGGATCAGGTGGCGGTAGAGGAAGGTTTTCTTACCTTTTTCCGGAGGATCTTACAAGAGGGAACGGTGAATATAAGCGGCAGCAGACAGTGAAATAACAAGTGCGCAGAGCGCCCCAACGGCGCCCGGATAGGAGAATATATGGCAGTTGAGAGTGTAACGGAAGCAGCAATGAACTGGGGAACTGTAAGCGGTGCAAGTATGGTGGGGATGGTGATATCTCTGCTGTTATCCGTGGGGTTACCCATATTTTTAGGTGTCTTTATCTATAAGAAGACAAGAGCGTGGGTGCCGGCATTTTTCATCGGCTGTGGAATTTTCGTGGGCTTTGCCATGATCTTAGAGCAGATCTGTCATGCCATCATGCTGACGGTGACCGGAAGCGTGATCCGGGACAATCTCTGGCTGTATGCGATTTACGGTGGGCTTGCAGCAGCACTTTTTGAGGAGTGTGGCCGGTGGATCGCCATGAAATTCTTCCTGAAAAAACATCTTACCAGAGAAAATGCATTGATGTACGGAGCAGGACATGGCGGCATTGAAGCTTTTCTGATCCTTGGTATGTCTTCTATGAGCAATCTCCTAACCGCAGCCATGATCAACGGTGGACTGATGGAGAAGACTATGACGGCATTGGAGCCCGCACAGCAGGAGGTAACCTACCATCAGCTCTCTGTTCTCTGGACCACGCCGGCTTACCAGTTCTATCTCGCACCGGTAGAGCGGATCAGTGCGATCGCTCTGCAGATCGCGTTGTCGATTCTTGTATACAGTGCGGTGAAGACAGGCAGAAAGCTGCAGCTGGCAGCAGCCTTTGGACTTCATTTCGCAGTGGACTTTCTGACTGTGGTGTGTGCCTCTACGATTCCTACATGGGCATTGGAGCTGGGATTGCTGCTGGTAGTTACAGTAATCTGTGTAGCGGTATACAAGCTGGTCTATCTGTCGCTAGCAGAGAAAAAAGTCTGACGGAGACAGAAGCCTGCAGATAAGAAGGAATGGATTAAAAAAAGGCGAACGTGTCATGAGTCATAAAATATGATATAAAAGATATGAGGCAACGAACAATGAAGATCAACAGAGAAAAAGCACTGGCAGCATTTCAGGAATACACGGACCGTTATGACAGCAGCCGGGACATGATCCGTCTGAAAATAGAACACACCTACCGGGTCTGCGGATTGTGCCAACAGATCGCCAGATCCCTTGAACTTCCGGAGGAAGAGGTGGATATTGCGTGGCTGACCGGACTACTCCATGATGTGGGACGGTTTGAGCAGCAGCGGGTATATGGAACCTTTACTGATGCGGATTCCATCGATCATGCGAAATACGGAGCAAGGATTTTATTTGGTAAGGTCTGGGAAGAGAAACACGGACTTGTTTCCGGAAGTGAAGAATGCCTGCCCGAGGAAATTCAGGCAGACGCCGGGATCAGCATCCGGGATTTCGTGGAAGATGCTTCCTGCGATGAGCTTCTGTGGACGGCGGTGTTTTATCACAGCGCCTACCGGATTCCGGAAGAACTGGACGAACGTACAGCAATGTTCTGCCATATCTTACGGGATGCGGATAAGATTGATATTTTGAAGGTCAATGTGGAATTCCCTCTGGAAGAAATCTACAATGTGGACACCGAGGTATTATATCAGGAGGAAGTGACGCCGGAAGTGTTGCAGAGCTTTGATGAGGAGCACGCTGTACTGCGTTCCCTGAAGAAAACAGCGGTGGATAATGTGGTGGGACATATTTCACTGGTGTACGAGCTGGTCTATCCAGAGAGCTGCCGTATTGTGAAGAGACAGGGGTATCTGGATCGGTTGATGAATTTTGAGTCGAAAAATTCTCATACGAGAAAACAGTTCGAGCATATCAGAGAACATATGAGAGAATATCTTGCCGGAAAATAATGTTGGATACCTGACAGACAGAAACCAAGTTTTCGTTTTGTATATCGCAGATTCCTCCTGCACAGACTAAACAGTAGCACTTGATTGATAACATATGCAAAATTATGTTATCGATCAAGTGCACGATTGTTATGCAAAAACAGGATGCCTGTAAAATGAGGCATCTTCGCAGAACGCGGGAAAGGAGTTTGCAATGGATGGATTGACTGGGGGAAGCGGCGGAACAGAAGCGTTTCCCTTGAATGAACTGCCGGTAGGATTCGGCATGGCGCTGGCGATGAATGAACAGGCCATGCAAGGCTATGCGGCACTGACAGAGACGGAGAAGGAACATCTGATCCTCCGGTGCCGGGATGCTGGATCCAAAGAAGAGATGGAGCGGATCGTGGCATCACTGGTACCGGGAGAATCGGCGGAAAGTGTTATTGCCAGCCTCCGTCAAGAGTAAGGATCTGTCCGGTGAGATAGGTTGGCGCCTGGATGAGCTGGAGGACAAGTTTTGCGACTTCCTCCGGCTGGCCCAGACGGTCGGCAGGAATTTCTTCCCGGAGAGCGTTCATTTCCTCGGGGGAGAAGCAGTGGTTCATGGCAGTATCAATAACACCGCAGGAGATGGCGTTGACCTGGATATTACTGGGAGCCAGCTCCTTGGCAAGTGCTTTGGTGAAGCTGTTCACACCGCCCTTGGAGGCGGAGTAAGCCACTTCCATGGAAGCTCCGACGTTTCCCCAGACGGAGGAAATGTTAACAATGCGTCCGCTGTGTTTCAGCAGCATCAGAGGAATTGCCAGACGGCTGGTATAGAAACAGGAGCTTAAATTCGTATTTATGACACGCTGCCATTCTTCGACACTCATATCCGTGAGCAGACCAATGTAAGAGATTCCGGCATTATTGACCAGAACGTCCAGATGATCCAGGGAAGCAAATAATCGATCCATGGCAACGGGATCCGATGCGTCTGCCATCTGCGCGGTGCAGTGGATCCCGTATTTTTCTTCCAGAGAGTTAGCAAGGCCGGACAGCTCCGGGAGAGTGCGGCTACAGGTCAGGACAAGGTCGTAACCGGCTCCGGCGAGGGTCTCTGCGATGGCACGTCCGATACCGCGGGAAGCACCGGTGACAAGAGCCAACGGAGTGTTCTTTATTGTATTCATGTAAAGTATCCTTTCTGAATTCTACAGCAACTTTGGGAGATAAAACAGTGCCAAATGTAAAAAACCTGTAAAACGAGTGTAGCACAGATGGACTTGCTTTTCCATAGGGGAACTGCTACACTGGACAAAAGGAGAGAAAATTATGTATGATTTGATCATTATCGGTTCCGGTCCTGCAGGGCTGTCCGCCGCAGTCTACGGAAAGCGTGCGGGGCTGAACCTACTTATTATAGAAGAAAAGCCCATGAGCGGCGGACAGATTCTTAATACTTATGAAGTGGATAACTATCTGGGACTTCCCGGGATCGGTGGCTTCGACATGGGGATGACTTTCAGACAGCATGCAGAGAAGCTGGGGGCGGAATTCTTAGAAGCCACGGTACACAGTGTGGAAGAACGTGGCGATTACAAATGCGTCTACGCAGGAGACCGGGAACTGGAGACCCGTACGGTGATTTTTGCCACCGGTGCGGAGCATGCGAAGCTTGGCGTGCCTGGTGAGGAAGAATTAAACGGCATGGGTGTGTCCTACTGCGCTACCTGCGACGGAGCTTTTTTCCGGGGCAGAACGGTAGCTGTGGTCGGCGGTGGAGATGTGGCGCTGGAGGATGCCATTTATCTGGCGAGAACCTGTGAAAAGGTGTATCTGATCCACAGAAGAGACAGCCTGCGGGGAGCCATGGTATTACAGGAGGAATTAAAGAGCCTTCCCAGCGTGGAGATCCTCTACGACCATGTGGTCACGGAGATCTGCGGTGAGGATATGGTGGAAAAGCTGCGCATCAAAAACGTGAAGACGGAAGAAGAGAAGGATCTGGAAGTAGCGGGCATCTTTATCGCTGTAGGTATCCATCCCAACACCGAACTGCTGCAGAGCCTGGTGACAGTCGGTGAGGATGGCTATATTCCGGCAGGCGAGACCGGAGAGACTGACACCCCCGGCATCTATGTGGCGGGTGACATCCGTAAGAAGCCTCTGCGCCAGGTCGTGACGGCAGTGGCTGACGGCGCTAATGCGGCGGTCAGCGCCGGGAACTATTGCAACCGTTTTCGTAAACAGTCATAGATTAGTAATAGATTCATTAAGAAATTTGAAAGAAAATTGAAAAATATTTAAAGAAAAGAGTCACCCATGTGGTGGCTTTTTTTATGTAAAATATCCGCAAACCCGCATGAAATGGGAAATTTTGGAAGTGTTGACAATTAATTTACTATATTGACAAAAGGAGGACTGCGTGATATATTTGTTAACAGATGTAACAAATTCGTAACAAATGATCCGAAAATATAAAGAAGTAAGTTAAGAAAGTAAGATAGCTCCAAGAGTTTCAGGAGGATAGAATGGCTCGTAAATCTGTAAAAATTACCGTGTGCACCATGGCAGCGGTTATGGCTTTTTCCGGAATGAATATTACCGCAGATGCAGCAGCATCTTCATCGGTACTTCCCAGCGGTGGTATTGAACTGACCCTGGCAAAGGGTAATAAGTTAGAGAGTCTTTCCGCAGGTACGAACAATACCAAACAGATTGAAAGTATTATTGAAACTGTACTCCGTGATGATCAGATGGACACGACCCCGGAAGCATCCGAGGAAGAATCTTTTAAGAATCTGGTCATTGCACAGGTAAATGATTATGTAAATGTAAGAAGCATGCCCAGTGAGCAGGGTGAGATCGTCGGTAAGCTGTATGACGATTCCGTAGGTCTCTTCATCTCCGAAGAGAACGGCTGGTATCAGATCTCTTCCGGTTCCGTAACCGGTTATGTAAAAGCCGAGTACTGTGTGACCGGTGATGAAGCGGTAGAGCTTGCCAAAAAGGTAGGTACAAGACTGGCGACCGTTAACACCACAACCTTAAAAGTACGTACCGAACCTTCTTTAGAGGCTTCTGTATTAGGTCTGGTTCCATTGGAGGATGACCTGGTAGTATCCGATGAGGCCGATGGCTGGGTACAGGTAGATACCGAGGAAGGTCTTGGATGGGTCTCCACAGAATTTGTTTCTCTTCATACGGAGTTCGTTGAAGCAGAATCCAAGGAGGAAGAAGAAAAGCGTCTGGCTAAGGAGAAGCAAGAGAGAGAAAGAGCCCGCGCCGCAGCGGCAGCGAAGGCAGCGGGAAGCAGTAAGAGTTCTTCCGGTAGTGCCCCCGCAGTTACCTATACAGCCAGCGGAGACAGCGAGATGGGTACTGCAGTTGCCGACTACGCATTACAGTTCGTTGGTAACCCTTACGTATACGGCGGATCCAGCCTGACTAACGGTACCGACTGTTCCGGATTTGTAATGAGTGTATATGCGAACTTCGGTGTAAGCCTTCCTCATTCCTCTTCCGCAGACCGCAGCCAGGGTGCAGCAGTTGACGGACTGGCTAATGCACAGGCAGGAGACCTGATCTGTTACTCCGGTCATGTAGCACTGTATATCGGTAATGGTCAGATCGTTCATGCATCTACCGCCAAGACCGGTATCATCGTATCTAATGCGGATTACAAGAAGGTACTGGCAGTTCGACGGATCTTCTGATTATATAACAGCAAGTACAAGGCACTGTGTGGAAACATACAGTGCTTTTTTGTGTATACGATGAGCGAGACTACTCGATTGCACCGTGTCATGTGGTCGGTTTATTTTCTATGTGGACAGGATGCTGTGGGGACAGTGGAACTTAAGTGCCGATAAGGCAAAAAATTATAAGTTGTATAACGAATTGTGCAATTTGTCAAAATATTGTTATGCGATGAAATGGGGATTGACAAAACGGAACTATACAAAGTATACAAAAAAAGTGACACGAACGTAAAAACGACAGAAAAGAAATTTAAATACAAAATAAGTTATCCACATCCAAAATGCCAGAAAATAGGATAAAAGTTACTTATACACCAAGTTATACACATTATCCACAGAAAAACCGGCACTGCAAGGGGGATAAATTTACGAAAAAACAGGAACAAATGTTTTGTGAACATGTAATAAAAATAATAAAATGACAGGATTTGTCGATTTTAGGGTTGACATACAGAATGTCAAAAACAAGTAAAAAACTTCTTAAATTGTTGCAAAAAGCTGTGCTATTGTGCTATAATGACTATACAATAAATACAAGGGATGCTACATAAAACCTTGTAAATAAATACTTGGAAGGGATGATCAGCATGAAGTTTATTATTGTTGGCAGAAACATCGAAGTTACACCAGGATTAAGAGCAGCAGTGGAGGAAAAGATCGGCAAGCTGGACAAGTATTTCAATCCCGACACAGAAGTACATGTAACATTAAGCGTTGAAAAAGAACGTCAGAAAATTGAGGTGACCATTCCGGTAAAGGGAAGCATTATCCGTTCGGAGCAGGTAAGCAACGATATGTATGTATCCATTGATCTGGTGGAAGAGATCATTGAGAGACAGTTGAAAAAATATAAGAACAAGATCGTTGACAAACAGCAGGCGGCAGCTTCTTTCAGCAAAGCCTATGTAGAGAATGATTACACAGACGATGACGAGATTAAGATCGTTCGTACCAAGAAGTTCGATATCAAACCCATGTATCCCGAGGATGCCTGCATTCAGATGGAACTGTTGGGACACAACTTCTTCGTATTCTGCAACGCAGAGACAGATCAGGTAAATGTAGTGTACAAGAGAAAGGGCGATACCTACGGACTGATCGAGCCGGAAGTATAAAACCGGACAGAAAATTAAATAAAGACAAATTTACAGCCTGCCGGAGTTTCCGGCAGGCTGTTTTGTTGTATGGGAAATGATATGCCCCGGAGATTTTCGAATTGTCTGAATACCGGAAAAATCAGAAACATAACCTGTAAGGAGGAACTGAGAGCAGGACAGGGAATGGACAGAGAAAAGAGAATGCGGGCATGGATCCGGGCAGAGGTGATCGGAGAAGACGGACAGAGCACCTGGCAGAAAAAATACGGATTAAAAGGTTATTGCCCCATTGCGAGAGGATTTGATTATACTCATTATGATGATTTCGGGGCGGGAAGAAGCTACGGATATAAACGAAGGCATCTGGGCCATGACATGATGGGGCTCGTCGGTGTACCTATCATTGCTGTCGAGTCCGGCACTGTGGAAGCCCTGGGCTGGAACCAGTACGGCGGCTGGCGCATTGGTATCCGCAGCTTTGATAATAAGCGCTACTATTACTATGCACATCTGCGGCAGAACTACCCCTATGCGGAAGGACTGGAAGAAGGCAGCGTGGTGGCGGCGGGGGATGTGATCGGTTATATGGGACATACCGGTTACAGTACCACAGAAAATGTAAATAATATAGAAGTAACCCATCTGCACTGGGGATTGGAACTGGTCTTTGATGAAGAACAGAAAGAGAGTGACAACGAGATCTGGATCGATGTCTATCCGCTGACCTGTTTTCTGGCAAAACACACGCAGGAAGTGCAGAAAGTCGAGGGAACAAGAGAGTGGATCCGTACTACAAAAATCCGGGAATTCTGATTTCTAAAAATTTCATTTGTTATTTTGTTATTTTTTTGACAAAATCATTGCAAAACCGATTTCGCTATGTTAAAATAGGAACAGTGAAATGATAAAAAAATAACAATCTAAAAACATTTCAGAAAGCAAACCAAGCAAAACCAAAAAATGGAGGACAAACAAATGGCAAAGAAAGTTGTATTAGCAGGCGCTTGCCGTACCGCGATCGGTACTATGGGTGGAACCTTAAGCACAACTCCTGCACCGGAGCTGGGCGCAATCGTGATCAAGGAGGCTCTGAAGAGAGCAGGCGTTGCTCCCGAAGCAGTTGACCAGGTATATATGGGATGTGTAATCCAGGCTGGACAGGGACAGAACGTAGCACGTCAGGCAGCGATCAAGGCAGGACTTCCCATTGAAGTTCCCGCAGTTACCATGAACGTGGTATGTGGTTCCGGTCTGAACTGTGTGAACCAGGCAGCACAGATGATCATGGCCGGTGATGCAGATATCGTAGTGGCAGGTGGTATGGAGAACATGTCCATGGCTCCTTACGCAATTCCTCAGGGACGTTACGGATATCGTATGGGTAACGCAACCATGGTAGATACCATGATCAAAGATGCACTTTGGGACGCTTTCAATGATTATCATATGATCAAGACCGCAGACAATATCTGCGAAGAGTGGGGACTTACCCGTGAAGAACTCGATGAGTTCGCATTAAAGAGCCAGTTAAAGGCTGAAGAGGCTCAGAAGAACGGTGCCTTCAAGGCAGAGATCGTTCCCGTGGAAGTTAAGAAGAAAAAAGAGACCATCGTATTCGATACCGATGAAGGCCCTCGTCATGGTTCTACCATCGAAGGTCTGGCTAAGCTTCGTGCCATCAATCCCGGTGGATTCGTTACCGCAGGTAACGCTTCCGGCATCAACGACGGTGCAGCAGCTATCGTTGTTATGAGCGAGGAGAAGGCTAAGGAGCTGGGCGTTAAGCCTATGGCAACTTTCGTAGCAGGTGCTCTGGCAGGCGTTCGTCCTGAGGTTATGGGTATCGGCCCTGTGGCTTCTACCAAGAAGGTAATGGCTAAGACCGATATGAAGATCGAAGACTTCGATATCATCGAGGCTAACGAAGCATTCGCGGCTCAGTCCGTAGCAGTTGGTAAGGAACTGGGTATTGATGTAGATAAGCAGCTGAACCCCAACGGTGGTGCTATCGCACTGGGTCATCCCGTAGGAGCTTCCGGATGCCGTATCCTGGTAACTCTGCTGCATGAGATGCAGGCAAGAGGTGCCAAGACCGGTCTGGCTACTCTGTGCATCGGCGGTGGTATGGGATGCTCCACCATCGTTAAGATCGAGGATTAATTCAATAACAATTCGCTGGGGCGGTAGAATCTCTATCGCCTTAGTGTGGTTTTGAAAACACAAACTGAAATGTGAAATGAGGTAAAAAAATGGATTACATTTTGTATGAGCAGAATGGTAATGTGGCAACCATCACCATTAACCGTGAGAAAGCACTGAACGCACTGAATTCTCAGGTGCTGGATGAACTGAACGCTACATTGGATGCAGTAGATCTGGCAACGGTTCGCTGTTTGGTGATCACCGGTGCAGGTACCAAGTCCTTCGTAGCAGGCGCAGATATCGGAGAAATGAGCAGCCTGACCAAGGCAGAAGGTGAAGCATTCGGCAAGAAGGGTAACGATGTGTTCCGCAAGATCGAGACCTTCCCCATTCCCGTGATCGCAGCTGTCAACGGCTTCGCTCTGGGTGGTGGATGTGAGATCTCCATGAGCTGTGATATCAGAATCTGTTCCGATAATGCAGTATTCGGACAGCCCGAAGTAGGACTGGGAATCACTCCCGGCTTCGGTGGAACCCAGAGACTGGCTCGTCTGGTAGGTGCAGGCATGGCAAAGCAGATGATCTACACCGCACGTAATATCAAGGCAGCAGACGCTTACAGAATCGGTCTGGTAAATGAGGTATACAGCGCCGAGGTTGATGCTGACGGCAATGTAGTAAAGAGCGCACAGGAAGTAATGCTGGCAGCAGCACAGAAGATGGCAGCGACCATCGCCAAGAACGCTCCCATCGCTGTACGCAACTGCAAGAAGGCTATTAATGATGGCCTGGATGCAGATATGGATCAGGCAGTAGCCATCGAAGAGAAGCTGTTCGGAGATTGCTTCGAGACAGAAGATCAGAAATATGGCATGGCTTTCTTCCTTGACAAGAACAAGGAAAAAGTAAAAGAGCCTTTCCAGAATAAATAGTTATAATAGTTTTTCAAATAATGATAGAATGTATAGAAAACAGGAGGATTTACCATGAAAGTAGGTATTATCGGTGCAGGTACTATGGGACAGGGCATTGCAAAGGCATTTGCCCAGGTAGACGGATATGAAGTAGCTCTCTGCGATATCAAGCAGGAATGGGCTGAAGGCGGCAAAGCCAAGATCGTAAAAGGATATGCAAGACTGGTAGAAAAAGGAAAAATGACCCAGGAAGCAGTTGACGCTATCGTAGCTAAGATCACTCCGGGTCTGAAGGAAGACCTGTGTGCAGACTGCGATCTGATCGTAGAAGCTGCATTCGAGAACATGGAAGTTAAGAAGACCACCTTCGGTGAGTTGGACAAGATCTGCAAGCCTGAGTGTGTATTTGCTTCCAACACTTCCAGCCTTTCCATTACCGAGATCGGCAACGGACTGACCCGTCCTCTGATCGGTATGCACTTCTTCAATCCCGCAGACCGTATGAAGCTGGTTGAGGTAATCGCAGGTGTGAATACTCCCGCAGAGACCGTGGATACCATCAAGAAGATCTCCGAAGAGATCGGCAAGACCCCTGTTCAGGTAAACGAGGCAGCAGGCTTTGTTGTTAACCGTATCCTGATCCCTATGATCAATGAAGCAGCTTTCATCAAGATGGAAGGTGTATCCGATATCGCAGGTATCGACGCAGCTATGAAGCTGGGCGCTAATCATCCCATGGGACCCCTGGAGCTGGGTGACTTCGTAGGACTGGATATCTGCCTTGCCATCATGGATGTTCTGTACAACGAGACCGGCGACAGCAAGTATCGTGCATGTCCTCTGATCCGTAAGATGGTACGTGGCGGCAACCTTGGTGTGAAGACCGGCAAGGGCTTCTATGTATACAATGCAGACCGCACCAAGACTCCTGTGGATGCACAGTAAAGTATAAACAATCCGTAGGCATCAAAGTCGGGGTTCTTAGACCCCGACATCATGATAATTACAACCAAGTATAAATAACAATGGAGGATTAACATCATGGATTTTACATTATCCAAAGAGCATGAGATGGCGAGACAGCTGTTCAAAGAGTTCGCCGAGAACGAAGTAAAACCTCTTGCACAGGAAGTTGACGAGACCGAAACTTTCCCCAGAGAGACCGTTGAGAAGATGGCTAAGTACGGCTTCATGGGAATTCCTGTTCCCAAGGAGTATGGCGGACAGGGCTGTGATACCCTGACCTATGCTATGTGCGTTGAGGAGCTTTCCAAGGTTTGCGCAACTACAGGCGTTATCGTTTCCGCACATACCTCTCTGTGTATCGATCCTATCATGACCTTCGGTACCGAAGAGCAGAAGCAGAAATATGTTCCTGATCTGGCAAGCGGCCGCAAGATCGGTGCTTTCGGTCTGACCGAGCCCGGTGCAGGTACCGATGCCCAGGGTCAGCAGACCAAGGCTGTATTAGATGGCGATGAGTGGGTCATCAATGGTTCCAAGTGCTTCATCACCAATGGTAAAGAAGCAGATGTTTATATCGTAATCGCAGTTACCGGCATCGTAGAGAAGAGAGGCAGAAAGATGAAGGAGATCTCTTCCTTTATCGTTGAGAAGGGAACTCCCGGATTTACCTTCGGTACCAAGGAAAAGAAGATGGGTATCAAGGGTTCTTCCACTTACGAGCTGATCTTCACCGACTGCCGTATCCCTAAGGAGAACATGCTGGGCAAGCAGGGACAGGGATTCAAGATCGCAATGCACACTTTGGACGGCGGACGTATCGGTATCGCTTCCCAGGCTCTGGGTATTGCAGAAGGCGCTCTGGAGAGAACCGTTGCTTACACCAAGGAGAGAAAGCAGTTTGGAAAGTCTATTTCCGGATTCCAGAATACACAGTTCCAGCTTGCAGATATGCAGACAAAAGTAGATGCAGCAAGATGGCTGGTATATGATGCAGCAATGAAGAAAGAAAAAGGTCTTCCTTATTCTGTTGAAGCTGCAAAAGCAAAACTGTTTGCTTCTGAAGTAGCTATGGAAGTGACTACAAAAGCTATCCAGCTGATGGGTGGATATGGTTATACTCGCGATTACCCTGTTGAAAGAATGTTCCGCGATGCGAAGATCACGGAGATCTACGAGGGTACATCTGAAGTACAGCGCATGGTCATCAGCGGCGCAATGCTGAAGTAATCGAAACAGAATAACAGAAAGAAAGGACACGAAAATCATGAAAATTATCGTTCTTGTAAAACAGGTACCGGATTCAACAGAAATCCGTGTAGACAAAGTAACTGGTACGCTGATCCGTGCCGGAGTTCCTAGTATCATCAACCCAGATGATCTTGCTGGTGTAGAAGCTGCACTGCAGCTGAAAGAAAAAATGGGTGCTACTGTCGTAGCGGTATCCATGGGTCCTGGACAGGCCGGAGATATGCTGAAGGAACTGTATGCTCGCGGTGTTGACGAGTGCGTATTGATCACTGACCGTAAGTTCGGTGGTGCAGATACTTGCGCTACTTCAACAACATTGGCCGGAGCTCTGAATAAAATCGGTTATGATCTGATCATTGCCGGACGTCAGGCAATTGACGGTGACACTGCACAGGTTGGTCCTCAGACTGCAGAACGTCTGGGAATTCCTCAGGTTACTTACGTAGACGAAATCATCGATCTCAATGATACAACAGTAACAGTTAAGAAATCTTTGGAAGACAGTGAAGAAATCATCGAAGCAAAACTGCCTTGCGTACTGACAACATTGAGCGGAATGAACGAGCCTCGTTACATGAACTGCAACGATATCGTAGATTCATTCTCTAAAGAACTTACGATCTATACTTTCGACGATCTGGGTATCGATGAAAGTCTGGTTGGTTTAGCTGGTTCTCCTACAAAAGTACACGCAACCTTTACAAAGGATGTGTCAGCTGAAACAGAAACATTTGACATGCCTGCTGCAGATGCTGCCAAGCTGATTGCAAAGACATTAAAGGAAAAGCAGATCATCACTAAATAGGAGGAAAAGAAACATGGCTAAATTTGAAGGATACAAAGACATTTACGTATTTGTAGAACAGAAAAACGGCGTGATTGCCAATGTGGGTTATGAATTGATTTCAGAAGCAAGAAAACTGGTTGCATCAATTCCTACTCTCGGTTTCCAGGTAGTCGGCGTTTTGCTGGGACACAATATTGCAGATAAAGCAAATGAAGTAATTGCACATGGTGCAGACAAAGTGATCGTTGTTGACGATGCTCTGTTGGAAGGATATTCTACACAGTTCTATGCTGATGCATTGACTCAGGTCATCAATGAGTTCAAGCCGGATTCTTTCCTGACAGGAGCTACTGTACTTGGTCGTGACCTTGCACCACGTGTAGCTGCACGTTTGAATGCAGGTTTGACAGCTGATGCTACAAAGATCGAAATGGATCAGACAAAAGTTGCTGACGGCGAAGCATTGCTGCTGGTAACTCGTCCAACATTCGGCGGTAACCTGTTTGGTACAATCATCTGCCCGAATACTCGTCCGCAGATGGCAACAATTCGTCCGAATGTATTCTCTATGGATGCACCGGATGCTAGCAGAACTGGTGAAGTTATCACATTTGAACCAAAATGGACTGATACTGATCCAAAAGTAGTAGTTAAGAAAGTTATCGAAAAAGTCGTTGAAGGCGTTGATATTACAAAAGCTGATATCCTTGTAGGTGCCGGCCGTGGTGCTGAAGACTGCCTGGATATGGTGAAAGCAGTTGCCGAAGAACTGGG
>OOAD01000958.1_pt1 | contig 18078 bp, 9 predicted proteins | sample 1671151 | NCBI WGS metagenome assembly OOAD01 (sample SAMN06348127, study PRJEB24527) | human gut metagenome | biome: human gut; feature: ankylosing spondylitis patient; material: feces | host: Homo sapiens | place: China | collected 2015-10
CGCTCACCCAGGAGGGTGAACCTTATGCTACCATTAAAATCGTGAAGAAAGAGGCTCCTGCAAAAGCGCTGAAAATGCTGGTAACGGACATGAAAGGTCAGTTTCAGGAGAAAGTACCCGGCACGGGCAACTTCGTGATGACCATCACTTCCGTGGGACGTACTCCCATCGTGAAGAACTTTTCTGTGAAGGCAGGGGAGAAGCTGGTGGACTTCGGTACGCTGTATATCGTAGATGCCTCCAATGAGTTGGGACAAGTGGAGATTGTAGCTCAGAAGCCTCTGGTGAAGGCAGATATCGACAAGATAGAGTACAATGTGCAGGACGACCCTGACGCCCAATCGAACTCTGTGCTGGAAATGCTTCGCAAGGTACCGTTGGTAACGGTGGATGGCGAGGACAATATTCAGGTGAACGGGAGCAGCAGCTTCAAGGTATACGTCAACGGAAAGCCCAACAACATGATGAGCAACAATCCGACGGAAGTGCTGAAGAGTATGCCTGCAAACAGTATCAAGCATATTGAAGTGATAACCAATCCCGGCCCCAAGTATGACGCCGAAGGTGTGGGAGGGATTTTGAACATCGTCACCGTGGGCAGCGGAGTCGAAGGCTATACGGCTACGTTCAGTGCCAACGTCAGCAATCGCGGTGCAGGCGGCGGGACATTCGGTACCATCAAGAGTGGCAAGCTGACCGTCAGCGCCCGCTACAATTACAACTACAACGATCAGCCCCGCAACTATAACAGCGGTAGCCAGCATGTGACACCGGAAGCTGTTACGGAGAATTCTTCCAATCTGGACTATGACGGCAGCAACAAGGGACACGGTTCTTTCCAGTCGGGCAGCATGGAGGCCAGCTACGAAATAGATACATTACGCTTGGTTACCATGTCTTTCGGACTTTGGGGTGGTGGGAATAAGAGTAACGGCTCTACGGACTACATCGCCACTTTCCCGGAGAGCATGAACGCTGCTCCCATTTACAGTTATTCTGCCTTTAACCGCAGCAAGTCTTCCTGGTATTCTATCGACGGAGGTGTAGACTACCAGCGTCTGTTCAAGGTGAAGGACCGTATGCTGACGTTTTCTTACAAGATAAACACCCGTCCGCAAACATCGGATTCCTATACGGAATATGAAATAGACAATGGCTATAACCCCGATTGGGCAGACTATCTGAACCGCTTGAAGAACCTGCATAACGACGGTGAGCAGAATACCACGGAGCATACGTTCCAAGCCGACTATACCACGCCTATCGGTAAGCTGCATACACTGGAGGCAGGCGCCAAGTACATTCTGCGCAACAACTCTTCGGAAGACGACCGTTTTGATGCGGACGATACCGGAAAGTATGAATACAACAAAGACCAGAGCTCGCACTACAAGCATTTAAACGATATCATTGCCGCCTATCTGGGATATGGGCTGAAGGTGAAGAGACTTTCGGGCCGTTTGGGATTGCGCTACGAGCATACCATCCAAGACGTGAAGTATTTGGTGGGCCGGGGTGAGGATTTCACAAAGAACTTTGACGACGTAGTGCCTTCCGCTTCCATCGGCTACAAGCTGACGGATATGTCCAATCTGCGTTTGGGATACAACATGCGTATCTATCGTCCGGGAATCTGGTCTCTGAATCCTTATCTGAATGATACGGATCCCTCCTACATCAGCCAGGGTAATCCGGAACTGGACAGTGAGAAGAGCCATGCTTTCAACTTGAGTTACAGTAACTTCACACAGAAGTTCAACATCAATATCTCGGCCCGCTACTCGTTTACCAACAACAGTATTGAGAATGTGACAAGGCTCATGCCCGATACGGAGATTGAGGGATTGAAGAACCCCACGGGCAAGGATGTGCTTTATTCTACCTATGCCAACATCGGCAAGACCCGTTATGCCAGTGTGAACGGTTACGTCAACTGGAATGCCACTCCACGTACACGTATCTACATGAACATGAGCGGCAATTACTCTTATCTGGAGGGCAGTGAAGGCATGCGTAACGATGGCTGGAGCCTCTTTGCCTACGGCGGTGCACAGCAGACGCTGCCCCATGACTGGCGCATCAGTCTGAATGTCTTCGGACAGACGCCGTGGATTATGCTGCAAGGTAAGGGCAGCAGCTTCTTTGATTATGGCTTGAGCGTCAACAAGTCCTTCCTGGACAAGCGCCTCACCTTGTCTGCCTTTGCCAGCAACTTCTTCAAGAAGTATATGGACCAAAGCTCCACCACCGAAGGCAACGGTTTTATACGTGAAAGCAACTATAAGTACAGCCGCCAACGTTTCGGCATAAGCGTCAGCTACCGTATCGGTGAGCTGAAGGCAAGCGTGAAAAAGGCTGCGCGCACTATCAGCAATGATGATGTGAAGAGCGGTGGCAGCGGTTCCGGTGGTGGTGAATAAGTTGTAAATACATTTATGGATATGTCAGGCAGGTGACTGTTCCGTCCATTGTCATTACGATGAGGCGGCGGTCACCTGCATTTTTTAGTGAGGTGACTGCCGAATGGGAGACCTTATGGCTCCAGGCTATCCCGCTTCCGTCCGTCCTTACGGCATGGACCACCCCGAATTCAGTGGGGATGAACACATACTCTTCCGTGGTTTCCATGCGGGTAGGAATAAAATTGCTTTCGTACGGCATCTGTGTATTCCAAAGTGGAATGTAGCTTCCTTTTGAAATGTCTGCTGCCGTAATATTATTTCTGATACCTTTTACGTACATGGTCTTTCCATCCGGGGAGAAGCCGAGGGATTCGCGTCCTTTCGCTTCGTCTGATGCCCAGAGGATTTTTCCGTCTTGGGGGGTGAAAGCGCGTACGAAATAGTCGGAACTGATGACAACAACCTGCTCTGACAAGTTACCTTCTTTCTCGTAGGGCAACACTACCGGCCAGCAGGCACCCGGGGAGAAATATCTTCCGCGTCCGGTATTGAATTCCCATATCTTTTCCCCGCTCTTCCGGTCCATGGCATAGAACATGGCTCCCCAAGTTCCGGTGTAGACGCGTTCGCTGTCTGTGGCCGGGCGGGATTCTATATAGCCATTCAGTCCGTCGGTAATCCAATTGGGGATGCCGTCTGCCAGGCGGAGGGAATAGAATTTTCCGTTGCTGCTGCCTATATAGATGTTTCCGTCGGTCACTGTGGGGCAGGCTACAATGGGATAGCCCGTGTCGTATTTCCAGCAGACAGTGCCTTTTTGCTTGTCCAGGGCATAGATGAACCCGTCGCAGGAAGAGACAATTGCCAGTTGGGAGGTGATGAAGGGAGCTGAGAATATCTTATTTCCGGTAGCGTAGGTCCATACGGTTTTCCCATTGCGGGTATCCAGGGCATGAACCATTCCTGCTGTATTGGTGTAGATGTACAGATGGCCGTCAATGTTCCCTTGTGAGGCGATGTCGGTTACGTCTTTCTGTTTCCAGGCTTCGCGGACAGCGGGATGGTTGCTGTTGATGCTGAAGTCCGGACGGTAGTAGACGGTATCCTGCTTTTCATCCGCTGTGCCCTGCGAGGCATTGCCGGCCATCTTCAGATGGACAATACTCCAGGCCGGGCGGGTTTCTGTCTTGATGATGCGTTCCCGGAAGGTGATGGAGTCCTGGCCTACCGTAACCAGATTGTAGCCTCCTATCGGATCCTCTCTCCGTAGGGAAGAGCGTCCGATGACGGCGGAGATACCTTCGGCGTCATAGCTGCGGTTGGTGTGCAAGTGTCCGGCAAGTGCAACCAGTACGTTGCGCGTCTTGAGGATGTCCGTCACCTCGTACCAATTGCTCAGGTCTTGGTTCAGCGGGAAGTGGTTGACGAAGATGACTGGTTGCTCCCGAGGGGTCGTGCGTACAATGGAGTCCAGCCAGAGTATTTCCTCGCGCGGGATGTGCGGAGGTCCCATGCGCAGGCTTGGGCCGGCACCACAGCCGATGAAGCGTACTCCCTGCCAGTCGTGGCAGAAATGGGATGCTTTGAAAATTTTTGTTGAACATGGTGCAGCCGTTCTCGCTCCAGTTCACGTCGTGGTTGCCCGGCAGCAGCAGATAAGGTTTCCGGAAGTCTTTCAGAATCTCCTGCAGCAGCAGGAACTCTTTGGTGTCTCCGAATTCCGTGACGTCTCCGCTGAGGATTGTGAAATCCACGGCAGGATTGGCATTGATGTCCTCAATAGCCTGCCGCAGGTCGTCTTCGGCGTAGGCGAAGGAATTAAGGTGTACATCGCTAAGCCAGGCGAAAGTAAATGAAGCCCGGATGCTCTGCCCATAAGATGATACTACGGACACTGCCATCATGCAGATGGCCAATAAGATACGTTTCATGATGATGATTGGTTTGAGTTTGCCCAAAGATAGGAATAATTCTTGCAATTATGGATAATCTAAGACAAAAAGGAGGGATATGCCATCATGTACCACAGATTGCACGGGTTAACGCAGATGAAAGTTCTTGATTATCAAGACTCTTGAAATAATCTGCGTTAACCCGTGCAATCTGTGGTGAGTTACGGCACTCTCTTTATTGCAAGATAGTATGTTGTTTACTTGTCGAGAACCCCAACTCCTTCAGCCCTTTCTGCACATCTGGATGACTCATGAAGAGCTTCCACAGCAGTCCCGACCGATAATTCTCGAGCATGACGGCTATCGGGCCCTGGTCAATGGCGAGGTAGCGCTGCGGAAACCAGTTGTCCGTTTCGCTGAAAGCATCGTAGAAGCCATAGGGGCCGAAGACCTTATCTCCCATCTCGTAGAGGTGGCGCATCACTTGCAACGACTGTTCCGGAGTATAGACGATGGATGACAAGGCGGCAGTTGGAGAGATGACTCCCTGGTCGTCGCGTTCGTTGGGAGCGTGGGCGGCATATCCGTTGACGGAGTAGCTGGCTGTCAGTCCCCAGCAGTCGGGCCCGAAACCTTTGTAGTGCTTGGGGTTGCGGACACAGTAGGCACGGTTCACAAGCGTCAGGTTACGCATCTCGTCGAAGTAGTTGGCGCAGTATTCATCCTTCAGCCCGATGGGGTCGAGGCCGAGGAACGAGTATTGTGCCCAGAAGAGCGGTCCGGCTTCTGTGCCTTGATAGCGCAGATGCAACTCGATATTCTCCACTTTATGAGGGTCTACAATGGCCCCGTTCTGCGCCCAGCCCTCGTGATAGACTGCTGCAGGCACGCCGTGGGTAGGCGAGGCGGCGGCAAGGATATACATGATGAGGCATTCGTTGTAACCGTGTACGGGAAAGTTCATTTCCCAACCGTATTCCGGACTCCAGTGCCAATAGAGCACGTTCTGGCCGTTTTGGCGGTAGAAGTTCCAGTCCACTTCGCGCCACAGCTTGTCGATGCGGGCGGCGAGGGCTTGCTCGGCGGGCGAACCGTCGATGTAGTACTGGTGGACGGAGAGCAGGGCCTGCATGATGAAGGCTGTTTCTACCAGGTCGCCGCCATTGTCTTTCTGCCCGAAAGGTTTCACTTTGCCCGTATCGCCATACCACCAGTGCGGGTAGGCACCGTGGAAACGGTCGGCGGTTTCGAGGAAGGAGACGATTTTCTCCATTCGTTCCAGCCCTTCCTGGCGGGTGACATAGCCGCGGTCTATACCGGCAAGTATAGCCATGATGCCGAAACCGCTTCCACCGGACGTGATTACGTTCTGGTCGTTCTCCGGATAGACACCGTCCATGTGGATGCGTTCGCGTGCCAGTCCGCTGTTGGGCTCGGCACCTTCCCAGAAGTAGTTGAAGGTGCGACGCTGCACGGTGTCCATCAGGGCATCGTCGCTCAGCCGGTCTTCTTTGGCGGCGGGGCTTTTGCATTGCGTGAAACCGAGCAACAGCAGGAACAATAATAAACTGTATTGTATTTTTATTGTACCAATGCTTACTTGTTTTTTTATCATTTACTTATCTATATTCATTGCACGGTCAATTCAACAAGTATAGGACAGTGGTCGGAAAGGTAGCTGTTCTCCGGTTTGTCTTGGATAACGCGGTAGCGGTCTATCTTTGCGCCTTTGGTCACGAAGACATAGTCCAGCAGTACGCGTTCCTCCACCGGCAGGCGGCCGAAGTCATGGAAAGACCAGGACGGACCGTAGGTGACGGCAGCTGTCTTTGCGGCATTTTCCATTCCTCCCTTTTCCAGCGTTTGCAGAGGTTCTTCACCGGGCGTACAGTTAAAGTCACCGGTGATGATGGCGGGCATGCCCGGTGCTATCTCCTTGATTTTGTCGAGAATGAGTTGCACGCCCTCTTTGCGGGCTGTCTTTCCGTCGTTGTCCAGATGGGTGTTGAAATATACAAACTTTTGTCCGTTGTTCTTTTCCTGCAGTATCGCCCAGGTGGTGACACGGTTGTAGGAAGCGTCCCAGCCCTTGATGCCGATAGTTTCGGGTTGCTCGCTGAGGGAGAAATTGCCGTATTCCACCAGTGTAAACCGGTCGGTCCGGAAGAATATCGGGCAGTATTCGCCTGCTTCCTTGCCGTCGTCGCGCCCCACGCCGAGTGCTGTGTATTGCGGCAGCCCGCGTTTCAGGTCTTCCATTTGGTTGTGAAGCACTTCCTGCATGCCCAGCAAGTCGGGGCTGTAGTAGGCTATCATACGGCAGGCGTCACCCTTGCGGTAATTCCAGTTGTTTACACTGTCCGAAGGAATATCCAGGCGGACATTGAACGTCATCACTTCCAGCGGCTGTCCGTTCTGTACGGAGGGCTGGCTCTTGCAGCTGCCAAGGAGCAGAATGCTGCAAAAACAAAGGAGTAAAGTAGTATATCTCATGTTTTCTTGTTTTTAGAGTGCAATATTAAATATTTTATTTTATTTCAGCGTCAGTCGGGCTGTCTTTTCTGCCTGGCTGCTGCCACCTATCATCACATCGAAATCTCCCGGCTCGGCCACGTGGTTGAGGTCGTAGTCGTAGAAGCGGAGCAGCTCAGGGGTAATCTTGAAGGATACGGTCTTGCTTTCGCCCGCTTTCAGGAACACCTTTTCAAAGCCTTTCAGCTCGCGTACGGGGCGGGTAATGCTGCCTACGAGGTCGCGGATATAGAGCTGCACGACTTCTGCGCCGTCACGCTTACCGGTATTGGTCACGGTGACTACGGCAGTGGTGGAGCCATTTTGCCCCATGACCGGGGTACTGAGGGCGATGTCGCTGTACTGGAAAGTGGTGTATGAGAGCCCGTATCCGAAGGGATACAGCGGTTCATTGTCCACATCCAGATAGTTGCTGCGGAACTTCTCGAACCAATTACCGGCAGCCAGCGGGCGACCGGTATTCTTGTGGTTGTAGAATAAAGGTATCTGCCCTACGTTCTTCGGGAAAGTCATGGTCAGCTTACCGCTTGGGTTCACGTCACCGAACAGCACGTCGCCGATGGCGTATGCTGCTTCACTGCCACCGAACCATACGTTCAAGATAGCGGGCACATGTTCCTGCTCCCAGGTGAGCGTCAGCGGCCGGCCGGTGAAGAGGGTCAGTACAACGGGCTTTCCGGTCTTCAGCAAGGCTTCCAGCAGGGTGCGTTGCACGTCGGGGATATCGAGGTCGGTACGGCTCGAGCTTTCACCGCTCATTTCGGAAGACTCGCCCAGGGCGGCTACAATCACGTCGGCACCGGAGGCCACCTTCAAAGCTTCGTCCAGCAGTTCCTTATCCGTACGGTTGTCCCGGCTCAGCGATCGGCCGAATAGGGTGGCGCGTTCCTCGTAGGCTACATCACCGATGAGGTTGCTGCCTTTGGCGTAGGTGATGTTCACCCGGCCGGCTGTCATCTCCTTCAGTCCTTCGTACAGAGAGGGATAGTCGTTTAGGCGTGCGGCAACACTCCAGGTACCGGGCATGTTGCTGCGGGTATTGCCCAGAGGGCCGATGACGGCGACGGTGCCTTGCTTCTCTAAGGGAAGGACAGGACGAGAAGACTTCTTGCCTTGTCCCTCAAAAGGTTCGTTTTTCAGCAGCACAAAGCTTTCGGCGGCAATCCGGCGGGCAGCGTCGCGGTGCTTGCGGGTGAAGATGTCGCGTGCGGGACGGCTGAGGTCGCAGTATTTGTAAGGGTCATCGAACAGCCCTAACTTGTATTTCGCTTCAAGGATGCGGCGGCAGGCTGCATCCAGCGTCTTCATGGTTATTTTGCCTTCGGTGAGCGACTTTTTCAACGTGCCCACGAAACCTTCGCTCACCATATCCATGTCCACACCGGCGTTGAGCGCACGGGCGGAAACGGTCTGCAGGTCACCGATGCCGTGCTCCACCATTTCGGAGATACCGGTAAAGTCGGTCACCACAAAACCGCTGAACCCCCATTGTTTGCGCAGCACGTCTGTCATCAGCCAGCGGTTGGCTGTGGCGGGCACACCGTCCACTTCGTTGAAAGAGGCCATTACACTGCCCACTCCGGCATGGACGGCTGCTTCATAGGGGTACATGTATTCGTTGAACATGCGGTTGCGGCTCATGTCTACGGTGTTGTAGTCGCGTCCGGCTTCTCCGGCACCGTACAGTGCGAAGTGCTTGACGCATGCCATGATTTCGTCGTTCCGTTTCAGTTGGTCGTCCGGGTCTTTTCCCTGATACCCCAACACCATGGCGCGGGCGATGGCACCTCCGAGGAACGGGTCTTCGCCCGACCCTTCGGATACACGTCCCCAGCGCGGGTCACGGCTGATGTCCACCATCGGGCTGAAGGTCCATGAGATGCCGTCGGCACTGGCTTCTGTGGCGGCGATGCGGGCAGACTGCTCGATGGCTGCCATATCCCACGTGCAGGAGAGGCCGAGGGGGATGGGAAAGATGGTCTCATAGCCATGTATCACATCCATGCCGAACAGCAGGGGGATGCCCAGGCGGGAGTTCTCTACGGCCAGTTTCTGTACGTCGCGTATCTTGGCTACTCCTTTCAGATTGAAAAGCCCTCCCACGAGCCCCTGCTCAATCTTCTTGGCCACGTCGCTGCTCTTTGCCTGACCGGTGGTGATCTCTCCGGTCACGGGCAGGTTGAGCTGGCCGATTTTCTCTTCCACAGTCATCCGGCGCATCAGTGCGTCGACGAAGCGGTCCATGTCCTGCGGAGACTTCTGCGCCTGCACGGTGGCGGTGACGCCTATTAAAGCGGTCGCGAGCAGCAGACTTGTTCTCTTGAAAATTTTCTTCATATTCATATTGAATTAATTGTTTGTAAGTATGTTCCCTTCATTGTTTTTAGATTGCCGTCACTCTATTGCAGTAGCGCTATGACTTCTTTGCAACGGTGCTGCAATTTCTCTGCAGTGATACTGCAAACGGTTTGCAGCGCTACTGCAACTGCTTTGCAGCGACACTGCAACTGTTGTGCAGTGCTACTGCAACACCTTTGCAGTGCTTTGATTGCAAGTAAGTTATGAAACAGACCTTTTGCCATTGATTGGGCCGGCTGTTTCCTTTGGCCGGGTATCAATAGTCGGGGTTCTGCACCAGTACTCCGTTCGATTTGTCTATCTCTGTCTGGGGCAGAGGCAGCAGCGCATTCTTGTCCTGGTAATTCTTTCCGGCAGCTTGCAGCACTTCTTTGGCAATGCCCCAGCGCACGAGGTCGTAGAAGCGGTCGGGTTCCAGTGCCAGCTCTACGCGGCGTTCGTGGCGAATAGCGTCACGCAGCACAGACTGGCTGGCAGATTCTACCTTCGGAAGCACGTCTGCCAGTGTGCCGCGGGCATGGGCGCGTACTTGTTCCAGATACCCGGCGGCTTCGCCCGTTAGCCCTTTCTCGTTGGCGGCTTCGGCAGCCATCAGTAACACGTCCGGGTAGCGGATGAGGCGGATGTTTACCCAGAAACCCATGCGGGTGTACTTGCGGCGCAGTGTCGGGTCCGTGTAGGCCTTCTTGTTGAAGTAGGCACCCATGGCGGTGGATACGGGTGACTCGCCATAAGGCTGGTTGGTGTTCTCCGGTGTGATGGGCTCGTCCGTGCTGCGGCGGAAGTAGAGCAATGTGGCGTTCCGGCGCGGGTCGCCCGGTTCAAAAGCTTCTCCCATCAGTTTGGTGGCCATGTGCCAGCCCCATCCCAGGTCCCACTCGCCGGCTCCGCGCACCCCTTGCACCTGGCAGAACTGGCTGCCGATGCTGGCATCCTCTTTCATGGCATCGGTGGCTTCGCATTGCAGTTCGAAGATGCTCTCACCGCAATTCTCCCCTTCTACGGTGAAGACTTTGTCGACCGGTGTATTCAGGTTGTAGATGCCCGACTTTATCACTTCGGTGGAGGCTGTGTACATATTGTCCCAATCGTTCCGCATCATATAGGTGCGTGCGTGCAGGGAGCGTGCGGCGCCCCAGGTCAGCCGTCCCGTATAGTCGCTGTCCCACCGCAGGGGCAGGCATTCTTCGGCTTCGGTCAGGTCTTTGTCAATCTGTTCGTATATCTTTTCCGCCGTGGTCTTGGGCACGTTGGCATCGGAGGCTTCCACTACCTTGATGGTGACCAGCGGCACTTCGCCAAAGGCGCGTACCAGGTTGAAGTAGCACCAGGCACGGAAAAAGAGCGCTTCGCCACGGTTGCGGATGGCTTCGGTGTCGTCCTTGTGTCCGCTCTTCTCAATGTCGTCCAGGATTTCGTTGCACTGGTAGATGATTTTGTAGTTCTGTCCCCAATAGGCACTCAGAGGGCCGTTGGAGGCAGTGTATTCGAAGTCGTCCCACATGGCGGCCTCGTTGCTGCCGTCGCCGGCATCACTGCCTTTCTCGGAGTCCTCGCTGCGCACCATGTGCACCATAAAAGCAGGAATACCGGCAGTGATGTCGTACGAGCGCATCAGGTAGTAGACGTTGAATATCTTCCCGCCTACAAGGGCGTTAGGAGAGTCATCTTCCGTGAACTGCCCCAGCGGGTCGCGGTCCAGGAAGTCGTTGCAGGATGTCAGTGAGAGGGCTGTTGCACCCACCAGCAATGTAAATATGTATTTTATCAGTTTCATAAATTTATATTTTTCATTCCCCGTTTCCTTTGAAGGGGTCGGGGGAGGTTTGAAGTTACTCTTTCTTATTTAGGGGAGAGGCTTTTAGAACGTCAGATTAAATCCGAACGTATAAATCGCCGGCATCGGATAACTGCCGTCGTCCACCCCGAAAGCGATGGCCGATCCGCCCAGTTCCGGGGTATATCCGGTGTTGTGCTTCCAGGTCTTCAGGTTCTGTATGTTCACGTAGAGCTTCAGTGCCTGCATGCCTATCTTCGAAATCAGCGCCTTGTCGAAGTTGTATGCCAGCGACATGTTACGGATGCGGAAGAACGAGCCGTCCTCTATGTAATACTCGGAGTTCAGATTGTTGATGGTATGCTTGGTGTTCAGCAGTGGCTGGGTGTTGCTGGTACCCTCGCCGTGCCAGCGGTCCATGCGTTGCTCCATGAAGTTGAACTGGCTCCAGTTGTAGTTGTCCCACGTGCGGTAAATCTGATTGCCGCCCTGCCCCATCATGTCAACGGCAAGCTCCCAGTTCTTGTAGCCCAGGCCGAGCGTGAAGCCGTAGGTGACATCGGGTGTAGGATTACCAATCATCGTACGGTCTGCCGTGGTGATTTCACCGTCACCGTTCACGTCGCGGAATTTCAGGTCGCCCGGGGTGACGGTTGCCAGTGTGTTCTTGGGAGAGTGCTCAATCTCCTCCTGGGTCTGGTAGACGCCTTCCACCTTGTAGCCGTAGAAGTAGCCGATGGGGTATCCTGCCATTGTGTAGCTCTGCTGCTTGTCTCCGGCTATGATGGAGTAGCCTTCCTGCACGAGGCTCAGTACCTTGTTCTTGATGGTGGCAAGGTTCATACCGATGTTGTAGTTCCAGTCGCCTATCCGGTCGCGCCAGCTCAAGGCAAGCTCTACGCCCGAATTCTCGATGGAGCCGAGGTTTCCGATACCCGGTACGGTGCCCGAGATGCCCGGCACTTCGGCCAGCAGGTCTTTGGTTTTCTTCTTGTAGTACACCCCTTCAAAGTGCAGGCGGTTGCGGAGGAAGTTGGCTTCTGCACCGGCTTCCCAGGCTTCCACCTTCTCCCAGCGCAGTTTGGGGTTGGGCAGGTAGGCAAGCTGGTAGCCCGGATAGATGGCAGACGGGGTACCGAACACGGCGGAGTAGGCATTCGTCAGCAACGGTTCGGCGGGATAGGCACGATCCAGGTTCTGGTTGCCCAGTGTGCCCCATGAGCCTTTCAGTTTCAGCATGTCCAGCCAGGTGATGTCCTTCATCCATGCTTCCTCGCTCATCAGCCAGCCCAGGCCGACGGAGTAGAAGTTCTGCCACTGGTTGCCGGTGTAGGAGAAGGCGGAAGAACCGTCGCGGCGGTAGGAGCCGTTGAACAGGTACTTGCCCTTGTAGTTGTAGAGCACGCGTGCCAGCACGGACACGGTGGAGCGCTCCCACTGCGTACTGCCGTTGGTGGCGGTGGCTGCGTCGCCGATACTTACGTACCATTTGTCGGGATTGTCCGGAATGACCAGGCCTACCCCTTGGGTACGGGCGCCGTTCAGATTCTCGAGCTTGTTGTAGTAGGTGGTGAAACCGGCTGTGGCCGTCACGTTGTGGTCTCCCCAGGAGTTGGTGTAGGTCAGCAGATAGTCGCTCTGTACCTTCATTTCCGTCTCTTTGGCTTGGGACACTCCGGTCTTTCCGTTGCCCAGCGTGGCTATGTCTCCCTCGACGCTTGCGTCATACACTTGTATAATCGGGGTATACGTCCGCGTGTTGTTGCTGGCATAGTCCAGCGAGAACATGGCTTTGAACTGGAAGTTTTTCAGGAAATCCCATTGACCGTACACGTTGCCCGAGCCACGGTAGTTCTCGGCTTTCGTGGTATTCGCCTTTAGGTCCACGTCCACCATCGGGTTGTTCATCTGTGCCTTCTGGAATCCGGGCAGTGAGGTGTAGAGGCCGTACTCGGAGTTGAATACATGCGCCACCGGAGCTGCGCGCAGGGCTGTAGCCACACTCTTCGTGTCGGCGGGCAGCATGCGTGCCCCGTTGAATTGGAAACCTACCTTGAGGTTGTCCGTCACTTTATAGTCGTTGCTGATGTTCAGCGTGATTTTGCTGTACTTCTCGTGCTTGATGTTGCCTTGCTCGTAAGCATAGCCCGCACCGAGATAGAAGCTGTTCTTGTCCGAGGCACCCGTGATGCTGATGTTGTTGTTGGTGATGAACCCGGTCTGGAAGATTTCATCCTGCCAGTTGGTGTTTCCCGTCCAGTCCGAGAAGTTGTATTCCGGGTTGCCTTCATTCCTCAACTGTTCGTTGTACAGCAGTTTGAATCCTTCGGCATCCGTCAGTGCAATTTTGTCGGTGACGGACTTGAAACCGAACGAGCCGTTGATATTGACGCGTGTCTGTCCCTCTTTCGCCTTCTTGGTGGTGATGATAATCACACCGTTGGCACCGCGCACACCGAAGATGGCGAGCGACGACGGGTCTTTCAGTATCTCCATGGATTCGATGTCCTGCGGATTCAGGAAGTTGATATTGTCGTTGAACAGTCCGTCCACGACATAGAGTGGCTTGTAGCCGTTGATGGAGTTTGTTCCGCGTACACGGATTTCCGGGTCGGAGCCTGCCTTGCCGGAGTTTATCACCTGCACGCCGGCAATCTTGCCTTGTAGTGCGGATACGGGGTTGACCACCGGCTTGTTGGCGATTTCGTCGCCTTTAATGTTGGTGATGGAGCCCGTAAGGTCTCGCTTCTTGGCGCTGCCATAACCGATGACCACGGTTTCGGCCAGCATCTGCGAGTCGTCTTTCATCTGGACGTTGATTACCGACTGGCTGCCTACCTTGACAGCTTGCTTCACCATGCCTACATAGGAAAAATCCAATGTGTTCTCCGGGGTGGCCTGGATGGAGTACCGGCCGTCTATGTCGGTAATCACGCCATTGGAGGTTCCCTGCACCAATACGGTGGCACCAATCAGCGGGTCACCCAGGGCATCGGTCACGGTACCGGTTACTGTTTTCTCCTGCGCCGATGCGGCGGTACTTGCCAGCAGGCACACCGTCAGAAACAGGTTTCTCAGTCTTCCGGTTTTCTTCTTGGGAAGGTTTAGGTTCTTCTTCATTACATTGATTTTTTAGTGGATAAATCATTCAGTTTCTCCTCTGAACAATCAAAATGCAAAAAAGATTTGGTGACGGTGTTAAAAAAGGGCAGCCCGGTTCTTGCGGACTGCCCTCTTACCTAAAAGCAAAACTATACCTATTTCAACTCAAAACTCGTAGTCTTTACATCGCGGCTGTTGGGTCCAATCATTACGTGGAACTCGCCGGGTTCGTATACATACTGTATGTCGTAGTTGTAGAACTTCAGCAATTCGGGGGTAATGGTGAAGGTCACCTGCTTGCTTTCGCCTTTCTTCAGGTGGATGCGCTCGAAGCCTTTCAGCTCTTTCACGGGGCGGGTAATGCTGCCCACCAGGTCGCGGATATAGAGCTGTACGATTTCATCTGCATCGTAGTTGCCCGTATTGGTTACGGTTACGGAAGCGGTCAGCTTGCCGTCCGCATTCAGTTGCTTGGAGCTGAGCGTGATGTCACTGTATTGGAAGGTGGTGTAGCTCAAGCCATAGCCGAAGGGGTACAACGGGTCGTTACTCACATCCAGGTAGTTGCTGCGGAACTTCTCGAACCATTTGCCTTCTTTCAGAGGACGGCCGGTATTCTTGTGATTGTATGCCATAGGCAACTGGCCCACATTCTGTGGGAAAGTGGTGGTCAGCTTACCGCTGGGGCAAACGTCTCCGAACACTACGTCGGCAATGGCGTCGGCAGCTTCACTACCTCCGAACCATACATTCAGGATGGCGGGAACATTTTCATTCTCCCAAGTCAGCACTACGGGACGTCCAGAGAACAATACCAATACTACGGGCTTGCCCGTTTTCAGCAATGCTTCCAGCAGGTGGCGCTGTGCGTCCGGCATTTCCAGTTCGGAACGGCTGCTGCTCTCACCACTCATCTCGGAAGACTCGCCGAGGGCTGCTACGATGACATCGGCTTGTGCGGCTACTTTCAGGGCTTCGTCCAGCAGTTCTTGATCATTGCCACGGGGCAGTTCACGGCCGAACATCGTGGCGCGTGTCTGGTAGTCGGCATCGTACATCAGGTTGCTGCCTTGTGCATAGAGAATGTTGGCCTTGGAGCCGACAGAATTCTTGAAACCTTCCAGCAGGGTGCTGTATTTGTCTGCTGTGGCTGCCACACTCCAAGTGCCCGGCATGTTGGCACGGGTGTTGGCAAGTGGGCCAATCAAGGCGATGTTGCCTTTGCGTTGCAAGGGCAGTAGGTTGTCCTGGTTCTTCAGCAGCACGAATGTCTCTGTGGCAATCTGGCGGGCAATGGAGCGGTGCTCGGGAGTGAATACTTCTTTTTCGGCACGCTTCACGTCGCAGTATTTATACGGATTGGCAAACAGTCCCAGCTTGTATTTGGCTTCTAGGATGCGTCGGCAGGCTTTGTCAATGTCGGCCTCAGTCACTTTGCCTTCTTTCAGGGATTTCTCCAGTGTGCCGATAAATCCGTCGGCTACCATGTCCATGTCTGTTCCGGCGGTCAGGGCACGTGCGGATACTTCCTGCAGGTCGCCGATTCCGTGGTCTATCATTTCGGAGATGGCTGTATAGTCTGTCACCACGAAGCCGTCGAAGCCCCATTGGTTGCGCAGTACGTCGGTCAGCAGCCAGTGGTTGGCAGTGGCGGGTACTCCGTCAATTTCATTGAAGGAGGTCATGGCACTACCTACGCCGGCCTCTATGGCAGCCTTGTAGGGAGGGAAGTATTCGTTGAACATACGGTTGCGGCTCATATCCACCGTGTTGTAGTCGCGGCCGGCCTCTCCGGCGCCATACAGTGCGAAGTGCTTTACGCAAGCCATTATCTCGTTGTTGGCACTCATATCCTTACCTTGATAGCCGCGAATCATGGCTTGTGCAATGGCTGAACCCAGGAATGGGTCTTCACCGTTGCCTTCGGATACGCGTCCCCAACGGGCATCGCGGCAGATGTCTACCATCGGGCTGAATGTCCAGCAGATACCGTCCGCACTTGATTCGATGGCAGCTATACGGGCCGATTTCTCTATGGCTTCCATGTCCCAGCTACACGAGAGTGCCAGGGGAATGGGGAATACCGTTTCGTAACCGTGAATCACGTCCATACCGAACAGCAAGGGGATGCCCAGGCGGCTGTTCTCTACGGCCAGTTTCTGTACTTCGCGGATGTTTTTCACACCTTTCAGGTTGAACAGACCGCCGACTTCACCGTTGCGGATTTTACTGGCAACGTCGCTGCTCTTGGCTTGTCCGGTAACGATGTTTCCCGTCACCGGCAAATTGAGCTGACCGATTTTCTCGTGCAATGTCATTTTGCCCATCAACTCCGTAATGAACTTGTCCATGTCCTGCGGAGTGCCTTGGGATGTGCTTTCTTTGGGCGTTGCCGTCACGGTGAGGGCAGAGAAAGCCAAGGCTGCTAATAATGAGTATTTCTTCATGCTATATAGAAAATTATTTAGATGCGATTTGTTGGAAGCCTAGCTTCTGCAGACCTTCCTGGATTTCGGGACAGCTCATGAAGAGTTTCCACAACAATCCGGTGCGATAGTTCTCGATCATCGGGGCAATGGTGCACTGGTCGATGGCCAGATAGCGGGGCACTGTCCAGTTGCTTGCTTCGGAGAAGGCATCGTAGAAACCGTACTTGCCCCAAATCCAGTCTCCTTTGGAATAGAAATACTTCAGCGCACGCATGGATTCCTCCGGTGTATAGGGGAAGCTGGACAAGGCTGCCGTCGGTGTGATGACGCCATGATCATTGTCACCCGGGCAATGGGCTGCATAGCCTTGGGTAGAGTAGCTGGCTGTAAGTCCCCAGCAGTCCTTGCCGTAGCCTTTGAAGTTCTTCGGGTTCTCCACGCAGTAGCGGTAGTTGGAGAGGGCATGGTTGCGCACCACGTTCCAGTAGTTGGCATAGCGGTCACTGAGATTACGCGGGTCCAGACCGATGTACGAGTATTGTGCCCAGAATAAGGGGCCGCCCAGTTTCTCGGCTCCGTTGTGTTTCAATTCCAAAGGCAAGCCGTAGGGGGCAGAGTCGGACTTGATACCGCCGCCGCGTGCCCAACCGTTGTGGTAGGCCGAAGCTGGAACGGGATAAGTAGGGGAGGAGGCTGCGAGCACATACACAATCAATGCCTCGTTGTAGCCTTCCAGCGGAAAGTTCATTTCCCAATTGTATTCGGGAGACCAGTGCCAGTAGATGACATCCTTGCCATTCTGATACCAGCTGAACTCCATCTCTTTCCACAATTGGTCAATCTTTTTTGCCAGTTTCTTTTCCTGCTCGTTACCGTCGCGGAAGTATTGGCGCACGCAAAGCAAGCTTTGCATCAGGAAGCAGCTTTCCACCAGGTCGCCGCCATTGTCCTTTTGTCCGAAAGGCTTCACCTCTCCGGTCGGACCGTACAGCCAGTGGGGCCATACGCCGTGGAAGCGGTCGGCGCGTTTCAGATAATCGGCAATTTGGGTCAGGCGCTTCACGCCTTCGGCTCTGGGGATAAAGCCACGCTCTATACCTACCAGCAGACCGGCAACACCGAATCCGCTGCCACCGATGGTGACGACGCTCTGGTCTTTCTCGGGATATTCTCCGTCTAGGTGAATGCGTTCGGGTGCCAGTCCGGAAACCGGTTCCGCACCGTCCCACATGTAGTTCAAATGTACCTTTTGGATGTAATCCAGCATTTCGTCATCCGAAGCGAATGATTCGGGACGTACTTCCTCTATGTCGGGCTTTTCTTCTTTTCCGTTCTCTTTCCCGCTTTCCTTCAGGTCGGAAGAGCAGGACGCGCAGCTTGCCAGTGTGGAAATTAGGAACAAAGCCAGCACATGTATCATTATTGGTTTTTTCATATCTTTATTTTTTGTGTTTAATTTTTTGTCGTCTTGCACAATGGCGAGCGTCCGTTTTCGTTCAGCGCTTCGACAGTGAAGTAATAGTCCGTGTCTGCATCCAGTCCGCGGAAGTCATATTCCGTCTGTCCCAGTACCGTGATGGCATTGT
>OOAD01000967.1_pt1 | contig 17835 bp, 11 predicted proteins | sample 1671151 | NCBI WGS metagenome assembly OOAD01 (sample SAMN06348127, study PRJEB24527) | human gut metagenome | biome: human gut; feature: ankylosing spondylitis patient; material: feces | host: Homo sapiens | place: China | collected 2015-10
AGTATCTTTGTCATGCTCCTGATGTTTTTCTTTGGAAAATATCTGACCTACCTTTTCGTAGATCCATCAGAGCAGAATGTAGTGCAGGTATCTGTCACATATTTCAGAACAGTGTTCTGGGCTTATCCATTTCTTGGAAGTATCTTTTTGTATCGAAATACCCTTCAGGGAATGGGATACGGACTTGTACCAATGCTTGGAGGCGTATTCGAACTGGCGGCAAGAGCAGGAATCGTTGTACTGATCGCGGGACATACGTCTTTTGCAGGAGTCTGTATGGCTGATCCTGCAGCCTGGATCGCCGCACTTGTACCATTAGTTCCATATTATTTTCATGTGATGAAGAAATACAAAAACAAAAGCCGTGTACAGGCTGTAGAAGATTAAAGAAAAAAGCATTCAGGAGATTATCGTAAAGATAAAATCCAGAATGCTTTTTATTTCATATGATGACTCACATCATGAATATTCTTTTTTGCGCGCCGCACTTCGGAATGGTCCCACAGACGTTACCTCTACAGTTAACTCAGCCCAGGCACCCTTACGGCACACAAGAGCTTCTGCTTAGTGCTGCTACATTCCTGTCCTGACACGGTTCACAGATTCCTGTTGCGTAAGACCCAAACGTCAACGCCACTTATAGAGGGCAGCTCCACAGGATACAAGCCTCAGATTGGCATCACCCCTGCTGTAGCGGATTGCAGGTACAGGGCACCGCTATCTCCCCGGCTGCGCGGAAGTTTTAAACTTATTCAATTACAGACATTTAGTATACATTATTTTATTTTACTTTGTCAACGTAAAATAATACTAAATGAAACTACTTTTTATTTCTAAGATTTCTAAAAAACTCCTTAAGTAACATGCTGCACTCTTCTTCAAGAATTCCATTTTCACTTTCTACCTGATGATTGAAAGCATCTACATTAAACAAATTCATAATAGAACCGGCACAACCTGCCTTGGGATTCATACAACCTATGTAAACTTTTTTAATCCTTGCCTGTACAATTGCACCCGCACACATCTGACATGGCTCTGTTGTTACATACATTTCACAGTCATCAAGTCTCCAGTCGTCTAACACCTTATTTGCTTTTTTTATTGCATTCAATTCTGCATGACTCAAAGCATTTTTATCTGTCATTCTTCTATTATAGCCTCTACCTATAATTTTATCTTTATAAACAATTACGCAACCTATCGGTACCTCACCTATTGAAGCAGCTTTTTTTGCCTGCTTAATTGCCTCTTTCATGTATTTTTCATTCATTGGCAATGCTCCTAATTTACATATACAAGTTGTGAATTCCTATTAAATTTGTCCATCTGATAATCAAATAATTCTTTTGGATGATCATTCAATTCATCCTCCATTTTTGCAAAAAAAGCATATCCATCCTGCTCTGTTCCAAATATATAAATTCCATCAATATCATTTATATCAAATTCAGCTTCCCGCAATTTTTTCGAACTAATCACGGTATTGAATTTACATATTTCATTAAATGGTGTCATTGTGCCAACCTTATATCCGGATACAAATCCCTGATTTCTTTTAAGCAGGCATATTTCCATATTCTCAGCACCATATTCTACCGGAACTTTAATGGATAAATTCAACTTATAATTATCATCTCTTCCCCTGATTCTGGCAAATCCTACGTTTCTGCCCTTTACGCCTCTTTTGTAAGAATAAATGTAAAAAACTCGTTTTGTATTAATCATGGCCTCACTCCTTCTTTGAAATTATATGAAGCCAAAACTATTTTTATGAGTAATTATTTAAAATATTGTGAAATTGTATTCCATATATCATCAGACTCTAATCCTAATTTCCAATATCCTGCTCCGGCAATTTCATATTTATTCATTAAATCAAGTCTTGCCTTTATTGAAGTTTCATCTTCTAGCCAAATCATATATGTGCTGCTTCCTTTTTCATAAACAACATAATTTTGTCCTGTTTCTTCATTATAAATAGGTGTAGCCCCTGCTTCTGTATACGCTTCTTTTGCTGCATCCATCGAAACAGCCTTTGTTGACAAAACATAATTACCATTTGCAGCATCTTCGATTAATTTTCCATTTCCATCCGATTCATCCTCCGGAGTTTCTGTCCATATTCTTGTATAAAATGGCATTCCATTAATTACTCTTGAAGCATCTCCCACTTCATCAATTGTATTTTTTAAACCTTCTTCCGTAAATGTCAAGGATGATACTGAACCTGCCTCATTACTTGAAGTTGTATGTTCGTCATAATTCATTACAACAACATAATCTGCTAATCTTCCCTGCTGATTTCTGTCATAAAATTCTGTCCATGCAGACGGCTGATAATTGTCTATTGATAAAACTATACCTTTCTTTCTGCATTCAATTGACAATTCTCTCAAGAACTGTAAATATCCGGCTCCCTCAGAAACATTTATATATTCAAAATCTACATTAATTCCATCTAAATCATATAATGATGCATATTTCATTATATTAGAAACCATCTTTTGTCTTGCTTTTGTATTATTTACAACTGTTTTTATATAATAATCTCCATTGCCATCTGTTTCAAAATCACTTACAAGTCCCCATACATCAAGTCCAGCACTATGTGCCTTCTTTACATAATCCGCTGAGCCTATTGATGACACTTCTCCCTTTGAATCACTTACGCTAAACCATGTTGGTGAAATAACATTAAGACCTTTAGCGTTTTTTATCATGTCACTTAACCCTGAATTACTTGATGAATACATAACCTGATGCCATGCAAGGCTTATCTTTTTATCTAAAACATTATGCGTATATGTATCATAATCATTTTTATATGAAACTTTTGTTGTTTTTCCTACTTTAACTCTCTTATTTAAAATATAACCTATAACTCCATCGTCTGTAGCAACTTTATCCCATTCATCACCTTTATCTAAAATTGTGAGTTTTGTATCAGCCTTTACGTCACTAACAATATCAGCCATATAATCTGCATCTGTTCTAATCTGAGTATTTTTCTTTACAGTGCCATTTTTATCTTCACGGCTTTTTGTATTAACTACAACAACTGCAGGCTTATCCCCATTTGCTTTTGCATATTTATAATCAAAATCAATGTATTTGCTTATATATTTTAAATTTACATAACATATCTCACCATCCATAACTGATGATGTAAAATCAAGATTTTCTTTTGTATTGCCTGTAACTTCATTGCTGCCTACAGGGCTTGTATATATTGTAGTTGCATTAGTATACATAACTGTATTTTCCGTACTGTCATAGTAAAATCTGTCATCAATATATTTTTTCACGCCACTTATATCCATATAAGTATCGCCATCTTTTTCAAATGCATATTTATTTACATATTCATTATCACAGGCAACTGCTGCCATTTCATTTCCATCTGCAGATGTCGCTGTAACCTCATTTCCATCATCATCTGTATAATGAAGCATCATATAATCATTCAAAGTAACATATTCTTTACTTGTTTCCGGTCCAAAACATCCTGTCATTGTCATTGCCATGGCTGAAATTGTAGCCATTGTCATTATATACTTTATGCTCTTTCTCACTTGTTCTTCCTCCTCTGTGAATATCTTCCTAAATTGAACACTACTATAGGCTTACCAATTTATTATGCATATTTTTGATATTCACATCATTTTATTAGCATATTTTTTGCAAATATTTAACTACTACATCATAACATATATATAACATAATTTCATCTTTATATATCTTAAGATTTAATAACTTTTGTTTAATTTCAGACTATATTTTGGTATAATTAAATCAATTAGTATGAGCGGAAAATACATATTTATTTGTATGAAAAATTTCAAATTTATCCAGCTGTTCAAAGCTGTGAGAGGAGGGATTTATATGGCAAAAACTTTTAAATCTGGTGTAACTTTATTAATCCTTACATTTTTTTGTTCTATATTTATTTTTGGAAATAGTGCAATTTTAAAAAATGTAAATGCGGCAGCAAAAATCAATCAAAGTAGCTCTTCCACTCAGATAGCTTCCGTCAAATATAAAATAAAGGATGGAACTATTACCATTTATGGAAAAGGTAAAATGCCTAACTCAATGACATTTAAAAAGAACAGACAAATACATACCGTTATTATAAGAAATGGCGTTACATCTGTTTCTAAATACGCATTTTATAATTGTAAAAATCTGCAAAAAGTTAAGCTTCCAAACACTTTGAAAGTCATAAATTGTTACGCTTTTTACGGAACAAAAATAAAAAAGATTATAGTACCAAACACTGTTAGCACTATTGGACAATGTGCATTTTCTTCTTGTGATTCATTGTCTAAATTATCAGTTCCCGGAAATTATAATGTTAAGACACTCCCGGGGGATGATGCATACGATTCCATAAGCGGAGATACTATAATTGAAACAGTTAAGTTTTCATCGTCTCTTAAGTTAGATGTAGTTTCAACAGTAAAAACAAACAATCTTGTAGTTTACAAAAAAGACCCTGCATATAAATCTATAAATGGTATAATTTATTCTAAAAATGGTTTGAACATAGTTCGTGTTCCTTCTGAAAGAACTGAACTAATTATTGAAGATGGTTGTCAGGAATTTAACCTTCAGTCTATTCTTTATGCCCAGACAGATTCGTCTTCCGATGCTTACGCATGCTGTACTAATCTTACAAAACTAGTGATTCCCGGAAGCGTTACAACCATAGAAAAAGATAAATATTTTGCTAAGGCCTCTGTTTCTCAGACCTCTGTAACTGACATTGCAATTGGATCAGACACACTTGATTCCTTAAGCATTTCTACTCTTTACAGTGCATTAGCCCGCATAGATATTTATCATCTTTCACTGGCTCTTGGCAATAAACTGAGATTTGAAAATGGTATGTTTATTACAAACGACAATGTTGTTATCGGTTATAACGGCAGACTTTCGACTGTTGAAATTCCCGAGGGAGTAACAGAAATTGCTCCTAACGCATTTAATTCATATGTAACAGACTCAAGATACTCTTTTAAAAAAGTTATACTTCCATCTACTCTTTTAAAAATTGGAGATGATGCCTTTAATGGTTGCATATATCTTTCGGAAATTAATTTTCCTGACAAATTATATTATATAGGAAATCGTGCTTTTAGATTATGTAATTTTAAAAGCATAACACTTCCTGAAACTGTTCTTACATGGGGTGACTATGTATTTGCTGATAACGCTATTGAAACTATAAACTTTCCTTTAAACCTTAAGACAATTCCAAATCATATGTTTAGTCGCAATAGTATTTCTGATTTAACTTTAGGCGATAATATTGAAATAATTGGTGAAGGTGCATTTGAAAATAATCCACTCACAAATGTGTCTTTTGGACATGGTATTAAAACTATTGGCAACTCATCTTTTGCTTATACTTTATTAAAGAATATAACCCTTCCATATTCCGTGACAAATATTGAAAGTTTTGCATTTAGCAATTGTTCTGATTTTAAAAATATTACAATTAACGGTAACAAACTTTCTATTTCGGATACAGCTTTTGATGGTTGTAATAATTTGAGAATATGTTATTCTGCCGGAATTAAATCTGCAAAAACAAATGCCTATATTTCTTTATTAAGTCAGTTTAAAAACAAGAAAAAATTTTCAGGCACAATCCATTGGAATCAGGTTACCGGAGCATCAGGATATCAGATAAGATATGCTACAAATAAAAACTTCAAAAAATACAAGGCTATGGATGTTGGCAGAAAAAACACTTCAGCAAAAGTTGTATTAAACGGAAGAATTAATACGGATTCAAACAATCCGTCAAAACAATATTTATATGTAAAAATCAGACCTTTTAAAATTGTTAAAGGTAAACGTATTTATGGAAAATGGTGTATGTGTTCTCTATAAAATAAATTAGCAAAAAACTAAGAGCCCGTTATTATAATAATTGTTCAAATACATTATCTGACAAATATTATTATATATAACCGGCTCTTTTATTTGTTCAAGGGAAATTCCGTATACTCCGTATTATAAAAGGTCAAACTATTAATACTTTAAATAATAATTGTGATATATATTAACATTTCATAAAACTTATTAATAGTAAGTCGTTGCATATCGGCATTCCAATAGTTGCAAAGAAGTGTTCTTACCCATATTATAACATATACTCCTTCTCTCAATTATTATACACATATTGTATAAAATACGCAACATTAATTTAGAACGATTTGTTAAAAAATACAATCCGCAGGCGTCAAAGTTGGGGCTTTTGACCCCAACATCTTATTTATCATATATATCATATATTTTTCATTTTTTTGACATATTGTGTTCTTTTTTGACGTATAATATAAATATAAATAAGAATATTTTGTCAAATATCCTTATTTTATATTGAAACTTTTCCATATTTGCAATATATTACATATTAAAATATGGATGAAAACTTTACATATTTTTTTATAGTGGATATAATAAACTATACGAATCTAAACTGTTAGTGAGGTGATTTTATGAAAATTGAAAAAATCAATGATAAGCAGATTCGTTGCACAATAAGCCGTGCTGATTTAGAAGACAGACATATTAAATTCAGTGAATTGGCTTTTGGGGCAGGGAAAACAAAGGAACTTTTTCAAGATATGATGCGTCAGGCCAATGAGGATTTTGGATTTGAAGTAAACGACAAACCTCTTATGGTTGAAGCAATTCCGGTTTCTCCTGAAAATATCGTTTTATTGATTACAAAAGTTGAAGATGGAGATGAGCGTGGAAGCAGTTTAGCTAAATTATTTTCTTCTAATAAAGAGGAAGATGCTTTTGATCCATTTGACGATATTAATCCGGAAGAATTAGACAACATTGTTTCATCTGTAAAGGACGAAGTATCGGATAATTCCGGTGATTCTGACTTGCTTTACAATATTTCAATATATGATAATTTAAGCGATGTGATTACTGTAACAAAGTTAATCATGCCTTATTTTAAAGGAGATAGTTCTGTATATAAATCTCCATATAACAATAAATATTATTTATCTATATGCTTAGAATCAACTGAGCCTTCAGTATTAAATAAAATTTTAGGATTTATCACAGAACATGGTCAAATTGAAAGTGCAACGTATGCAAAAGATTTATTTTATCTTGAACATTTTGAAGAAATACTTGATGACAAAGCTGTAGAGAAATTATCAGCTTTATAAAATAAGACTCCTACATTTGTTCTCATAACTGTGGAGTTCTATGATATCAAATAAAGTGCATTTGGCACCGTCGGTTCAAATATTCGGTGCATAGACCGGCTGAAACTTTAGGTTTCAAAGCCGGTCTATGTGCTGAATATTTAGAACTGCTACGAGTGACAAGCAGTGCGAGCGTTCTTTATTGATATCATAGAACTTTACAAGAATAAGATACAAATGTGGGAGTTTTTTTGTTTCTTTGTCAAGCATGGAGAAATCCAAAGTTTAGAACCTTTTTACCTTGTTGCTTCATACATTAATATTGATGTTGCAATTGCCGCATTTAGTGATTCTACTTTTCCTGCCATAGGGATTTTAATTAGTTTATCTGCTTTATTTGCTACTTCATCACTTAATCCATTTGCTTCGTTTCCAATTAATAAAGCACAATCCTTTGTAAGTGTTCCTGAATTGTATAATTCACCCTTTAAATGTGCTGCAAAACATGTTATACCATCTTCTCTTAACATATCTACTGCTTTAGGCAAATCAGCTACTATTGCAAATGGCACTCTATAAATTGACCCCATCGTAGAACGTATAACTTTTGGATTATAAATATCTGCAGTTGAACTACTCATAATTATTCCTGTAATTCCGGCAGCTTCGCCTGTTCTTACTATTGTTCCGAGATTCCCGGGATCCTGAATTCTATCAAGTACAACAATACAGCTTTTTTCTTTATTTCTTGATTTTATTATATCTTCAATAGAATATGTTTTTTGTCTTACAACAGCTAATATTCCCTGTGGTGTTACTGTATCTGATATTTTTTTGAATACACTGTCGCTAACAAGTTGAACATCTTCTTTTAAATTATTTTTCTTAAAATAATCTGATATTTCTTCTTTTCTTTTTTCATAAAAGCTTTCAGAAGCATAAGCCTTAATAAAATCTTCTTTTGGTATTTCCTGAAACATTTTAATTCCTTCTACAATAAATGTTCCTGAAGTTTTTCTGGCTTTGCTCTTATCCTTTAAATGAATTAAATTCTTTATCTGTTCATTTGTATTTGATGTGATTATCATTTTTTAACCCTCTTTAAATACTCTTAATAATTTCTCATTATCACCAATTACAATTATTGATTCCTGATCTCCAAAAGGTTTATCCGCATCTATATTATTTTTATAAACACCATTTACCTTCTCTGCTATTACATTGAATCCAAATTTCTTTCTTGGATTTAATTCTATTAAACTTTTACCAATCCATTCTTTTGGAACCTTAGTTTCAATTATGCTAAATTCATCTGACAAATCAGCAATATCCTGAAAATGCCCTCCACTTGCCATTCCATTTGCAAGCCTTTTTCCAGTTTCACTTTCCGGTAAAATAACATGATCCGCACCAATTTTCATCAGTACATCTGCCTGTAATTTGTCCATCGCTGAAGCAACAATGTATGGAATCCCTAAAGATTTGCATATTGTAGTAACAATTATGCTTGCCTCAAAATTATTTCCAAGGGCAACTACTACCGCATCTACATTATTGATTCCCAGATTTTCTACAACATTTTCCTCTGTAACATCGGCTCTTATGGCATATGTCACATCTTCTGCAATTCCATCTACTCTTTCCTGACGTCTATCAATTGCAAAAACTTTTCCACCTTTTTTTGAATAAGTTACTGCAAATGTTTTTCCTAATTTTCCAATTCCAAAAACCGCTACGTCCTTCATTTTATGCTCCTTCTAATTCATTTGTTTAAAACTGTATACAAAATTTTTTAATATAAAATAATTTCTGCATACTTTATTTCATTTAAATTTCATCCGTTTATTACTGAATATTACATTTTAAAAATATAATCACATTACTTGTTTGAATTTTATCCAATCATTACTCTCTTTTCAGGATAATTCGTTATCTTTCTATCTTTTCTTGCCCTGCCTGCCATTGCCATGGCAATCGTTATAGGTCCTACTCTTCCAAAGAACATAAGTACTATTATAATAAGTTTTCCTATAGCTGTAAGACTTGCTGTAAAATCCATACTAAGTCCAACTGTTCCAAGGGCTGAAACAGCCTCAAATGTAATTACCTTCAAAGGTGCATCTTCCGTAAAACTTAACGCCATAATTGCTACTGCAAGTATGCTAAGTACTATTGTTCCGATTGCTACTGCACTTCTGACATTTTGTTTATTTATTCTTCTTCTGCAAACCTCTATATCCTCCTTGCCTTTTATAGTTGACCAGGTTAGTAGAAAAATAAGTGCCAATGTAGTTGTTTTAATTCCACCTGCTGTTCCAAAAGGGGAACCGCCAACAATCATCAAACCACACATTATCATAAATGTTCCATCTCTAAATCCTGCCTGCGGCACAGTAATAAATCCTGCTGTTCTAAGCGTTACCGCTTCAAATAAAGCCGCTAAGCATTTATTTCCAAATGTCATATTCCCAAGCGTGTCCGGATTATTATATTCAAATAAAAGAATAAATAAAAATCCTCCTCCAACTAAAATAGCTGTCGTAATCAATACAAGCTTTGTATGCAATTTCATTCTTTCTATAAATTTATTTGGGCTCAATTTTTTGTTACGGATTTCACTTATTATGCCACCGATATCAAGCCATACAATAAATCCAATACCACCACATATGATTAACATCACAGTTGTAAAATTGACAAGCACATTTCCATGATACTTAACAAGACTGTCATTTCCAATTATATCTATTCCCGCATTACAAAACGCAGATACCGAATGAAATACGCTGTAACAGATTCCTTTTACGATTCCATATTCAGGAATAAACTGTATGGAATAAAGTATCGCTCCTATTCCTTCTATTTTTAGAGTGATTCCAAATATTTTTCTCAATATTTTTAAGACACCCTGTGCCGAATCAAGATTATACGATTCCTGTATCATTTTTCTTTCTTTCAAAGAAATTTTCTTTCCTATTATAATTAGAAATCCAATTGTAAAACTAATAATCCCAAGCCCGCCAAGCTGTATTAATATAAGTATTATTACTTTTCCAAATATGCTCCAGTATGCATATGTAGGCACAACTACAAGCCCTGTTACACATAGGGATGTTGTTGCCGTAAACAATGCCGTAATAAAATCTGTTCCATTTCCACTTGCAGAGGAAACGGGCAACATTAACAATATAGTTCCTACTAAAAGAGCAACTAAAAAGCCGTTAAGAATTATTAAATTTGTATTGAATGTAGCTTTTATAGCTTTATCAACTTTCATTTTTACTCCCATATATATGACTGATAATTTTATTATTTATCAGTTATTCTAATCTCTTTGTCACAAATGTTACCTTACAATTTTGTTGCAACTATTACTACAATATCTTTGTTGCAAATGTTACTAAAATATCTTTGTTGTAAATGCTACTCTAATACTTTTGTCACAAATTTTTTTCCATACATAGCCTTTAATTTTTCAACTAATGTATCATTTGAATCTACTCTATACATAGCAGGCAACATTTTACTCTGTTTTTCCTTCACAAGATATATTATAACCTTATCTTTTCCCTTATTTTCAGAAAGTAATTCAAACAGCTCTGCTTCCTTATTTGTATAATCATCTTTATCTGCAAATGCAATCCAAAGACTTGTACCATATTCATCAAATGCTTTTATATCATTTGCAATAACTTTACCTGCTGCATTTTCTTCTAAGCTTGCCTGTCCGTTAACAAATATCTGATTATCCTCAGCAATCAGTGTTTTATATTTTTCATATTGTCTTGGAAATACAATTACTTCAACAGAACCTAACAAATCTTCTAATGTTAAGAATGCCATAGGCTGCCCCTGTCTTGTATATTTTTTTGTAATTCCGGTAATTATTCCACCTATTGTTACTCTTGCCTTGTCTTCGACTTTTGTATTTTCCTCATCTTCTCCTACTTCAGCAAAATCAGTGGAAATATTTGTAATATGCTTACGCCATCTTGCTTCTTCTTTCTGTAAAGGATGTCCACTAACATAGATTCCTAAAACTTCTTTTTCAAATTCAAGCATCTGGTCACTTGAATACTCACCAACATCAGGCATTTTAATTTCAAAATCTGCTTTATCTTCTTCGCTTACAAAATCAAATAAACTCATTTGACCTGCCATGGTGTTTTTTCTTTCCTGTGCCTCTGAATCCATGATTTGAACATAAACCATCATCATTTGTTTTCTTGTCGCTCCAAGTGAATCCAAAGCCCCTGCCTTAATAAAGTTTTCAACAGCTCTCTTATTAACTCCAAGCGGACTTGTTCTTGAGATAAAATCTTCTAATGATTTATATTTTCCTGCTGCATTTCTTTCCATTACAATCGCATCAATAATATTTTTTCCTACACTTTTAATTGCAGTCAAACCATATCGTATGCAATTTTCAGATACAGAAAATCCGCTTTCTCCTTCATTTATATCCGGAGGAAGTATTTTTATTCCCATTGAGCGGCATGAATAAATATATTCAGATACTTTTTCTGCATTATCCATGACAGATGTAAGCATAGCTGCCATAAATTCTGCCGGATAATAGTATTTCAAATATGCTGTCTGATAGGCAACAACTGCATATGCCGCCGCATGAGACTTGTTGAAAGCATATTTGGCGAAATCAATCATATCATCATAAATTTTATTTGCAGTCTTTTCATCTATTCCATTTGCTATGCAGCCCGGTACATTTTCTTCTTTATTTCCATAAACAAAGTTCTGTCTTTCCTGCTGCATAACGTAATCTTTTTTCTTTGACATGGCTCTTCTAACCAAGTCGCTTCGTCCTAATGTATATCCTGCCAAATCCCTAACTATCTGCATAACCTGTTCCTGATATACAATACAGCCGTAAGTTGGCTCTAATATATGCTCAAGTTGCGGGCAATCGTAAGTAATTGCTTCCGGATTATTTTTTCCCTCAAGATATTTAGGGATGAAATCCATAGGACCCGGACGATATAATGATATTCCGGCTATTATATCTTCAAGATTCTGAGGTTTTAATTCCTTCATGAACCCTTTCATACCGCCACTTTCCAACTGGAAAATTCCTTCTGTATTTCCTGTTCCTATAGAAGCCAATACTTTTTTATCATCATAATCTATGCTATGCATATCCAATTTTATATTATGGTCTTTTTCAACAAATCTAACCGCATTCTGAATTACAGTTAAGTTTCTTAATCCTAAAAAGTCCATTTTTAAAAGTCCCAGTTCTTCTAATGTTGTCATTATATACTGGGTTGTAATTGAACCGTCACTTGCTCTTGAAAGCGGAACATACTCTTCAACAGGTTTTGCACAAATTACTACACCGGCCGCATGCATTGAAGCATGACGTGGAAGCCCTTCAAGTCTTCGTGACATATCAACAAGATATTTAATCTGTTCATCACTCTCATATAAATCCTTAAACTCTTTACTTTCCTTCAAAGCTCCATCAAGAGTAATGTTCAATTCCTTAGGAATTGTCTTTGCAATTGCATCCACCTGTGCATATGGCATATCAAGTACCCTACCTACATCCCTAAGCACACCTCTGGCTTTTAAAGTTCCAAATGTAACAATCTGAGCGACATGGTCTTTGCCATATTTTCTTCCTACATAATCAATAACTTCCTGCCTTCTTTCGATACAAAAATCAATATCAATATCGGGCATGGACACACGCTCAGGATTTAAAAATCTTTCAAAAAGTAAGTTATATCTAATAGGGTCAATATCCGTAATTTCAAGGCAATACGAAACTATACTTCCTGCTGCCGAACCTCGTCCCGGACCTACTGCAATTCCATTTGTCTTTGCATAATTTATAAAATCCCATACGATAAGGAAGTATTCCACGTATCCCATGGTTTCAATTGTGCTAAGTTCGTAATCTAAGCGTTCTTTCAATTGTCCTAAAGACATCGGGCAATCATAATCAAGCTTTGTATCGACATATCTCTTCTGCAATCCATTATTGCACAATTCTCTCAAATATGTTGCCGGAGTGTAACCTTCAGGCACTTCATAATTAGGAAGTTTTGTAACACCAAATTCAAATGTAACATTACATCTGTCTGCAATCTTCTGCGTATTTTCTAATGCTTCAGGCGCAAATTTAAATAACTCAGCCATCTCTTCGGGACTTTTTAAATAGTATTGTCCCCCTTCGTATCTCATACGATTTTCATCTGACTGCTTTTTACCTGTCTGGATACACAATAAGATGTCATGTGCCTCTACGTCAGTATCATAAGTATAATGTACGTCATTTGTGCAAACTAATTCAATGCCTGTCTCCTGACTCATACGCATAAGTTGTTGATTAACCATACGCTGTTCAGGTATTCCATGGTCCTGCATTTCAAGAAAATAATTGCCTTTTCCAAAAATATCCTGATATTTAAGCGCTGCTTTTTTTCCTTCTTCGTACATTCCTCTTGCCAGATATCTCTGCACCTCACCTGCAAGACATGCACTTAGGCATATTATACCTTCGTGAAATTCCTGTAACACCTCGTAATCTACTCGTGGTTTATAATAAAATCCGTCAACAAATCCTTTTGATACGATTTTTGACAAATTGCTATATCCTTTATTATTTTCGGCAAGCAAAACCAAATGATAGTAACGGTCTTCGCTCTCCCCTGCTTCTTTAGTAAATCTTGAACCCGGTGCAACATAAACCTCACATCCGATAATCGGCTTAATTCCATTGGCATTTGCAGCGCGATAAAAGTCTATCGCCCCATACATAACACCATGGTCAGTAATCGCAAGACTATTCATTCCAAGTTCCTTTGCCCTTGCCGTAATTTCTTTAATTTTACTCGAGCCGTCTAACAAACTAAACTCTGTATGCACATGTAAATGAGCAAAATTCATATGTTAATCTCCTATAAAAAATGTGTTATTGCCTAGCCATTTAATTGTTGGCTGGTCATCGGAAATATCTTTAGAAAATGAACTTCATTCATTTTATTTCCTTATCTCTTTGTAATAATAATCAAAATATCTAAGCAATGAATTTGTCATTAAAAATACTGACACTGTCATCATTGCCAATGCAACATTTTTCGGTATATCTATCCATATAACTAAAACTAATACCATAAAGTCAAGAAATGCCGTGCTTACTTTTCCAAACATTTTCGCGCCCTCAACTTTTCCGCTTTTTTTAATATATATCAGTCCTAAAATTCCCTGTCCCAATTGCTGGACTATAAATATAACCAACACAATCGCCATAAATCTGTATCTGAAAATCAAACTTATAACAACAATTCCCTGAGTAAGTTTATCTGCTATAGGATCAAGAATTTTTCCCCAATCAGTTATCATGTCAAATCTTCTTGCAACTTTTCCGTCAAAGAAATCCGTAAGCGCTGACAGCAATAAAATTCCCGCCGCAATTGCATAATCTTTCATTCCATCTGCGTGAATATATACCATTAAATATACCGGTATTAAAATCAGTCTAAAATATCCCATTAAATTTGGGATTGAAAAATATTCTCTCTTCCAGTCCTTTTTCATAATATCTATCTCCATTTCATTATTCAGGTTTTATCCATAAGTATTTAACAAATGCACATAGTATATGTTATTATAACACAAAAAAGAGCCTGAGGTATATCTCAAGCTCTTTTTACTATAATTAATTTTAAAAAAAGACATCATCCTTACAATTTTCATTGTAAGAACAACGTCTTTTATTTCTATTTCCGTTTACAGTTTATTAATTTCTTACCACTTAAGATCAATGATTAATCCTGTTGGATTTGTGTAATGTAATAATGTACTGTGGTCATTTACATCATCATAACAGAAGCCATATGCAAGTCTGTCAAATGAATGATTGTGGAAGAATCCTGAATAGAAGTTTGAATTGCTATTCTTATAGTAAGCACTTTCATTATCATAATTTTCAGGTTCTGTTGCAACACCTCTGTTAAATGCTGCGCAAAGCTGTGCTTCGATAACTAATTCTGTTGAGTTACCTCTTGCCATGTTGCCTTTTCCTTCTAATACATCCTGAGTTGTTGGCTTGTAAATTGTGTATGTTCCACCAACACCGTCTTTTGTAAATACCATTGTATCTCCATGTACACGTCCTCTGAATGTTCCGGCATCACATGAGAATACTAAATCCTGTGTAGAATATTTTGACCAGAATTTATTGATATAGTTATCAAAATAATTTGAATACTGCTTTCCTTCGTTGAATGTAAGTTTACATGGTGCCATGATTCTCTTATCTGTAAGTAATGTCTGGAATGCAGCAGGTACTTCATTTTTAAATGCCGCAAACATTTCTGCTCTTGTTCCTAAATCACCTACTGTCTTATCATAAACATCTGCATCACCAGGGAAGTTGTTCCATCCACCTTCACCAATTAATCTTGTAGCCATTGGGAAGCTATAGAAATCTACTCTTGATGTGTTACCCCAGTATTCTTTGTTTGTAATTGTAAATTCAATAAATTCAAATAATACATCTGCATTAGGGTCTGATGCATTGTTAAGGTCAGGTCCTGCAAATCCCATATTTCCATCTGCACCCTGATTAATTGTAATATAAACAGGTGAACCGTAGCTTAAGTACATTCTTCCTGATTCAATGTCAGGCATATAAACATAATCTTTCTGAGCTAATGTGTTACAGATATTTGCACACATTCTGCCTTCCTTTTTAACTGTATTCATTGATAAGCTTACAGGAATTAAATTTCCATTTGTATCAACATAACATAATTCATGTGTTTTTGGATTCTTTCCAAGTATGCACCAATAAACCTGATCATCTGAATACTGACCTTTTGTCTTATTGTTCATCTGGAAATACATTCTGTCTTCGTTTGCTTTTAAGTCTGCTCTTGTTTCAGGAATTGCTTCACTGTATGTTGGTTTTTCAGCCGGAGCTGTTGTAGCAATTTCAGTTAAACCGTTAACTGTTACTGTTACGCTTACTTTTGCTGATTCTTTTCCATCTTTATATGTAGCAACTGAAACTGTGTGTGTTCCTGCTACGATATTTTTAAACTTGTATGAGCCACATCCTACTTTCTTTGCAACTCTTGTATCATCTACATATACATTGTATGAGTTAATTGTTCCATATCCCCATACTACTGTAATCTGATTATTTACAGGTGATGAAGCAACCAAACCAAATGGTGCAGGAAGACTTGAGTCAACCCCAATTGCTTCTGTTGTCTGTGGTGTCTTTGTTGTAGTTTCAGGTGCCTTTGTTGTCTGTGGTGCCTTTGTTGTCTGTGGTACCTTTGTTGTTGTTTCTGGTGCTTTTGTTGTTGGGGCAACTGCTGACTGTGCAACATTTACTGTCATTGTAGTCTGTGCTGATTCATTTCCGTTCTTTGTTGTAGTAATTGCTACTGTATGACTTCCTGCTGCATATCCTTCATATACATAATATCCGCAACCTACAGCTGATGCTACTCTCTTACCATCAATGTAAACATTGTATGAGTCAATATTTCCTCTTCCCCATACTACACTGATTTTTCCTGCTTCAGGATTTCCTACTACTAATCCAAATGGTGCTTCAATATTTGATGTAGGTGCCTTTGTTGTCTGTGGCGCCTTTGTTGTAGTTTCAGGTGCCTTTGTTGTCTGTGGCGCTTTTGTTGTTGTTTCAGGTGCCTTTGTTGTTGGGGCAACAGAACCTGTAACATTTACGCTAGCTGTTGCAGCTGCTGATTCTTTATTACCACTTACTGTAGTAACTTTTACTGTATGAGTGCCTGCTGCATATCCTTTATAAACATAATATCCACATCCCAACTTGCTTCCTACTAATGCATTGTCAATGTAAACATTATATGAGTCAACGTTTCCTCTTCCCCATACTACACTGATTTCTCCATTTGCAGGACTTGCAACTACTAAACCAAATGGTGCTTCAATACTTGTATCTGTTACAGGAGCTGATCCTGTTGTGTATGTCATCATTGATGAATCATACTGAAGTCCACCTTTGTTATATGTAAATGAGCAATCGATTTTATCACCTTTTTTAACATTGTTGATATCGTATTCGAAACATGAACCCTTAGCGTTCATTCCAACATTAACCTGCTCTCCATCGTTAACTTTGTAATGAATAATTACATAAGCTGCCGGATTTGTTGGTGTAAATGTGATTCTGCAAAGACTGTCTGATACGTCCGTTGCTGTTACAGAATAGTCTTCTGCGCTTCCAATAGTTGATGCTGCTGCTTTTGCATTTGTACCTTTTGAAAATGAAACTGAAGATACGAGCATAGCAATAGCTAAGACTGCAACCATAATTCTTTTGAATCCTGGTGCAAAACGGTTCAATGTTCTCATAAAACCCTCCTAAAAATATTTTTATTTTTTTGTGATATCGCTTCTCAATCGCGATAAGTACTTTTTCTTATATACTATTTTTACCTTTTTATTTTACTAAAAAAAAGGGTTCAAATTTTATTATGGTAACATTATTTTTTAATTTCTTTTCTATTTTTGGCATTTATTGTATTTTGTTGTTTTCAATTTTGTTTTTTATTGAATTTTTCGCGTAATTTTTTATTGGATTTTACTAAATAATTTCTCTAAACAAAAATATTTTTATTCACTTTCGCCT
>OOAD01000975.1_pt1 | contig 17657 bp, 9 predicted proteins | sample 1671151 | NCBI WGS metagenome assembly OOAD01 (sample SAMN06348127, study PRJEB24527) | human gut metagenome | biome: human gut; feature: ankylosing spondylitis patient; material: feces | host: Homo sapiens | place: China | collected 2015-10
AATGACCACACTGGTCAGACTGGATTCAAAATATGCTCCTTTTTAAAGTGGGCTCCTACTTTAACTTTCTTAGGCTTGCAGCCGATGTAGCTGAAAGTCAAGACCGCATTAGGGTCTGCGTTCTGAATGGTAAACTTACCGTCAAGGTCGGTGATGCCACCTGCTTTACCATTCTGGTCAGTAATGGTTACACCAATCATTGGGTCGCCATTAGCATCCTTAACGGTACCTTGGATTGTTTTCTGCGCAAAAGCGAGGAAACAAACCGAACTCAAGGTCAGTGCCATGCTGGCACGTTTCAGTTGTTGATACATAACGATGTTTGTTTTGTAGGTTATTATTAATCTTGTTAAGTTTCTCTGGTCTAATTGAACTTACTAGCGATTAGTTGTTGTCGTGTTTGATTCTCAATAGATCATAAGGAATCTTCGATTTTTGGTTATAATCTTAGATTTCTGCTACAAAGGTAATTAAAATTTTTAAATGTTGAATAAAATAAATGAAAAATCTAACGTAAACGTTTTCGGAAGTGTTGTTTCTACAATATTGCCTTTTCGTCGTATTGATTCAGGCGGGTAAGTGAGCCCTACGTAACGTTTACTGAGGCTTTTTTGAAGTTCAGATGAGGCTTACTTGATGGGGCAGGAGTTAGCAGAAATTACATCACGACGTATCTGTTGCTGCGTCGTGACGCACTGATTGCTACGTCGTGACGCATCAGAAGCTGCGTCGTGACGTAATTTCAGCAGCCCCAGGGCAAGCGGAGCAGCTTATGCTGATGAAACCATGTTCTTCATTGCGCAAGTTCATACGTTTCATTGAGCCGATACATCCGACTGCGCTGGCTTGAAGATTCGATTGCGCTGGCTTGAAGATTCGATTGCGCTGGCTTGAAGATTCGAATTCGTAAGCTGAATGAGACGGATTTGTTTGCTGAATGAAGTGGCTGAGTTAGCTGACAGAAGTGGCTGAGTTAGCTGACAGAAGTAGCTGAAATAGCGAAAAAAAAAGAGGGCATGTCATCGCACTTATGACACACCCTCTCTATTATTCGTATAGTATTATTGTTCCAATTTCTTAATCTCTTCTATAGATAAGCCTGTGGATTTTGCAATGACGTCTATTGGAGTGTTGTATGTCAATAGGTTCAAAGCAATCTCTTTCCTACCTTTTTCCATACCTTTTTCTATTCCTTTCTCTTCAGCATGCTTATATACCGCATAATTGTCCCACATGACCATCATGCTGTTGTCGTATTTTTCCTGTTCCTCTTTGGTCAGGCTCTTGGAGTCGGCGATTTCTGCCAGCCTCTTGAATATCTTATGCTGAGCCTCGAAAGGCATTTTTTCTAAAGTCTCCATATGCTTCAAATTATAAATCCAACAATCTAAAAACGTAGTACACTCTTCCTCTTTCTTCTTGAAAAGAGGCATTACCAAGTAGATGAAGCGGATTTTGTTAGAATAAACCTCTCCGCTATCCTTGTCTGCCAGCACAACGTCTGTTCTGAACTTCTTAGGTGTATTTTCATCTACATCAAAGTTCATGAAACAGATAACATAAACAGGTGTGAGATGATAATCCCATTGTCCTTTTATGCCTTGGTCTACTATCGTTTTCGATGCATAGTAGAGAGACCGGTCAATGAAATAGGACTGGCTCCTGTTTTGCATTTCAACGATAATGTGCTCACCTGTGTCAGTTTCGCAAAAGACGTCGTAGATGATACCTCGTTGGTCTTTTGTTTCTGGCAACATCTCCTTGTCCTTAAACTTCACATCTATGATATGCTGCTCTCCCAGGAGCAGCTGGTTCAAGAACTCAATCAGCAAGTCTTTGCTGTATTCCTGGCCGAAGATTCGTTTGAACGACCAGTCTGAGAATGGGTTGATGTATCTTGCCATATCTTTGCGATTTTATGTTCTCGCTGCAAAGATACGCTTTTTATTCGTAACTTCCAAGAAATTAATTGTAAAAATGTGATAGAGAATAATAGAAAATAAAAAAAGTGCAATGCTCCATATAAACATTGCACTCTTTCTTAAATTTATATGAGATGTTAATCCTTGTGGATTAATCCTCTACTACATACCAGCGTGGGTCACCAGCCTTTTCCTTCAAAGTTCCGGCCTTGATGGTAAAGTCGCCATTGGCTGGGTCCTTGAACAACTGGGTAGAGCTGAACTCTGTATCATTCACGCCCTTAATCACCTTGAAGAAGTCTGTTGTTCTGAAGCTGTTTGCTACAGTTGCTGGAGTCTTGCTTCTGATGTTCTTGTTGGTAGCTTCATCAGCACTCTTACCGAAGATACAGTTCTCAATAGTGAAGGTGCTTGGTCCGAATGTGTCAACGTTGAAGTCAACGAAGTACTGACCATTACCATTACAGTTGTAGAATGTACTGTTCTTGATGGTGATGTCTTGCATATCTGTCTTCTTGCTGAAGATAAATACCTTACCGGTTACACAGATGCTGTTGAATGTACAGCCGTCAATCTCTACGTTGTCGAGATGACCTTTACCGCTGCCTGCATCAATGTGGATGAAACCATAACCTGCACAGAGTTTGGTGAAGATACTGTTCTTCAAGGTAAGTTTGCCGATAGACTTAGCATCACTTCCCTGGATACGGAAGAATGATGTCTTGAGGTTGCTAACCTCGCAATCTTCCAAAGTGAACTCGTTTACTGTACAAGCCTTACTCTGGTTGATGAAGTAACCAGCACCATTTTCTACCAATTTCACGTTCTGGAACTTGATAAATGCATGTGAACCTGCAATATCGAAGTTCTTGTCAAGATTGATGGTAGGCGCATCACCACCTGCCAAACCGAAGAATGTAACAGACATTCCGTCTGGGATGGTTACGTTGGTCTTGCCACCGTCTGAATCATTTGTGCCGTAGAGAGAAACTGTGGCACCTGCAGGAATACCGATGGTTGCACTATAGTTAGTCTCGTTTCCTGCTGCAGCTTTGGCCTGCTCTGCAATCTCTTCAATGAGAGTCTGAGAGATAACATTCACGTCACTTGGGAGCGTGTACTTATAGTTTGCAGATGGCATTGCAGCAGGTGTGGTGAACTGCAACTGACCACGTTTTGCCTCATTGTTATATAATGTGGCGATGTAAGTAGTTGTTGGCTTCACGTTAGAGTAAGTAACTTTACCAGCAGCAATTTGGTCTGCGGTAAGTTCATGCTTGCTCTTATCCTCTGGATCTGCTGCGTTGACAATTGTGATATGGGTAACTGTCGCACCTGGAGTCCAAGAGAAATTAACGTGGTCTTCAAAGAGGTCGGCTGTAGTAAGTTCGTTGAATAACTGTTCAGCCTTGGTCTTGAAAGATGAACCATCCTTGTAGTAAACCCACTTAGACTCATTGCTTGTTGAAGACATAGCCTTTACACGCATGTAGTACTTGCTGTCGCCATCGAGACCAGAGAGAACTACTGGAGATGAAGTCAACGACTTATCTTCACCGAACTTGATGATGTTAGCATTCTCAACACCCTCGTAAAGAGAGTCCTTGCTTACCTCGAATACATAGTACTCTGGTGAAGGAACTGCTTTTGATGTGAAGGCAGAGAATGTAACAGTAGCTGATGTTTCGGCAGTTTCAACGGTGATTTTGTCACCGTTGAGGCCGAATAATCTTGACAGGCTGCCATCTACGTCCCAGTCATTGCCATCGGTACAAGAAGTAGCCGACAGAGTCAATGCCATCATAGATGCTGTGCCCAATATGTTTTTAATGCTCTTCATTTTCTTGTCTTTTTTGATTAAAGATGAATTAGTCTGCATAACCATAAGAGTTGTGAATCTTACCGTTGGTTGCAGAGATGGTTGTAGAAGCGATTGGCATGAGATAGCGGTTCTTCACTGCTACGTTATCGCCAACCAAACCGCTGCTGATAGATGGCAGGTTTACGTCAACCTGTGTATCAGAACCAGAATCCAACTTAGCTGCACCGAATGAGTCGATGCTGCCATCGTAGTCAGCAGATGTTTTTCCGTCAGGAATACCATACCATGTTACGCTAGAGAAGTCAATCTTGGTTTTCTTCTCATCCAGGTAGTTGAAGTAGATGGTCTTCTGGTAAGTACCATCTGCAAGCTCAGCCAGGTAAGTCTGCTTGAACTCATTGATCTTCTCTACGAGGAGGTTCCAGCGAATCAGGTCGTATTTACGGATACCTTCACCTGCAAACTCCCACATGTTCTCCTGAACGAGAGCATTAAAGAATGCATCTTTGTCAGAGGCAATGTTGTTGACGTAAGCCTTGGCATCGTTCTTGTCATCCTTATTGAAGGCACGAGTGTGAACTGCTTCCAGAGCCTGGCGGGCTGTCATGCCGTTTGCTGAACCTTCGTAGTTGGCATCTGGATTGCCAGCCAACTCGTTCATGCACTCTGCATAGTAGAGCAATACCTGAGCATAGCGCATCTTTACAGGGTTGATACCTGTAGTGTGCTTAGCTGTAGCCTTCAGGTTGTTCTGCAACCAGGTGTTGTTCATTTTGCGGGCATCCCACTTTCCTACATATATACCGAAAGGAGCATTCTTGAGCATGCTCTCTATGGTGTTGCTGCCATCCTGCTTGATTTCAAAGTTGGCGCAAGTGATGTCACGGCGTGTATCCTTCTTGTCGTAAGAATAGAGCAGAGGTGCAGTAACCTTCATTTTACCAGATGAGTTGCCATAGCCATATTCTGTTGTAACACCACTCAGGCGGACACCTACAGTGTAACCCAACTCACCAGTTACGTTCTCACCGAAAGGAATCTCGAAGAGGTTCTCGTGGTAAGTCTTGTCGAGAGAGAGCTGGTTAATCAAGTACCACTCGTTCTCGAAAGATGGGTTGAGGTTGTGTGTATTGTCGTTGATGATAGCTGACCAGTGTTTCAGGGCGCGCTCGTAGAGAGCCTTGCGGTCTGCTGCACCAGGGCGCTGTGTTGGATAAGTAGCATCGCTGTAAGATGCTGTCTCATATCCGTCCTTTGACTTCTCACGGATGGCGTAGCCGGCACGTGTCATGGCAATCTGTGCCAGGAGAGCGTGAGCATAACCCTTGGTTGTGCGCTCTGTGGTATAGCCTGTTACCTGGTCTGCCCATGGCAAGTATTCGATAGCCTCATCCAGGTCGTTCATCAGGGATTCCATAATCACGTCGCGGTCGGTCTTCTCCAGGTAAGCGTTGCTCAAGTCAGACTTTGATGCTTCAACCTTGAAAGGAATATCACCGAAAATACGAACCAGGTCAAAGTAAACCATGGCGCGGATGGTGAGTGCCTCGCCGAGGCTACGTTCCATAGACTTCTGGTTAGCACCACCGGCAGTGAGAGTTGCGCTGCTGCGGATACCCTCGATAATCTGGTTGGCATCCTCGATGATACCATACTCAGCATCCCATACGCCGCTGATCTTGCTCCATCCCGGGTCCATGTTATAGTTCATGTTACCACGTTCACTTGAGGTGTTGGTAGCATTGCTGCCAAGACCGTCAATCAATTCGCAGTCGCTGTTCAGGTTCCATATAATAGACAGGTCCTGTGCGTAGGTACGGTCCTGAGCCATTCCGCCATAGAGCTTATTGACGCGAAGATTGGTATAATAAGGTGAGGCGTAGGTATTCTGAGCAGTCATCTCTGATGGAGAGGTCTGATCTAGGAAGTCGGAGCATGAAGACAATCCTAATACGCCTGCCAATGCAAATGCATATAATATCTTGTTCATTGTTATTATCTTATAAAGTTTTAGAATGTAAGGTTAATACCACCTACGAAGGTGCGGCTCTTTGGATAAGCTGCATAATCGATACCTGGGGTCATTGGGTTCTTCTTAGAACTTGTATCAACCTCTGGATCGTAGCCTGAGTAGTTGGTGAAGCAAAGCAGGTTGTAACCTGTGAAGTAGATGCGTACGTTCTGCATATAGCACTTGTTTACCCACTTCTTTGGCAAGGTGTAACCCACTGTTACGTTCTGCAGACGCAAGAATGATGCATCTTCTACAGCATAGCTGATGAGCTGCATGGTTGATACGCCTGCTGGATTGTAGATATTGGCGTTGGCATTAATCTCGTTCAAGCGGTTCATCACCTTTTCTACACCACCATATTCTGTGATGAGGCTAGCTGATGGGCGGCCGATGTTGTTTCCGTTGGCTGGGTCAATCCAGGTATAGCGGTTGCCTACGTTAAAATCATCCACCAGGTTGTAGTTCTTGGCTGAACCTGCGTAGAATGAGTTAGCCAGCTTGGTACCGTTCACCAGCTTGTTGCCCAATGAGTAATTGAAGAACAGGTTGAAGTCGAAGTTACCAACGTGACCGTCGAAACCGAAACCACCAGTTGTGGTAGGTACGGTGTTACCCAGGCGCTGCTTCACTGCTTCACCATTCTCGTCAACTTCTACCTTGGCAACGCCTGGATAGAGGTTACCGCCGAAGAGCTTGTAGCTGTTGTCCTTTACGCCTTCTGCCAGTGCCCAGGTTCCGTTTTCCTTCAATACCAAGTCTCCTTTGCCTGTTGCGGCATCAAATACGGTGTAGAAACCATTGCTCTTGTAGCCCCAAAGCTCACCGAGGCGGCTGCCTTGCTCTACGCGGAAGTCTTCATACTTGGCGATGGTAGAACCACTCCAGTTAGAACTCTGCCATGGGTTCTCCATGTTCAACTCATCAATCTTGTTCTTGTTATAAGATACGTTGAAGTTGAAGTTCAAGCCGAAGTTCTTCTTGTCTACGATTACTGCATTGAGTGCCAACTCAACACCCTTGTTAGAGGTCTTACCGAAGTTTTGGAACTGGTAAGAGTAACCTGTGTTGGCTGGAACGATACTTTGCATCAAGAGATCCTTGGTGGTATTCCAGTAGAAGTCCAATGTACCGCTGAGGCGACCATTGAAGAAACCATAGTCGATACCGAAGTTACGGGTCACTGTGGTTTCCCACTTCAAGTCTGGATTATAGAGAAATTTACCATGCTCAAGCATCGAAGCTCTGTTCTCATCGAAGAATGGAGCCTTTGATGTGTTGTCTGCCATAGAGTAGGTGGTAGTCAACAAACCAGAGTTGATACGGTTGTTACCTGCTGTACCGAAGCTCAGACGGGCCTTCAAGTTAGAAAGCCAGCTGGAAGCACCCTTCAGGAACTCCTCGTCAGACATACGCCAAGCCAAGGCTGCTGATGGGAAGATACCCCAACGGTTGTCCTTGCCAAACTTACTGGAACCATCGGCACGAACGGTAATGGTAGCCAGATACTTGTCGTTGAGTGTATAGTTGATACGGCCGAAGTAAGAGAGAATGTTCTCCTCTGCCTTGATATTACCTTCGTTTGGAAGTGCTGTACCTGCTGCTGTGTTTGCCAATACCTCGTTCAATGTGAATGAAGTAGGGAAGGCTACAGAAGTGTTGGTGCGGGTTACGTCCTGACTGCTGCTCCACTCCTGACCTACCAATACATTGATGTGGTCACGACCATGGAAAAGCTTCTTGTTGTCGTAAGTCAATGTATTTGCGTTACGCCAGTTCTTGTTCTCCAAGCGTACGAACTGTGCCTGTGGCTGACCGTTGTAACCATACTTAGAGTTGGTAGTTGCATTAGAACCCCAAACCTGTTCGGTATTGTTGTACTTCCAGCCATAGCCGAATTCAGAACGGAATGTGATATTTTTGAATGGCTTCCAGTTTAAGCCAACGTTGTAGTTTTGCTGGAAACGCTCCTGATACTTATAGGTATCGGTGATACGCTCTGTTGGGTTACGGCGTGTAGATGTGCTGTTCTCCTCATCATCGTCTGATGTACCAGAGAGAGGCTCTACTGGGTTCCATCTTACGGTGTTGGCAACAACTGAGTTTGCTGCACTCGACTCGTTGGTATCTGCACCACCATTCAAACCATCCAGCTTGGTGAATGCCATACGTCCATTGAAGTCGAGAGACAACCACTTGTTCAGGTTGGCATTAATCTTGGCGTTTACATTGTTCTTGGCGTAGCCAGAACCCTGCATGATGCTCTTCTCGTCGTTGTGAGAGAAACCGATGTTGTACTTGATGTCCTTGGTACCACCGCTTACGTTCACATTATACTGCTTCTGGTTACCTGTACGGCCGAATACCTCATCCTGATAGTCACGTCCTTCGATAGACTTCCAGATGTCGAGGTCGTTGTAGTTACCATAGTCAGTGCTACCTAATTCATACTGATAGTATGCGTAGTCGTAAGGAGACATAGTCTTTACCAACTTAGATACTTTCTTCCAACCATAAGAAGCATTGAAGTTCACCTGAGTTTTACCCTCAGAACCGCTCTTGGTTGTTACGATGATAACACCATTGGCACCACGGGCACCATAGATAGCTGTAGAGGAAGCATCCTTCAATACGTCGATGCTCTGGATTTCGCTAGGAGCGATGTCGCTGATAGAGCTTACTGGGAAACCGTCTACGATGTAGAGAGGAGAGTTGTCCTGTGAAAGAGAACCACCACCACGCACACGAATCTTCACGTCAGCATCTGGTGAACCTTCAGTGGTAGTGATATTTACACCCGCCATCTTACCGGTCATCGCCTCGCTTACGTTAGAAACAGGAATGTTGGCAATCTGCTTGTCGCTGATAGATGATACAGAACCTGTGAGGTCTTTCTTTCTAACAGTACCATAACCGATTACTACGACATCATTGAGGGTGGTGTTGTCATCCTCAAGCTTTACATCGATTGATTCTTTACCTGCAACGCTTACTTCCTTCGCTTTCATACCGATGTATGAAATCTTCAGTTTCTTGCTTTTGCCTTTTAAGTTTACTGTGAAGTTACCGTCAATGTCGGTCACGCCACCATTGCCCGCTACACCTACCTCCATGACAGATGCGCCGATGATTGGCTCGCCCGTATTGTCAGTAACAACGCCTTTTACTGTTTGTGCAGATACACTTGTTACTATGAACATCAGTGCGCCTGCCAAAGCAATTTTCTTTTTTCTATAATTACCAGACATACACTTTAGGTTTAGATAAAACTTATTCTAAATTACTAATATTCTAATGTTTTTTCTTAATGTTTTTAAGTAGAATTCCAGTTCTGAGCAGATGCTTGCTGAAGGGATGTTCCTCTTGGAACCCGAAGGCTCCGATGGGGCTACCTAGATGCGTAGCGATAGCTAAGTCGTGGTTTTCTTGTTGCAAAAGTATATAAAAAATATGAGAATATAGGTATATTGGGGGTAAAAAATTACGTAAACGTTTACAGATTTTTGCGTAAATACTCTGTTTTTTACATTTCGACGGTCTGTTTTCTCAGTTCCCGTTTTTGCTGTTTCGGGAGTTGAGGGAACAAAAAAAGTGCAATATCCGGCACCCTTCTGAAAGAGGATGGGGATATTGCACTCCGAATGTTATCTGTCAATCTAATTACTTATGGTCTCTGTTTCTTTACTTTACGATGACCTTGCTTGTCTTCTTGCTGCCATCTGCTAGGGTCTTCACAATGATGTTGATACCCTTCTGAAGATTTGAGAGCTGGGTGCCGTCGGCTGCATAAATGGCGGTCTTGATGACTGCTGCATCTGTAGCTGAGGCGATGTTGCGGATACCGGTGCCCTGACCAACAACTGTAGCTTCGCTCAAACCGCCCATCTCGTTGGCTGCACGTACGCTCCATGTTGCAGAGGCGTCATCAACGATATAGCTAGGAGTGATGGTGAAGTCTACTACCTTGCCGTTCTTGCATACAGCCCAGAGAAGAGCGTAGTCGTTGTTGTCCCAAGCGAGGGTTGTACCGTTCAGCTTAACGTTGCTAGGTGCTGATGCCTGCTCGGTAGCTGCAGTTGGATCCCAGTCATCATCCTGACCCATTACTGTTTCAATGGTGTAGGTTGCAGCTTCCTCTGCTGTGAGGATAGGGTCTCCTGCTGTTTCATTACGACGGTTTACATAATTGTCACCATCCTTTGAATCGTAGGCATCGTAAACTTTCTTTCTGTCCTTGAGGTCTACTACGCTACCTGTTGATGTGTATGAGTTGTATTCAGCGAAACGCTTAGGGTAACCGCCACTCATCTCGTTCCATCCTGCTGCTGATGGGATAGCTTCCATCTTGGTGTCGATGTAGAGTGCAATAGGTGTGCCTTTGCCCCATGGACGTCCCAAGGTGTAGTTACCATTCAGGTCTTTTGTCTCAGTAGCATCCTTGATGGTACAGTCTTTGAAGATGTAGCCATACTTCTTAGGCTGAGAAGGAACTGCGAGATAGCCTCCCTTTTCGCAAATCCAGAGTTCTACATTATTATAATATACGTCACCCTTACCGCAAAGGTAGTCGGTACGACCACGAAGGATTCCGTCTTCGAAGTAGAATTTACCATTCTGGTTGTTTGATACGTAGGTATCCTGGTAAGCCCAGAGGTTTACGTTCTTGCAGATGGTCTTGTTGCTCTGGTCGTTGAGTACGATGTCGCGACCCTTGTCGTCGCCCATGCTGCTGTACATCTTCAGATCCTGGAAGTAGGTACCCGTAGCTTCCTTCTGCAGGCAGAGTACGTCGCCCTTGCCGATACCTTCCAATACGTTGGCTGGGGTCTTCTTGTTCTCGTTCTTATATTCTGCATTAGGAACGGTGTTGGTCAGAGAGGTGTTGTCCATGCCCTCACCGATAATAGATACGTTTGGTGTATTCATATAAATGGTTGGGTTGGCATAACTCTTACCGTCACCGCCAGTTACCTTGCTGTTTTCGTCAGCAGGAATCTTGTAGTCGCCCTGCTTGATGAAGATGCGGAAACGCTTGCTGGTATCTGTGCGCTTGGCTGCTGCAAGTGCTGCCTTGAAGTCGCCGTCGGTTGGGACGATGAAGTCGTAGAGTGCCTTGGTTACAGCTGGCTTGGTCTTGGTAGTGAAGTTCAGAACGATTGCTTGGTCTGTGGCATTGTCTGTCAAATCGGCTACCGAACCTGCAGCGAGTGTGAAGGTATAAGCTGTAGCGTAGTTCAAACCTTTGTATGCAAAGGTGATGGTCTTGCCGGATACGGCTCCTTCAATCTTTTGTGTGCCGAGTGTAGCGGCTGCGTTGCCGGTGAGTTTTACCTTCTCATCGAAAGTCAGTACAATCTTGCCGTTGGCAGATGCGTTGGTTGCGCCCTCTGCTGGTACGGTGTTTACGAGTACAGGTGCCTTGCCGTCGTTTACGAGCTGGGCAGTACCTGTGATGTAGATACCTGCTATTGCAATTCCGTCGTTGTTGCCTGTTGCTCCCTTGATAGAAGAAGTCTTGTCGGCAATCCAGCGGATGTATACTTCTGACTTGTTGTTGGCATCGGATGGGAGAGTAAACTCTCCGTCTGTCCAGGCTTTGGCTCCTGGCATATTGATGGCACCTACTTTGGTCCAGTCGGTTCCGTTGAGAGAGTATTCTACATTATATGTTTCGTATGCGTTATAATTGTAGAGCATGCTGCTCTTTACCTTGATGTCGGTAAAGGCTGTTGCGTTGACCTTGGTCTGCCAGTAGGTCTCACCCAGTGGCTTGGTGCTGACTGTGGTCCAGTTTACTGCAGCATTCTTTCCTTCGTAGCCGCCTGCGCTGTTGCTCTTGTCGAGCCAACTGTATGCGTTTCCGTCAGCATCACGCAAGATGAGCTGGTCTGCATCGTTGTCTTCTGCAGCGAAGTCTGCTGCTCGGCCTGATTTGGCTTCCTTATAGAAGTCCCAGCCTGCGATGAAGTCTTTTGAAGAATATGCTGCTGTGAATGACTGGTCGGCGTTCATGTTTATTTTGCGTTCTGCTCCTGTTTCACCATCATTCCAGTTGGTGAAGGTGAGGATGTCGTTGTTGCTGGCTGTGAGGGTTACTTCTGTTCCCTCTTCATACATATTCTTTCCGTTAACAACGGTTGGGGCAGGAGTTGCGCTTACCATATAGTCTTTTGCTCCACCTTCAACCTTGTAATCCAAAGCGTAGGTGTTTATCTTCTCAAAGTTTGCCTTCAATGCTGTGTTGGCAGAGATAGAGAAGGTGTATGCTTCATCTGTAGATACCACCTGGTTGTTGGCATCTGTCCAGTTGACAAACTTGTAGCCGAAATTCTTTGTTGCTGTTACGGTGATTGATGTCTCTGCATCAAATACGGTTCCTGCAGGAGATACTTTGACAGTTCCTGCTCCTACGGTTGAAACGGCAGCCGACAGGGTGTACTGTTCAACCTGCTGAACGGTTCCGTTCAAGAGACCATTGATGTGTACATCGGCAAAGCCTTGCTGCTTAGTAGAGCCAACGCCGACGGTGCAACTTAGCGTGAAGCCTTCAGTTGATGTCAGTTGGGCTTGCTGCTCGGCAGTGAGCTGGATGACGATATGGTTGGTCAGGTTTTCGTGATCCTTATATTTGTCATCCGCTGTAGTTTTGTTGTCTCTTAATGCCGTGAATTTACCCAAGTCTACAGAAGTTCCGTTGCTAAGTTTGGCGGTTACGGTTACTCCATTTTCTGAATCTGTACCGAATCGGTTTACATAGGTACTGATAGATGTTGGGGTGAATGTAAGACCCTTGCTTGGTTTAACGGTCCATTCTACGGCTTTTGTTGTGCCAACAGGACCGAAACCAGCCATGACCATCTTGTTTCCGTCTTTGTCTTTTGTAGTCTGTGATGTCTTGAGAGAATACTTCAAGTCACCGGTGTTTACGGAAACCAGACTGAAACCATTTTCTGGTGATTTAGTGTACTGCGTAGCGTAGTTGTCGTCATTAAACGGCCATGAAACGCTAGCTTCTTCGTTCTGGTAGGTTTGTGCATTTGCTACTACCATAACAAACAGGGCTATGAGTGAGAGCCCCAATCTTAGTAGATTTCTTTTCATTTGTTTGCCTTTTAGGTTGTTATACTTTATTTTATTGTTTACATAATTAAGTTTATTGTTGCAAAATTACACTTATTATTTCTATTTAAGAACTTTTTGTTTCAATTTTGTTGTAAAAGCTACGTAATCGTTTTCGTACATTTCCGCCTTTTTATCTCTTTTTGCCAAATGAGAATTAAGTCGTACTTTTGCAGGCAAAAACAAACTACTAAACTTTAGTAAGGTATATAGAGGGTGCTTTCATTTCTTGATAAGTGAAAGTTAAGTTATTTGATTTTTTCTTTGGTTAATTCAGATTTTCTTTGTAATTTAGCCGCGCAAAACGTAAAGCATGTAGGAATATGGTAAAAATAGTAAATAAATATCCTGTAGGAATTCAGACTTTTGAAGAAATTCGCGAGAAAGGTTATCTCTATGTAGATAAGACCAAATACATCGTGGATTTCAGAGAAAAAGGTATGAAGTATGTCTTTCTGAGTCGTCCAAGACGATTCGGAAAGTCGCTTTTTGCCTCTACTCTTCAAGCTTATTTCGAGGGTAGAAAGGAACTCTTCGAGGGATTGGCAATAGCTGATTATGAGAAGGAATGGGTGAAGCATCCTGTGCTTCATTTTGATATGAGCGGTGCCAAGCACTTTGATGCTGATGCCTTGAACAGTTATCTGAATCTACAGCTTTTGCCCTATGAAAAGCTATACGGTAAGGGAGAAGGTGAAAAATATCCTAATGAAAGACTGGATGGTATCGTAAAGCGTGCTTATGAGCAAACGGGCGAAAAGGCGGTTGTCATCATCGATGAATATGATGCCCCATTGCTGGATGTGGTACATGAGAAGGAGAACCTGCAGCCCCTCCGCCGCATCATGCAGAACTTCTACAGTCCTCTGAAAAAGCTCGACCCATATCTGGAGTTTACCTTCATTACGGGTATCACCAAGTTCTCGCAGCTCAGTATCTTCAGCGAGCTGAATAACCTAGACAATATCAGCATGTTCGACCAGTATTCGGCTATCTGCGGTATCAGCAAGAAGGAACTTACCACTCAGATGAAACCGGATATAGAGGCATTGGGAGAAGACCTGGGTATGACGTATGAGGAGTGCCTGGCAGAGCTGACAAGATTCTACGACGGCTATCATTTCAGTAAGAAATCTGAAGATGTATTCAATCCGTTCAGCCTGATAAAGGCACTGAATGCACGGGATATTGCTCCTTACTGGTTTGGCTCGGGTACGCCGACTTATCTTATCAAGACGCTGCAGAAGTATCACGTCAATGTGATGGATATTGAGAAGAAATCATGTGATGTGGATGACTTTGATGTTTCGCCGGAAATGATGACTTCTGCGCTTCCTTTGCTCTATCAGAGCGGTTATCTCACCATCAAGAAGTATAATCCGATGCTGCATCGTTATACACTGGAATATCCTAACAGGGAGGTAAAGATAGGTATGCTCAAGAGTCTTGCACCTAACTATCTTTCACCAATATCTTTGGATAATAATAGTCTGGTGGGTGATTTCCTGGAAATGCTTTATGATAGAGATGTAGAGGGAGCAATGATTCGATTGAAAGCGTATCTTGCCAGCATCTCCAACCGTTTGAGCAATAAGAACGAACGGGATTTCCAGACGGTGTTCTATCTTATCTTCAACCTGATGGGCGCCCATATGAGGGTAGAGGAGGATAGTGCAATAGGCAGGGCTGATGCAGTGGTATATATGCCTGATGCTGTATTTGTTTTCGAATTGAAGTATGATGGTTCTGCCGAAGAAGCTTTCAAACAGATAGATGAAAAGGGATATCTGATTCCATATTCTGCTGATGGTAAACGCTTGTTCAAAATTGGTGTTAATTACGATAGTAATCAGCGGACAATTAGTGATTGGAAGATAAAGGAAGGATAAATACTGTACTTTAGTATATAGTTTTGCAACGGGCTGAAGGGGCTGCTGTCTCTTCAGCCTGTTTTGTGTCTGCTAGCTAAAACTCTCTTATATTCTGGTACTTGACGTTTGGATTTACGTAATCGTTTTCGTAGTTTTAGTTCATTTTGGTTTGTATTTTTCTGAGATTCTCAAAATGATTTATTATTTTTGCCACCGAAATAAACTAGCAAATGAATCAAACTAAAATAAAGTTATTCAATAACTAATTAATAATATATAAACTTAAAATAAAACGATTATGAAGAAATTCTTTACTCTTATCGCAGCCGTAGCTTTGGCTGCAAGTGTTAATGCTCAGACAACTTTGATAGATTATCCTACATCTCAGTCAGGTATAACCCTTCACAATGTTGGCGGACAGATTTCGTTTGCAACAGTGAAAATTCATACTAATAAAGATGAGGTACCTTGTATTAAGATAGGAAAAAGCTTTAGTGCAGAAAACCTTGTTGTAGATAACTTTGTTGAGTTGACAACAGAAGGTGGATTCAAAAAGGGTGATGTAATTACTGTTGCTGGTGTTTTTAATAATGCAGATGATACAAAAAAAGCTGCTGTTGCTTTCTTCACTGGTGAAGTTGATGAAAAGGGAAAAACTTATTATACGACAAAGCAATTTATCAATAGTAAAAATACAGCAGATGATCCTGCAGAGGAGCAAATTACGTTGACGGAAGATATGCCTAGCGTGAAGTTTGGAAGAAATGGTAATACTGGCACTTGTGTTGTAAAGGTTACAGTTGTACGTGGTGGTACATCTACCGGCATTTCTAACATCAGTGCTGCAGCAGCCAAGAAGAATGGTAAGACCTACAATATGGCTGGTCAGGAGGTTTCTTCTTCTGCCAAGGGCTTGATTATCAAGAATGGTAAGAAGTATGTAAAGTAACAGATTGTATATACATATAAAACAAAAGGGCATTCCCAAACATGGGGATGTCCTTTTTGTTTTATAAGAAGTTTTATTCCTTTATTACCTTATCCACTACGGTCTTTCCGTTCTGAAACAACATCTTGCGGATGTTGATGCCTTTTTGAGGAGCAGAAAGGAGGGTGCCGTTGAGGCTGTAATACTTTATTTCGGCTAATTCACTGGGATTGGAGGTGATGATCTGCGAGATGCCTGTAGGATTCTTCCATGCAGGATAGTATTCATCTACCTTGTTCTCTGCATCGGCATTGCCCTGCTTCATGATGTCCTCAACCAGCGAATTGGCGTAAACCTCGAGGTTGGTGTAGTAACCCTTGCTGTCAAGCGAGTAGGTGAGGGCATCTGTGGCGTCGTTTGGATCTAAGCCGTTGGCAATCTCCCATGCATCTGGAATTCCGTCCTTATCAGTGTCGAAGTCGGCTGGGCGAGTAGCGGTGCCGAAGTTTGCCTCGGTGTAGCCGTTTACATCTGCCACCTTGTCGATGATGCCAGGTGATTGGGTAATGCTTCCCTTATACTTGGCTGTTCCAGTCTTGGCCTCTTCCATGTAGCGCGCATCAATCTCATCGCGGTAGAGTGAGGCTCCGCTATATGCCAGTACCTTGCTGAATGATTCGGCAGCAGAGTGGGTGGTAACCTCTCCTGTTGGAGCAGGAGCATCCATCTTGATCTTGATACAAGACTTGCCGCTGATGGTTACATGGGCAACATTGTCACCATAAAAGTTTTTGGCATCCGGACTGTAGTATTCTCCGTTCAGGCTTGGAATGCCTTTGTCGTAGCTGATATCTTTCCAATCCTGATTCTTGGTAACAGAACCCTTGGTGGTTTCGGTGATGTTTCCGTTGATGAAGTAACGGCTGGTCATGTCGTATAACTCAGGATGATTCTTGTCGGAATTACTCTGTGTAGAAAGTGTGACAAGGGTGATACGGTCCTGATTTCCCCGTACGCTTCCTGTGCTTATATCTACTTTGAGTCCATTCAAAGTTTTACCTTTCAAACTATGGCTGGGACCAGCCTTGTAGTAGTTGTTGACGATATTGATCTGTCCGCCACCAGGACCGCCATAGCAGGTTCCTTGTGCATTATACATCACACAGTTTCGAAAATCGACGTTCTCTGCCTGCACGGCGTTCTGCCATTTGTAGGTGCTGTATTCCTTGTTGGAAGTATAGCCTGTCCATCCATATCTGGCACCATTGAATCGAGGACCGCGGTTCATGAGATGGCCTACGAAGTTGTGGTGGAAGCTGGCTAGCTTACCGCCCCAGATGCCTCCGTAACCATGTGCTCCCTTAGAGTGACCCGGATTGGTGAGACTTTCGGCAATGGTACACCACTGCATGGTGAAATTGTTGTTGTCGTAGAATGAAGCCACCTCATCGATGCTCCAACTGAAGGAACAGTGGTCGAAGATGATGCCGGTCTTGTTGCGCTGCCAGGTAGCATCCGCACCGTCATTGATGTTCTTTTCCTCTCCGCGGCGTATGCGGAGGAAACGGATGATGTTGTTGTTGCCCGGTTGAACGGTGTAATATCTGAGGGTGATGCCCGGAGATGGGGCAGTCTGTCCGAGGATGGTGATGTTGTCACCTATCTTGAGATCAGACTTCAGGGCGATGACGCCAGCCACATCGAAGACAATGATTCTATTACCCGACTTGACAGCCTCTCTGAAAGAACCGGTACCGCTGTCGTTGAGGTTGGTTACATGTACTACTTTTCCGCCTCTTCCGCCGGTTACGTATCTTCCGTGACCTTCTGCGCCCGGAAAGGCTGGAGTTTGTGCCAAAGCAGCAGCACTCATAAGTGCTGCTGCCATACTTGTTAATATCTTCTTGTTATTCATTTTAAAAATGATGTACTGAGCCCACTTTAAAAAGGAGCATATTTTGAATCCAGTCTGACCAGTGTGGTC
>OOAD01000976.1_pt1 | contig 17651 bp, 9 predicted proteins | sample 1671151 | NCBI WGS metagenome assembly OOAD01 (sample SAMN06348127, study PRJEB24527) | human gut metagenome | biome: human gut; feature: ankylosing spondylitis patient; material: feces | host: Homo sapiens | place: China | collected 2015-10
GCCTGACCCGCGAGGAGATCGTGGCGGGCCTTGTGCCGGAGAACTTTGTGGGCCGCGCTCCCCAGCAGGTGGAGGAATTCATCGCTCACATCCTCAAGCCCATCTTTGACGCCAACCCGGATGCTGTGGAACAACACGCAAATCTGAGCGTCTAAACGTGATTTTACAGGAAAAGAGGCTGTTGCCGCAGGCAACGGCCTCTTTTCTGCACACAGAAGGAGTTTTCATGAGACTCGATAAATATTTAGCCGAGACGGCCCAATGCACCCGGAGCGAGGCGAAGGCACTGCTGGCGAAAGGCCGCGTCACGGTCAACGGCGCGGTCTGCAAGAAAGGGGATACCCAGCTGAAAGAGGCTGACGCCGTGGCTGTGGACGGCAAAGCGCTGGCCTACCGGCAGTTCGTCTACCTTATGCTCAACAAGCCCGAGGGCGTCGTCAGCGCCTCCACCGACAAGCGGGACACGACGGTCGTGGATCTGGTGGGGGATGCCTATCCCCGGCGGGAGCTGTTCCCGGCGGGGCGGCTGGACAAGACCAGCACCGGTTTCGTCCTGCTGACGGACGACGGCGGCTTTGCCCACGACATCCTCGCGCCCAGGCGCCATGTCTCCAAGACCTACACCGTCGTCATCGACACCCCGCTGACAGAAGAGATGAAGGCCGGCTTTGCCGCAGGCGTTACCCTTGCCGACGGCACGGCCCTTTCGCCGGCGGAAGTGTCTGCCCTCACCCCCGACGGGCTGACGGTCCGCGTTCTGCTCAGGCAGGGCGTGTATCATCAGATCAAGCGGATGTTCGGTGTCTACGGTGCGGGCGTCAACGCCCTGCACCGGGACGCCATCGGCGGGCTTGCGCTGGACGAGAGCCTTGCCCCGGGCCAGTGGCGGGAGCTGACAGCTGACGAGGTGGCGAAAATTACCACGGGGTAAAGGACTGCTTTTCACCCGATTTTCAAAAAAGTATCACATTTTACCGGTAAAATAGCCCTCAGAACCACGCAGAAAGGCCCTTTTTGGCCCGAAAATGACCCCGAAAGATAATTTCAACAAGAAAGAAGAATTTTTTTTGGTGAAATATGTTGCAAAAGTAAATTCTTTTGTGTAAAATATAAAATGTAATGCGGCGAAATTGTTAAAAATCACAATCCCGCCCACCTGCGGTTTGCACAAGAGAGGAAAAGGGGTATCCATTTATGGCCAATAGAGTATTTCAGAGCGTGATCTACCAGATGAAGGACGCGATCGACCGCGTGGTCGGCGTGGTGGATGAGACCGGCGCTGTCATCTCCTGCTCGGAGCTGAATCTGATCGGCGAGGTGCGCGAGGGCTTTATGGCAGAGCGTCTGACGGCCGGTGACCGCTTCGTGCGGGATGGCTACACCTACCAGCAGTTCTCCAGCGCAAAGCATAACGATTATGCCGTTTTTGTGGAAGGTGCGGACGAGACTGCAGGCCAGTTTGCCGCTGTGCTGTCCATCAGCCTGCAGAGCATCAAGCAGTATCACGACGAGAAGTTCGACAAAGCCAACTTTATCAAGAATGTGGTGCTGGACAATATCCTGCCCGGCGACATCTACGCCAAGGCCCGTGAGCTCCACTTTGCCACCGACGTCTCCCGCGTGGTGTTCATCGTCCGCGTCACCAGCGGCGGCGACATCTCCGCTTACGACGTGGTGAGCAGCCTGTTCCCCGACAAGCAGAAGGACTTCGTCTTCAACATCAGCGAGACGGACACCGTCCTGGTCAAGGAGATCCGCAAGGGCATCGACCGCACCGATATGGAGAAGCTGGCCGCCAGCATCGTGGACACCCTGTCCGGCGAGCATTACATCAAGGCTGTCGTGGGCATCGGCACCCCCATCGCCAACGTGAAGGACCTGGCTACTTCCTTTAAGGAAGCACAGATCGCCATGGAGGTCAGCAAGGTGTTCGACACCGAAAAGCAGATCATCCGCTACGACAATCTGGGCATCGCACGTCTTATTTACCAGCTGCCCACCACGGTCTGCGAGATGTTCCTGCGCGAAGTGTTCAAGCAGGGCAGCATCGAGAGCCTGGACCAGGAGACCCTGTTCACCATCCAGCGCTTCTTCGAGAACAACCTGAACGTCTCCGAGACCAGCCGCGGCCTGTTCGTCCACCGCAACACGCTGGTGTATCGTCTGGAAAAGATCAAAAAGCTGACCGGTCTGGATCTGCGTGAGTTCGACGACGCTATCGTGTTCAAGGTAGCGCTCATGGTCAAGAAGTACCTGTCCAACAACCCGGCCAAATATTGATATTTCGTCTCAGCCGCTCCGGCTGCGGACGCCGAAACCGGCCGCTCGACCCCGATGCTGGCCGGTTTCTTTTGTAATAGGGATAGCCTCTCAGTCTCGCATACGCTCGACAAGGCCGGGTTGCGTCACGGCGTCAGCCGTGACGGAGAGGTTTGGTCTGGAACTTCTGTGCCAAATAAACTTTTCAGGAGCAAGATACTCATGATAGATTTTGAACATGTCACCAAGATATACAAACGGAGTGATACTCCCGCTCTGGAGGACATCGACTTCCATGTAGACGACGGCGAGTTCGTCTTTCTGGTGGGCCACTCCGGCGCCGGCAAGTCCACTCTGCTCAAGCTCATCCTCCGCGAAGAGCTGCCCACCGAGGGCCGCGTCATGGTGGACGGCAAGGACGTCGCCCGGCTGCGCCGGGGCAAAGTGCCTTTCCTTCGCCGCCAGATGGGCATCATCTTCCAGGATTTCCGCCTCATCCCCACCATGACGGTCTACGAGAATGTGGCGTTTGCCATGCATGTCACCAACATCGGCAAAAAAGACATCAAAGAGCGCGTCAACTACATGCTGGAGCTGGTGCATCTGGAAGATAAGGCAAAGGTCTACCCCGAGTTCCTCTCCGGCGGTGAGCAGCAGCGCGTGGCCGTGGCCCGCGCTCTGGCCCACAGCCCCCGCCTCGTCATTGCGGACGAGCCCACCGGCAACATCGACCCCGAGATGAGCCTTGAGATGATGGAACTGCTGGAACGCGTCAGCGAGATGGGCATCACGGTGCTTGTCGTCACCCACGAGCATGAACTGGTGCGCCGCTTCAACCGCCGCACCATCACCCTGAAGCATGGCCGCATCATCTCCGATGTTCCGGCCAGTTTCGGCGAGGAGGTACACGTATGAAAATCTCTACGTTTGGGTTCCTCACCCGGCGCGGCGTGCGCAACCTCGGCAAGCACTGGGCCATGACCATCGCCTGCATCGCTTCCCTCAGCGTCTGCATGACCCTGAACATCTTCGCCAGCCTCATTGAAGTCAATGTGGACAGCATGGTGAGTTATCTGGGCAGCCAGAACGAGATGGTGGTCTACGTGGACCCCGAGGCTGATGACGCCACCATCCAGTCTGTGGGCAATGCCCTCAGCGGCACCGCAGGTGTGAGCCGGGTGCAGTATATGTCCAAAGAAGACGTCCTCAACCAGTACAAGGGGTATATGTCCGACTATGCCGCCCTGCTGAACGAGTTCGAGAACGACAACCCTTTCAAGGCCAATTACCGCGTCTCCCTGTCTGATTTGAGCCAGATGGAGACCATCAGCAAGCAGTTCGAGAACATCAGCGGCGTCTACAGCGTCACGGCTCCCATCGAGATGACCAAGACCTTTGTGGAGGTCCAGCAGGCTGTCACCAAGGTCGGGCGCGGTCTGGTGCTGGTGCTGATGGCTGTCAGCATCATCACGGTGGGTACCACCATCCGGCTGAGCGTCTTTGCCCGCCGCCGTGAAATCGAGATCATGAAGTATGTCGGCGCTACCAACGCCCTCGTCACCCTGCCTTTCGTCATCGAGGGCCTGACTATGGGCCTGCTCTCCGGCATCCTGACGGCAGCTGCCACCATCGGCGGCTATGCCTACATTGTTCAGCTGTCGCCCACGCTGGGCGGCCTGTGGCAGATGCTTATGGGTACGGCTCTGGTGCCGCTGGAAAATGTCTGGCCCACCATCCTGACCTACAGCCTCGCGGGCGGCGCTCTGGTGGGCGGTCTGGGCAGTATGTTCTCCATCCGCAAGCACCTGAACGTGTAAGGAGGGGCCTACTGTGTACCATGACAAGCATTCCGCAGGCTTTGTTCTGCATCATCCGCCCCGCCACGCAAAGCCGTCGGGCCATTCGGCCATGATGCGCGCCGCTTGCGCCTTTCTGGCCGCCGCCTGCCTCGTGCTGAGCGTGACGGTCTACCCGGCCAGTGCGGCCACCAGCATGAGCTCGCTGCAAAACAAGCTGGACAAGATCTCTGCGTCCATCAAGCAGCATAAGACGGAGCTGAACGACGCCAAAAAGAAGGAAGCTGCTGCCAAGGCCCTCGAGTCTGAGCTGAAGGAAAAAGTCTCGGTGCTCCAGAGCCAGATCAGCGTCCTCAAGAGCCAGATCTCCGAGGTGCAGAACAGCATCGGCGTCAAAGAGCAGGAGATCACCGCCAAGCAGAATGAGATCGCCCGGAAAGAGCAGGAGATCGCCGACCAGTGGGACGATTTCAAGAGCCATATGGCCGCGATGCAGGAGCTGCGGGACGGCGGCAGCGTCGCCATGCTCCGGTCTGTGAACGATCTGTACGAGCTTCTGACCTTCAATGAGGTCATGCAGGACATTTCGGTGAAGGATACCGAGATACTCGACAACATGAAGGCTGCGAAGGAAGCCCTCGTGGCCGACCGCACCCAGCTCGTGGAGGAGCGCACCCAGCTGCAAAACAAAAAGGCTGAGCTGGACGCCCAGAACAAGCAGATGCAGTCCAAGCAGAACGAGCTCAACAACAGCGTCAAGGAGGCCCGTCTGAGCGCCGCTGAGGCCCAGCAGGCCCAGAAGAACGCCCAGGCGGCCATCGAGTCGGACGAGATGAACTACGAGGCCGTCAAGAAGGAGATCCAGAAGCTCATCGCAGCGGCAGCGGCCAGCAAGCCCCAGCTGAGCTTCAGCGGCTTTATCTGCCCGCTCAGGAGCTATACCCGCATCTCCAGCGAGTACGGCTGGCGCAAAAACCCGGTCTCCGGCGTCAACAAACTCCACGCCGGCATCGACTTTGCCGCCCCCGCAGGCACGCCCATCTACGCAGCCGCCAGTGGCTATGTGCAGGTGGCCGGCTGGTCCAGCGGCGGCTACGGCAACTATGTCATCATCTATCACGGCAAAATGACAGACGGCAACGCCTACTCCACCCTCTACGGCCATATGCGCTCGGTGGCAACGTCGGCGGGCAAGTATGTCAACCAGGGCGACCTCATCGGCTATGTGGGCTCCACCGGCAACTCTACCGGCAACCACCTCCATCTCGAGGTGTGGAAGGGCGGCTCCAAGGCCAATGCGGTCAATCCCCGCGGTTATATTCCGATAAGATAATACAACTGTAATTGAAGTCGAGGGGTCAAAGGAGGCCACAAGGCGAAATGAACGAGCAAAAACGCAAGCGCATCCTTCGGGTGGGCTGTCTGATTCTGGCAGGAGTGTTCCTGCTGTCGGTACTGGGCAGTGTCATCCTGATGTTTTTGGTCTGAACTGGGGAGGACACTGAATGAACCGCAAAATTTCCGTAGGGATGACCGTGACCATCGTCATTCTGGCAATGACGGTCACTTTTTCCATCACGATGCTGATGGCGATGCGGCTGTTTGACCACACCGTCACCAGCGTGAAGGAAAAGGAGAGCATGTACAACAAGGTGGCCGAGGTAGACCGCTATGTGCGCGCCAACGACTACTACGACATCGACGAGACCGTGCTGTACGACCGTCTGACTGCCGGTTATCTGCTGGGTACCGGCGACAAGTACGCCCGCTACTACACCGCCTCGGCCTACACCGACCTGCTCAACGCCCAGAGCGGCAAGCTGATGGGCATCGGCGTCGAGCTGGCCATCGACCAGTCCGGCTACGCCAAGGTCATCAAAGTGTATGACGAGTCTCCTGCCAAGGAGGCCGGCCTCCAGCGGGGTGATTACATCACCACCATCGACGGCGCAGACATCAAAAGTCTGGGCAGCGTGGAGGCTGTCCAGAACAAACTCCGGGGCGAGAGCGGCACGAGCGTCAATGTAGGCTGGCTGGACAGCGAGAACGCCCAGCACACCGCCGATCTGACCCACTCCGGCTTTACGGCCAACAGCGTCGATTCCGCGCTGGTGCAGGGCAATGTGGGCTATATCAAGATCTGGCAGTTCGACAACTCCACCCCCAGTGAGCTGGACTTTGCGCTCCGCAGCCTGACCGCCAGCGGCGCCCAGAGCTTCATCTTCGACCTGCGCGACAACGGCGGCGGCGTCCTTGACGACGCCATCAGCTGCATCGAACTCGTCGCGCCGGAAGGCGTACTGGCCTACGCTGAGGACAAGGCAGGCAACCGCACCCTGCTGGGCAGCAGCACCGGCGACTCGGTCATCAGCCAGCCCACCGTCTGCCTCGTGAACGAGAACACCGCCAGTGCGGCAGAACTCTTTGCGTCCAGCCTGCGCACCCTGTGCGGCACCCGCCTCGTGGGCAGCACCACGATGGGCAAAGGCACCATCCAGAGCAGCCCCCAGCGCCTCTCGGACGGCAGCGCTGTCGTGGTCACGGTGGCAAAGCTCATCTGCGGCGACGGCTCCTGCTTCGACGGCACCGGCCTGACCGTGGACGTGGAGCGCCCGCTGACTGCCGACGAGCAGGCCAGCTACTATGACTACACCCTCGACACGGACCCGCAGATACAGCGCGCCGTCAGCACCGCGCAGCAGCTCACCGGTGTCACCACCGTGGGCGGCGTGAACGACGCTGACATCGCCGCCGACTCCGCTGCAGCCTCTTCGGAGGCCGCAGCCGAGAGCACCGCTTCCAGCGAGGCCGCAGGGGAGGCAGAGGCTTCCTCCGAGGCCGGTGCAGAAGGGGAGCAGGAGGCTGCAAGTGCGCAGTAAACACTTCTTAAAAATAACTTTAGTCGTGTAAATAGCTCAACCTCTCAGTCTGCTTCGCAGACAGCTCCCCTACCGAGGGGAATCTCTGGCGAAGAGAGTAAGCTTTGCGGAATGCCAAGGCCTCCCCTCGATAGGGGAGGTGGCACGCTGCAGGCGTGACGGAGAGGTTTTGCTGTTTTAGCAAGAAACAGAAAGGAAAACCACTATGCCGGAGCTGACCGACCTCTCCGTTATCCGCACCCTGTGCGAAAAATACGATTTCGCGCTCTCCAAGGGCTTTGGACAGAACTTCATCATCAATCCCGGCCTGCCGCCCAAGATCGTGGACGCCAGCGGCGTCGATAAGAGCTGGGGCGTGCTGGAGATCGGCCCCGGCATCGGCGTGCTGACCAAAGAGCTGGCCCAGCGCGCTGCCAAGGTGGTGTCCATCGAGGTGGACGAGCGCCTGCCGCCCCTGCTGGCCGAGACCATGGCGGGCGTGGATAACTTCAAGCTGGTATTGCAGGATGTTCTGAAAGTAGACCTCCGCGCTCTCATCGAGGAGGAGTTCCCCGGGATGCCGGTGGCTGTCTGCGCCAACCTGCCCTACTACATCACCAGCCCCATCGTCATGAAGCTGCTGGGCGACCGCCTGCCCATCCAGAACCTCACCGTCATGGTGCAGAAGGAGGCCGCCGACCGTCTGGCCGCTGCCCCCGGCACCCGGGCGTCCAGCGCCATCAGCTGTGCCGTGAGCTACTATGCCACCTCAAAACTGATGTTCACCGCCGCGCCGGGCAGCTTCTACCCGGCCCCGAAGGTCACCAGCGCCGTTGTGCGGATGGACATCCGCCCCACTCCCGCCGTACAGGTGGAGGACGAGGACGGCTACTTTGCCCTCATCCGTGCCGCTTTCGGCCAGCGCCGTAAGACCGCCGCCAACGCCATCGCCAGCGGCCTCGGCCTGCCGAAAGATAAGGTCATCGCGGCCATCGAGGCGGCGGGCTTCGACGCCCGCATCCGCCCCGAGGCCCTGACCCTCGAGGACTTCGCTGCCGTACAGCGGGAGCTGAAGTAAAATTTTATCATAATAAAACGCCAAGGCCCCCGCAGTTTGGAACAGAACTGCGGGGGCCTTGGTCGTTATGTGGAAGGAATAGAGAATGGCAATGTGCTTACCTCAGCAGTGCGGAGTGGTCTGCGCCGCCCACAGTGAAGGTGGCGGTGGAGCCGCTGTGGCTGAGGGTGAAAGGCGTATCGCCCGCACCGAGGGCTGCAACATCGGAGAGGGAGAGGGTGGAAGTGCAGCGTTCGGTGGAGAAGACAACGGTCTCGATGCGCTCAGAGCGGAGGCCGGTCAAATCGGAAAGGACGCCCTGCAGGGACGCCGTCTCATGGGTGACATCAATGTAGAGAACATCGCTGATCTGGTTCAGCTGGACCAGCTGGACGTTCTGGAGGATGTTGGCCTGAGCCGGGTCAAGGACACGCAGGCCGGTGGAGATGGTGCTGTTGTCGCTGCTGCCGCCGCTGTGGGAGACATCGCGGTACTCCACCGCATTGCAGACCGCGCAGATGCGGTACTCGCGGCTGCTGTCGCCTTCGACAGGCGTCCAGTCGCTCCACTGATGGCCGAGGGCGGGCAGCTCCTCCGTCTCAGTGACGACACAGCCGCTGACCGTGCAGCTGCGCTGTTTCTCGCCCTTCTCGGTGCAGGTAGGCTCTTTGGTGATGACCCACTCGCCGAAGGTGTGGGTCTTGCTGACGGGGATGGCCTCGGTCTGGGTATCGTCGCCACGGATGCAGTCACGGTGCTTGGAGCCTTGCTCGACACAGGTAGCGTCCCTGTCGATGACCCACTCGCCGTACTCGTGGCCGAGGGCCTTGATGGCCTCAGTCCGGGTATCGCCGCAGGCAGAACAGGTGAAGGTGCGCACGCCGTCGGCAGTGCAGGTGGGCTCCTTCGTGACGACGCCTGCATCCCACTTGTGGGCGGTCTTATCCACCGGGATGCTCTCGGTGTAGCTGTCGCCGCAGACGACGCAGGTATAGGCCATGATGCCCGTCTCGGTGCAGGTCGCGGCCTTGGTCACGACGCCCGCGCCGTAGCTGTGCTGGCCGGTGGCGTTGAGCGTTTCGGTCTTCGTATCGCCGCAGACCTCGCACTGGTAGGTGACGGTGCCGTCCTGGCCGCAGGTAGCCGCTGTCGTGGAGAGGACTTTCCACTGATGCTGGCCGGTGGCGGGGATGCTCTCGGTCTGGGTAGCGTCGCCGCGGATGCAATCACGGTGTTTGGAGCCTTCCTTGACACAGGTGGCGTCCCGGTCAATGACCCACTCGCCGTACTCGTGGCCGGGGGCCTCAATGGCCTCAGTCCGGGTATTGTGGCAGACGGTACAGGTGAAGGTGCGCACGCCCAGCTCAGTGCAGGTGGGCTCCTTCGTGACGACACCCTCGTTCCAGGTGTGCTGGCCGGTGGCGGGGAGAGTGTGGCGGAAGGTGGCGCCGCACTTGTACACCATGCAGGTGTATTCGATGTAGCCGTCCTTGCCGCAGTTCGGCTCCTGACGGTCGCTGACTTTCCAGTTGTGGACAGAAGCGATGTCGCCGTACTTGGCCTTTTCTGCCTCACTCATCTCGGGCGTTACGCGGTTGGGGGAGTGGAAAGAGGAAGCGTTGGCCGCGTAGAACCCGTTGTGGAAGAGCCGCGAGATGCTGTAGGTGCCGCTCTCTACGAGCGTCACGAGGCCCAGCGTATCGTTTTCCTTGAGGCGGATGACATCGTCCAGCGTCTTGCCGTCGCTGCTTTGGATGGCCTTGTTGGCGACGGGGGCGGTTGCGGTGATGTCCAGCGGGGCGTCGGCATTGCTGATGGAGACGCTGCCGTTGCCAATGGCAGGGGCTTTGTCGTTGCCGGTGGCGGTGATGGTGCCGCCGGTGATGTTGATGGTGACAGCGCCCTTCTTGCTGTCGTCTTTGGTGTCACTGCTGCCGCCGCCGATGCCTGCGCCGCCGTATTTGCCACCCGTGGCCTTGGTGATGGTGCCATCCTTGATATTGATCTCGGTCTCGCCGGAGACGTTGGAGCCGGAGCCGATGCCTGCGCCGCTGAGCCGTGAGCCATGATAGGAAGGGTCAGAGGCAGAGCTGACGCCGCCCGTGGCCGTGATAGTGCCGCCCTCGATGTTGATGGTGGTCTTATTAAGGGCGTTGCCGCCGGAGCCGATGCCGGCACCGGAAGCCCAGCAGCATCTGTTCTCATTGCCGCCGCCTTTGGCCACAATGATGGGGATGACAGTGCCGTCGTCGCTGTTGCGGATGGTGATGGTGGTGCTGCCCACAGAGGGATCGTTGATGTCACCGACATAGTGGCCGGAGCCGATGCCCGCAGCGGTGGAGCCGCCGGTAGCGGTAACTTTTGTTGCACCCTCGATGAGGATGGTGGTGTTGCCATTGGCGTCGCTGCCGCTGCCGATGCCTGCGCCGCCGCCGCCGCCAAGGGAGGAATCACCGCCGCCGGTGGCCGTAACGGTCACGCCGTCGCGGAGAGTGATGCTGGTGTCGCCGGTGGAGTAGCTGCCCGAACCGATGCCCGCGCTGCCCTTATAGCCGTCGCCGCCGCCAGTGGCCTTAACAGTGCCGCCGGAAATATCAATGGTAGTCTTTCCGGAAGAATTGATACCGGAACCGATGCCTGTGCCTTGGTTTACGTACCCGACGATAAAGCCCTTGGCTGTGACATCGCTGTTGGTGATGTGGATGTCGGTGTTGCCCTCGGCGCCTTTGCCGCTGCCGATGCCGGAACCATAATAACTCGAAGCCTCGATTTTGCCGCCGCTGATCTCGATGTCCGTGGCGTTGGTAGAATAGCTGCCGCTGCCGATGGCTGCACTGGAGAGGCTGGAGGCTGTGACGTCACTGTTAGTGATACGGATAATGGTCTTGAGGGCGTTCGGCGTACCCGTAGGAGGACTGTAGAGGTCTCCTTCACTGCCGCTGCCGATGGCTGCGCCGTCGCCGCCGACGGCCTTTACCGTGCTGCCTTCTATCGTGATGGCGGTGTTGCCCTTGGCGCCTTTGCCGCTGCCAATGCCAGCGCCCGGGTTATTAGTGGAATCAGCGGAGGACTCCAGAGAGCTCACAGACGCGTTGCGGATGGTGATGTAAGTTTGGCCGGAGGCGTAATGACCGCTGCCGATGCCTGCACCGTCGTAGGCAAAAGCATGTTTGACACCCTTTCCGGCAGTTATATCGTGGATGTTGACGGTCGTCTTGCCGGTGGAGGATTCGCCCGAACCGATGGCTGCGCCGCCGCTGCCATACGCGTACACGAGCGCATCCTGGGTGATGTCGATTTTGGTCTCGCCGGTAGAGCCTTTGCCACTGCCGATGCCTGCACCACCGCCGACGCCGCCCGTGGCCTTTTCAATGGTGCCGCCGGAGATGTTGATGGTGGTATCCTGGAAGGAGTTCGCGCCGCCGCCGATGCCTGCGCCGCCGCCCGTACCCTCGGCATTTTTAATGATACCGCCCGAAATATTCACAACGTAATCGCCGCGGATGCCGCTGCCGCCGCTGCCTCCGCTGCCTCCGTTGCCGCCGGTAGCGTTCTGTATCTCGCCGCCGGAGATGAAGAGCCTACCGGCGCTGTAGATGCCAGTGCCGCCGGTGCCGTCGTCCGCCGTGCCGTCGCCGCCCTTCGCGGTTCCGATGGTGGCGTTGTCGGAGATGGTGAGCGTACCGCCGCTGCGGATGCCCATGCCGCCGGAGGCATTGCCGTCGCCGCCCTGCGCGGTTCCGATGGTGCCGCCGGAGATGGTGAGCTTGCCGTCGCTGTGGATGCCGTCGCCGCCGTACTGGTTGCTGGAGTTCTTATCGCAGCTGCCGCCGGTAGCGTTCGTGATGGTGGTGCCGGTTTCAATGGTGAGGTCGCCTTTGCTGTAGATGCCGTGGCCGGCGTTACGGTTTCTGGAGTCACTGTCGCAGCCGCCGCCGATGGCGTTGTCAATGGTGGCTCCGGCAGAAATGGTGAGAGCCTTGTCGCTGTGAATGCCGTCGCCGGCGTCGTAGAAGGAGCCATAGCCTTGGCCGCCCTGCGCTTTTTTAATGTGGCCACCCTCAATCGTGACGGTAATATTCTTGCTACCGCTGCCGCCGCCGATGCCGTCGCCGAGGTCGCCACCCACGGCCTCCTTGATGGTGCCGTCCTTGATGGTGACTGTGGTCTGGCCGGTGCTTTTCTGACCGCCGCCGATGCCGGCACCACCGCTGCCGCCCTTGGCGGTGATGTTGCCGCCTGTTATCTCAATGATGCCGGCACCATTGCTGTCGCTCGAGCCGATACCAGCAGCGCCACTGCCGCCTGTGGCCTTCAGGCTGCCGGTGTTGTTGCCCTCGTTTGCTCCGGATGTGATGGTCAGTTTGCCGGTGTCAACAGAATTACCGTTGTCATCCTTGCTCTTTTCGTTGTGCTCGAGGCCGGCATGTTTGCCGCCGCTGGTGAGGGTATTGTCGCCCTTGAGCGTGATCGTCGTGTTGCCCGCGCCCTCGACGCTGAGGGCGGCGTTACCATTGGCCGGATTTTTCTCGTCGCGGGCATCGATGTTGACATTGTCCAGCGTCACGTTGAGGGTGTTGTCATTGCCTGTGGCCTTGTTGATGATTTTGATGACGTAGTTGGTGACGTTTTCGGCTGTGTTCTTGAAGTTTTCCGCAGCACGCTTCAAGACCGTGGTCGATTCGTTCCGGGTCTCTTCGTCGTCATTGTCGTCGGCGACCTTGAGGGATGCGCCGGTGTACGTGAACTGGCTTTTGGGCGCAGAGAGGCTGCTCTCCGTGCTTTCCGTGCTTTCCGTGCCTTCCGTGCCTTCGGCAGGGGTCTCGCTGCCGGTGGTGGGAGTGCCGCCCGCCGAGCCGGAGGTGCCGCTCTCAGAGCCTTTGCTCTCAGGGTCAGAGCTTCCCGCGCCGGTGTTCTTGCCGCCGGTCTGGTCCTTTTTCGTGGGATCAGTCTCGTTTTCCTCGCCGCCGGTAGTGTCGTCAGGCTGGTTCTTGCTTTCTTCGCCGCCGGTAGTGTCGTCAGGCTGGTTCTTGTTTTCCTCGCCGCCGGTGGTGTCGCCGGTCTGGTTTTCGTTTTCCTCGTTGCCGTCGTCAGAAGACACGTTGCCCTTGGGGGCGCCGAGGTAGACCATGTCTTCGTTTTCGCTGTCGCTGTCTTCTGATGGGGGCGTGGCCAACTTGGGTTGGGCGGGAGAGGCTGCGGAGGTGGTGCCGGTAGAAGAGCCGCCGCCGGAGGCGGTGGTATCCTCTGAGCGCTTGCCGCCCTTGATGATGATATTGCCGTCGCTGTCCTTTGTAGCAGTAGGATTTCCCGAGTGCTTGACATAGGTGCCGCTTTTGTCTTTGGTAACTGTGATGTCACCATCGCCTATGTAATAGGTATCCGCATACGCCGGTGCGGCCATGCCGGCCACCATTGCGGCTGTCAGCGCCAGCGCCGTCACCCGGTGGGACGCGGGCCGGGGGGACGGCACCCGCAGCGGATGCCCCAGAACGCGCATTGCAAGCTTGCGATAAGAGATCATAGAAACCTCCTCTGAAAAATGTGAGTTTTGCACAGAAGTTCAAGACGAAGAGGCAGGAACTTGTGAAAGAAGCATAAATATTAAGCTTGTTTTATTCTATCACATTCCGGCCATAATGTGGCCGTATCTGCGTGAATCGCCTCGCGGATGTCTCGAAACGCCCTGAAACAGCGCTGCATGGGCCGACAGCGGGCCGGACAAAGATATTGACAAGCGGGGAGGTTTCTGGTATTCTACTAGAGTACCCTGTGCAAACGATACTCGCTGGTGTGGCGCAATGGCAGCGCAACTGATTTGTAATCAGTGGGTTGCAGGTTCAACTCCTGTCACCAGCTCCATACAAAATCCCTGGATCCATTTGGGTCCGGGGATTTTTTTGTGCCGAACGCAGGCTCCTTCCTGCGCAAAGAACGACTCTTTCCGTAAAATTTGTGCAAGATGCAACAAAGATATTGTCTTTGTAAAAAAAAGCAGTATAATACAGGCAACAACAACTAACAGGAGGGAAAATGGAATGCGTCACTCTTTGGGAACCATCGCCTGGCGCGGGCTGAAAGGCCTCCGCCGCGATACCGCTATGATGCTCTGCGTGCTGGCGGCAGTGTTTGCGCTGCTTACAGCGGTGCTGTGCTATCAGCAGAGCGGCAGCCGCGCCATGGAGGTGCAGCGCCAGGATCTTTACGGTGCCTGGCAGCTTGCCCGTTACGACCTGACCGCCGCAGATGCCGATGCCTTTGTGCAGCAGACAGCCCCCGCTGCGGTGGGGCGTGCGGCGCAGTATGCGGCCCTTGTCAACGACAAGGACCTTGCCTTTGGCGCGCTGGGCACTGTGGACGAGGGATATCTCGCCTGTGGGCAGCTGCAGCTGCTCAGCGGACGGCTGCCCGGCACCGCCGGAGAGGCAGCGCTGACCACCTCGGTGCTGGACAGCATCGGGGCCTCCTATGAGCTGGGGCAGACCGTGACCCTGCAGGCGGTGCATGGGGACGATGCACCGGTCCTGCTGCAATTTACCCTGTGCGGGGTGCTGCCCTCCTACGATGCCTACTGGGCGGTGGGCAGCAACCTGCCGGTGGATGCGCTGGTCACCGCCGACAGTCTGCCCCAAAGCTGGGACAGCAAAATACAGCTGCTGTGCTGCTATGCTGGTGCCGTGCCGCTGGCTCCTTATATAGACGGCAGCCAGGATCCCACCTGGGTGCGCAACACCTACGCCTATCCGGAAGCGGATCTGACCCGGAGCGGCAGCTGGGCTTTTATGGGCGGCTGTGCCCTGCTGACCCTGTGCGCGGTGCTCGTGCTGTGCACCCTGCAGCTGCGCCGCCGGGAGCAGAGCCTTGTCACTCTGCGTATGATCGGTGCCGGAAAAACCGCCCTCGTGGCGCTGTGCCTGTGGGAAGCCGTTTTTCTGCTGCTGTTCTGCCTGCCAATCGGCAGCCTGCTGGGGGTCGGCCTGTGTGCCGCCACCCTTGCCGTGCAGGGGCACGTGCGCTATCTCAGCCTGCCGTGGGGACAGCTGGCGCTGGCGTGGGCTACCGGCACCGGGGCCGTGCTGCTGGGCTTTTTGCTGCCTGCCCTGCGGCAGGTCGGGCAAAAGCTGACCCATCTGCCCCAGAAAAAGGTAAGATTACAGCGCCGTGTGCGGCTGCTTACGCCGCTGCCGCTGCGGCTGGTGGTGCTCAATGCGCTGGGGCTTACGCTGGCGCTGTGCTGTGTGTTCCTGAGCACCTGGAAACTGCTTCCCTACCGCCGCACGGCGGCTTCGGCAGCGGTGCAGGTAAGCGCCGGGCAGAACACCCTGACCGACGGCCTTGCGGAGGATCTGCTGCGCCTGCCGGACGTCCAGCAGGCCGCCATGCGCACCGATATGAACTATCTGTGCGGCCTTTCCAGCGATGCCTTTACGGCGCATGACCTGTGGGGACTGTATACCCACCAGGACAGCCTCTACACCATGTTTACCATGCAGGATGCGGACACGGTAAACACCCTTGTCACCGCATTGCCGGATGCAGAGCTGGAAGCGCTGGCTGCGCAGTGCAGCACCCCTGTGGATCTGGACGCACTGCGCAGCGGGCAGGCCGTGCTGCTGTATGCGCCGGATTTTGTACTGGACGAAAACGGCCAGACCCAGTGGGGCACGCAGGCCGCACCCTTTGCGGGCTGCACGGCAGTGCTGGAGTACCCTACCCTGGACGGCGCACACAGCCAAAAGAGCCTGACCATCGGCGGCGTGATTGCAAGCATTGATATGGACAGCCTGCCCTTTGCAGACAGCTCCCCCACCACCTACCAGCTGTACTGCAGCCAGGCGCTGGGCCGCGCCCTCTGGGCAGAAGAATACGGCACGCCCTACGGGTATACCGCCATCAACCTGAAACTAAAAGCCAACGCCAGCTACGCTACCCAGAAATCCATTGCAGGGCTGGTGACCCGCCGGGGCGGCGTACTGCGCACCAACAGCTACGAAACTGCCCGCCGGATGTATCAGGAAGGCAGCACCGGCGCGTTCTTCTGGGCGGTCGCCGGAGTGGTGGGCGCTGCACTGGCCCTGTTTTTACTGTGGAACCTGTTCGGGCTGTACTGGCAGCACCAACGGCTGCGCATCGGTATCTTTCAGGCAGAGGGCACCTCGGCTGCCATGCTGCGGCACTGCGGCATCCGGCAGGGCGTGCTTGCAGTGCTGGGTGCGCTTTTGCTGGGCAACCTGGCCGTATGGGGCCTGTGGCGCTGGAGCTGGCACAGCCTGGTCACCCGGCAGAGCGGCCGCATCCTGACCTTTGCGGCCCTGCCTATGGCCGTATCGGAGTATCCCTGGGCGCTGCACCTTGCGGTATGCGCAGGTTATCTGCTGTTCGTGCTGGCGCTGCAGCTGGCCCCGCTGGAGCGGCTGGCACGCAGCCAGCCCATGGACAATCTGAAAAAAGGAGTGTAACGCGATGAGAGAGATCGTACTGGAAGCCCGGGCTGTGACCCGTACCTACGGCACCGGCACCGGTGCCACCCACGCCCTGCGCGGGGTGGATGTGGAGATCGAGCAGGGCAGGTTTACCGCCATCATCGGGGCCAGCGGCTGCGGCAAATCTACCCTGCTGCAGGCACTTGGCGGGTTGGACGCCCCCACCAGCGGCAAGGTACTGCTGGAAGGGCAGGATCTGTATGCGCTGCCGGATGCCGCACTTGCCCGGCTGCGCCGTACGCGGCTGGGGTTCGTGTTCCAGGCATTCCACCTGCTGCCGGAGTATACGGTGCGGGACAACATCCTGCTGCCGCTGCTGCTGGACAAACGGGAGCCGGACGAGGAATACCTTGCCCTGCTTACCCGGCAGCTGGGGCTGACCGCGCTGCTGCAGCGCCAGCCCACCCAGCTTTCCGGCGGGCAGCAACAGCGCGCCGCCATTGCCCGGGCACTGATCACCCGCCCTGCGGTCGTGCTGGCAGACGAGCCTACCGGCAACCTGGACCACCAGAACAGCGTGGAGGTATTCCGCCTGCTGCGGGAGGCAGCCGCACAGCAGCACCAGACCGTTGTGTATGTCACCCACGACCAGGGGCTTGCGGCGCAGGCAGACCGGGTGCTGCGGATGCAGGATGGCCGGATCGAAGAAGCATAAAACCTGCACTTTTTTCTCTGTCCGGGTGTTTGCGAATGGTGGATCTTGTTGTATAATAGAGAAAACACGCCCCGGAACAAAAGGAGGAACCTACCATGATCCAATTCGGTCTACGTCTGCACGACGCAGAAAAGCTGCCCATTGAACAGGTGCTGCCGCTGGTACGCCAGAAGGGCTTTTCCTGCGTGCATCTGGCGCTGAGCAAATCCCTGAAGGAGGTGCCCAACACCCCCTCTGCCCTCACCCCCGGCTACGCGGCCTATCTGCGCCGCCTGTTTGCCAAAAACGAGCTGGACATTGCGGTGCTGGGCAACTACCTGAATCTGGCGCACCCGGATACGGATGCTCTGCACGCCATTCAGGAAAAGTACTACGCGCATATCCGCTTTGCCAGCCTGCTGGGCTGCGGCATGGTGGGCACCGAGACCGGTGCACCCAACGCAGAGTACAAGTTCTGCCCGGAGTGCCGCAGCGATGCCGCCCTTGCTACCTTTATCAAGAACTTCAAGCCGGTGGTGCGCTGCGCCGAGCAGTACGGCGTGA
>OOAD01000979.1_pt1 | contig 17637 bp, 9 predicted proteins | sample 1671151 | NCBI WGS metagenome assembly OOAD01 (sample SAMN06348127, study PRJEB24527) | human gut metagenome | biome: human gut; feature: ankylosing spondylitis patient; material: feces | host: Homo sapiens | place: China | collected 2015-10
AATACTACTTGATCATATTTCTTTTGTATTTCCAAATATTCAGACCGATTTATTTGAGAACGCAAAGTATCCGACAATAATACATAATGCGATAAATAGGTAACAGCATCTTCGTATTCCTTTCTTGCCACATTTTCCTCATACAAGAAATAATAAATGCGAGCCTTTACTGCCGGCTCCGATGTTTTTAACGCATACTGACACAAGCTATCAACTTCCCCGTCACGTTCTGTCCGGCTATATAAATTGGCTAATAAAAGCATAGCTCTATATGATACGTCTCCCGACGCATTATCTAACGCCTTACGCACATACTTCTCAGCTTCCGCCCATTCTTTTTCCTTACTTTTATAGATTCCATAATTATAATATATTTTTGTCTGAAGCATAGAATCGACCAAAGGTACCATATCCAATAATTGAGAATAATACAAATCAGCATCATCTCTATTTCCCCAATAATATGATATATTAGCAAGATTCATTATACTGCTTACTTTCCATGACAATACCTGCTTTGGAACAATGTTAACCGCTACAGACTTCTTAAAATAATCGATTGATAAAGCATAGTTTCTATTCTTTTGATTCAAATACCCCAATCCCATGTAAATTAATGTCACAATCCTATTATCTTTTATTCTTGGAATATAACTTTCCGCTTCTTTATAGACCAACATAGCCTCTTCATCTTTACCCATATCTTTTAATACTCCTCCTTTATATAATAATGAGGCCGTTCTTTTTTCCACATCTTTATCCTGATAATACCCGACAGCGATATTAATCAATGAATCCGAAGTAGCGACAATATTGGAACGATATTGCGCTTGTGTCAACAACAATGCATAATCTGCCAGCTCTTTTCCCTCCAAATCTTCCGGCATAACGATAGACTCCAATACTTTTAAAGCAGAATCCGGTTCATCCCACATTCGTTTTTCTGCCATATCCAATGCATATCTTGCCTCTTTATGACCACAAGATGCACAAAAACACAGGACGAACAACAACATAATAAGAACTATACGACATAACAACTTGCCGCTCTTCTCTACCATATACATAACTTTTGTTTTTTTATAATAAGCTTAAACGCATACAATATTACAACTACCCGATAATACCACCAAATAATTTCATACTAATCTTCTTTCCGATTCGTTGTGCCACACGGACGTATGCATAACTCCATACATACGTATGTATAGCCCTACACATACGTATGTGTAGCCCCATGCGAACGTATGTATAGTTCCGTGCAGACGTATGTGTTTGGAGTTGGTAAAATTTATTAATACTAAATATAAGAAGAAGGCATTACGTCTCTTATTCTACAATAAGTAATGAATTGCAACAACCATACAATATTATTTTTATTTCTTCATTTTATTCAGACTTCATTCTTTTTTTCTGTTTCTTCAAAGAGAATATAGGCAAAAACATGAAAATGCCCAATATAGAAGCAATCAGTCCTCCAATCGTTCCGGCTGCTAACGGAAACCAAAAGGCCTCTTTTCCCTGACCTATCATGAAAGGAATAAATCCCAAAATAGTAGACACAACAGTCAGGAAAATAGGAATAATCTTTGAATTCCATGCTTTAGTATACGCTTGCACGTCCGAAAGCAGCGGATAACGTTTGCGGATGGAGTTATACTCATTCAATATATAAATACTTGCATTCACCGTTATACCGCATAACAATACGAAAGATGCAAAACCACCCTGGTCGAAGTTTAAGCCAAAAAGATAGAAAGTCAAGAACACACCAATATACGAAATAGGAATCACAAAAATAATAGCCAACGGTTGTTTGAGCGAATTAAACAAAATGCCGGTGGTAAAGAAAATGATTGCAATCACAATCAAGAGCAATGCATATTGTGCATTGTCCTTCTTCCCCCATGACCACCGTTCCTGCTCATCCTCTGCCGTATATCCCATCGGCAATATCTTATTAAAGGATTCCAAATCCTTCTTCAACAACTTTCTTCCCTGCTCGGAAGAACCTATATACTCATATTGCAGACACAAACGATACTGCTGATTTTCTTTTGCCACCTTCTGCGGAGACTGTCCTTTCTCTACCGTTGCAAAATCAGCTAATTTATAAGAGTGTCCGTTTATCATCAAAGGAACATTTACCAGCCCCCACACATCATATTGCTGCCCTTGCATGGAAGACAGCTTCAGCCATTCAGCCTGATTTTCAAACAAAACACTTCCGCAATAAATATCACGCCCGAACACAGGTCCCAAAGCATTGAATAACTGTGTAGCCGTAATATTCTCCTTGCCCATCCTTTCCCTGTTCAAGTCAAGGTAGAATTCGCTGTAATCATCCTTCCACCATGAGAATTCAGAATTGATAATCAACTCATCATAATTATAACCATACATCTTCACCCGGAAACTTCCGGCACTCTCGCGCACATCATTGTTGAAGCCCTGGTCTTGCAAACCATATACTCCCCAGCTTCCTCCTCCCAGCGTCAAAGCTTTACTGATAATATTAGACTTCAATGTATAAGGGAAGCCACTGTGTTCCACTTCTTTCGTAAAGTAAATCTGTAAGTTTGCCTGCCGTGCGCTATATATAGCTGTCTGGAACTGCCTGATTTCCTTAAAATCGCTCAAGTAAGTTTCCATCTTCTTGACCAATGCATTCATTTGCTCCAATGTACTTCCGTTAGGCAGATTGGCATTTACATACAATACCACTTCTCCCTCGTCACGATTAAAGTAACTGCCTTCGTATACTTTCTCAACAAACAGACGCAAACTGCCTCCCAATGCCTTGTCGACTATCGGTTTTACTTTCTCTTTATAAGTGGAGTTGCCGAATACCTTATTATAATATTCCGCAAATGTCCCCTCCCCTTCCATCTTATCGGGCAACATAAAGACAGGCAGGCCAAAGCCCAATACCAATAAAATACAGGCCGGCACCCTAAAGCGGCACAAGTAATAAATAAATCCCTGATAGAAGCGAGTAAAATAAACCGCAAAACGCTTCATCCAAGTGCGTCTGTGCTTCTTCGTCTTTTTCTTCTCCAACTTAATCTTGTCAATCATGGAAGGAACAAAGAACAAGGCTACAAACAATGAAACAGCCAGATTTATAATTACCACAGCCGCAAAATCCTGCAAGTTCAACCGAATCTTTTCATCAAGGAAGAAAATAATAACCAATGCTCCGATGGTAGTTAAAGTAGCAGCCAGCACAGAGACAAATGCTTTCAGATTCCTACGATGCAAAATATGATCGGTCATGACAATAGTATTGTCTATCACCAAGTTGAGAGAAATGGTAATACCGGCCAAAGAATAAAGCTGCATTTCCAGTCCGAAGATATAATAGAAAATAGCAGCTACGGCTATGTTGATAGTCAAGCTGGTTACTATCAGAAACAGATAACGCAAATTACGGGTAATCAATGCAACAAACAGCAATAAAATCAGCACAGTCAGTCCGGTACGGAAATAAATTTTATCCAATTCCTTTTGAATATACTCCGTGGCATCATAACCGATATGTACCTCATATCCGGCCGGCATCTTTGCCTGCAATTCCGCCATACGGTCTTTTACCTGACGGCTCAGTTCCAGCTGATTTGCCGTTTCCTCAGCCGTAATATAAAGATAGATGGAATTCAATCCGTTGATGCGGTAATAGCTCTGTGGCTGTTCTTCCACATGCTTTACTTTTATCAACTTATCCAATGTGACCACCGTTCCATCTCCTGTCTCCAGTTTGATGGCATCGGGCTCAAACTCCGTTTCCTTGCCTGTAGCAGTGCGCACCACCCGAATCCAGTCCTTATCATCCGGCCCCTTCTCTATAGAACAAATACCCAGAAATTCTTTCTCGTAATGACGGTTGATGGCAACCTGCACGTCTCCCAGTGTTATTCCCAAGCGAGACAACTGTTCACTGTCATATTCCAATTGCCACTCCATCGGAGTAGCCCCATTCAATTCTACTTTATATACACCCGCCAATTGTCCCAGCACCGGTTTTATGTTCTCTTCGGCATAGTTTTGAATCAAGATAGGATTAGAGGGCGCATTGAGAGTATATGTCATAAATGGCCTCGATGCTTTATCATCCGAACGGCGGGTACTAATCTGAGGATAGCTGACTCCGTCAGGCAACTGCGCCCACGTTTGGCGGATAATGGTTGACACTTCAAAACGGGCAGCATCAATATCCGCATGCTTATCCAGTTCCAGCGTTATACTTCCTCCTCCATTATCAGAAGTAGATATTACATTTTTTATTCCGTTTCCCCTTGCCAGCATCGATTCCAGTTTGCTGATCACCTCAGCCTCTATCACCCGCGATGAATTACCCGGCATTCTAAATGAAATAGTGAGCCCCGGCAAAACACGCGACGGTGCCAGTTTGACCGGCAATAACGGAACCAAAGCCAAACCTATCAACGCCAAACAGACAAAAGTGACTATCAGCGTAAACGAAGATAAAGTACGAGAGTTGCTCATCGATACATACCTACATTAAAATCAAACTTATCAGATAATGAAAATCCCGAAGCAAAGTCGTGCAATGTCAGTTTCCGTATCTTATAATAATTCAACCAATAATTCTGTAAAGCCGAAATATAATTCTTCTGTGCTTCTTGTTGGCGATTTAATGAAAGAGTCAGACTGTTTACATCCGCTTTGCCGATAATGAAGCGTTGGCGTGTCTGTTCATACGCCATCACCGCCAAGTCCAATGCTTCTTCGGCACTGGCAATCAGGCGCTGCTGGATATTGAAATCACTTACGGTCATTATCACCTCTTCTTCCACACTAAGCTCTTCCTGACGTGCGGCAATCTTTACCACATTCAGGTTATTCTTTGCCATATTGTATTTTCCTTTTCTTACTCCCCAGTCCACCAATGGAATAGAAACACTCACCGACACCAAATCCTGTTGCAAAGGGTGGCGGTAGGCATCTCCGAACTTATCTGCTACCTGATTGAATCCGACACTGGCATTCAGGCTGGCATTAAAACGAGATTCCACCTTGGTCTTATTCACATTCTGTTCTGCTTCCAAAATATTCTGGCGTTGCTCCAAGAAAGACGGATTGTTCTCTTTTGCTTTAGCCAGAGCCACATCTACCGGAATCTCCATGGCGGCAGGGCGACCGGGTAAAGACAATTCGATAGTCGTATTCTTATCCAGATTCAGAAAAGAAGCCAATGAGAACATAGCACGTTTCAGCGCTATCTGTGCATTTTCCAAAGTGTTATGCGCATTCACTTTATCCAATTCAAGGGTCAATAAATCCGCACGTGAAATGGCTGCTATTTTATGGCGTTGCAGTCCGATACTATACAAGGTATCACTGGAGGACACATTCTCTTTAGCCAATTGATAGTCGGCTTGAGCCATTGCCAATGCAAAGAAGTAAGTGACAGCCTCCTCTGACACGGTCTCCGTATTATAAATGAATTGTTTCTTTACCTTTTCATATTTCAGCGGTTCAATCTTACGGTCCCAACGAAATGCATTATACCCCAATAAGCTCTGCTGATAGCCCACCCGGATAGGCACACTGGAATATTGGGTAGATTTCGTATCACCGAAGTTGCGCATAAAGTCAAGTTGCGAATCTATATAGAAAGTACCGCCTGTCCAATCCAGATTCTGCCTAATGCTCAGTCCGCCACCGGCACTGAACATCTGCTGTTCACGATATACGTCCATATCCTCATTAGAGTCATAACGCTGAGTGATATACCGGTAATACTTTGCCGGAGTCAGGTCGAGTGTCAAACTGGGAAGGCGATTCGCTTTATAGGTTCTGAATTCCCAATAACCCGATAAATACATATTTTGATATCTGAATGCCGACAACGAACTGTCATTCGCAATCTCTATCGTATGCTGCAAATCCAATTTCACCGTCTGCTGTGCCTTTACGCCAACCGATAAAAGACAGCCTATGATCCATATACTAACGTACTTCATTTTTATCATGTTTTCTATAAATAAACCAATATATCAAAGGAATAATGAACAAACTGACCAATGTTCCCACTACCATCGAACCAATCATGGCAATAGACAATGGCTTTTGCAATTCCGATCCCATATCCGAAGTAAACAACAATGGCACCATTGCAAAAATAGTAGTCAACGACGTCATGATAATAGCTCTCAAACGTCTCTTACCGGCAATATGGATAGCCTCAACCAAAGGTATTCCGGTTTTACGCAACTCGTTAATAGTATCCAGTTTCAGAATAGAGTCATTCACCACAATACCGCAAGTTACAATAATACCGATAGCCGACATCAAATTCAGCGTATGTCCAAACACCCATAAGGTAATCAATGCAAAAGCTGTATCTACCGGTATCTCCAACAGCACGATGAGCGGCTGCAAGAAACTCTCGAACTGTGCACACAAGATAAAGTACATCAACAAGAGCGACACAAACAGAATAACAGTCAGTTCTCCCATCATCTTTTCATTCGAAAAGAAACTGCCTGAGAAATCCACTTCCCACTCATTCTTTTCTTTAACCGTTTCCTTCACTTCCTTCATAAGTCGTGTAGGGTTTTCAACATCATAAAAACTCAATGGAATATACTCTCCGTTCTTACCGGCCGTAATACTCTTCAAATCCTCAGCCGGAACAATCGATACCAGCTCACTCAGCGGAATATAATTCACCTGTCTGTTCTTATCAGGCTGAGTTTGAACCAAAGTTTCATTCAGAATACGGTTCACGCTTTTTTCTTCTCCGGCAATGCCGATAGGCAAATATTGCTGGTAAGAACGCAAGGTAGACACTTTGTTTTCTTTAAAAGCAGTGCGCAACACCCTGGTCAGTTCCTCGTAAGCGATGTTATACAACAGCAACTTTTCCCGGTTCACCACCAAATTCAACTGATTACGGAAAGCAATACCCGTCGGAGTCATTCCCGTTGCCTGAATAACGTTCTTTTCCAACTGCTGTAATTGCTCGGCTTCGGGAGCTTTTGATTTATTGGCAGCATGAAGCTCTGCCACGATATCTGCCTCCCCTGTCACAAACAACTTCTCAAAAATAGTTTCGGGAGGAGAAAAAGATATCACAGCCAAAGGATATTTCTCTTCCACTTCCTTCGTCAACAAATCCTGCAATGGAAGTATCTCTGTGGGTGTCCCGGTCTTAAAATAAAGTTCCGCTTCGGTGGAAGACAACTCACTTCCTCCATTCAATATGTAATCCTGCATACCCACATAAGCCGTATGTTCAGTCACCTTATCATCTGTCAGTTTCATCAGCTCATCCACCCGCCGATTATTCTCGTCCACGTGAATATTTTCATTCCATTCGATACGCATTATCAGTTCGTTCTGGTCTATCTCCGGCATCCTTTCCTTTTCCATAAAATAAAAGAAGAACACACAAACAGGCAAAGTGGCCAAAGTGCCCAACAGACTAATTTTCTTATGAGAAAACACCCAATCGATACCTTTATCATAAAAACCCTCCAGCCATTCGTTTTTCAACAGATTATCAAATCTCTTGGACAAGAAGCTTTTGCTCCGTATGCCTAATCTATAGAATAACAGATAAAGCACAGGTAAAAGCATAATACCGGTGACATACGAAATCATCAATCCCACTGTGATGGAGAAAGCCTGGTCCATAAAGATAGCACCTGCAATCCCGCTCATAAATATCAACGGCAGGAAGACAGCAATGGTAGTCAGTGACGAACTCAACATCGGAGTAATCATTTCCGTAGTTCCCACAGCACATGACCGCTTCAATGAATATCCCCGCTCCCGATATTGAGAAATATTCTCCGTCACAATGATAGAGCTGTCAATCATCATACCCACAGCCAAAATCAAGCCCGACAATGAGATAACATTCAATGAAACATGGCAGAAATAGAAAAAGAAAAAAGTAATGACAATAGAGGTCACCATACTGATACCGATAACCAACGGCGAGCGGATATCTCCCAAGAACAATATGGCAACAATGAAAATAAACAAGAATCCTAAAGACAAATTCTGTTGCAAATTGGAAATGGTATAATCCAACAATTCCGTCTGGTTACGGCTTATACTGAACTCAATATCAGGATAAAGAGAAGCAAAATAATCGGTCGTTTCTTTCAACTTCTCCTTCATTTCATCCATATTCTCGTCACTCTGCTTTATGATAGCCAGAGTAACCGCTTTTTTACCTCCGGCAACGGATAGCCCGCTTTCTTTTTGTGATACGACATCCACTTTGCAAAGTTCCTTCAATTGCAAAATACGGTCTCCCTTACGGATATATATATTCTTCACATCTTCGGTGGTACGGAGCAACGTAGCAATACGGATATTATATTCATAATACCCATCCCTTACCAACATACTTCCCGGCTCCACATTATTGGAAGCCAATGCATTCTCGATATCCTCCACCGTGATACCCGTCATGGCCAGTTTATCTTTATCGGGAACTATCTGAAGTAATTTTCCGGGGACACCTGTAATATCAGCCATTGCTACCTCAGGCAACTGTTCGATGCGGCGTTTGACCACATTTTCCGCCAGTTCGCACATATCCAGAAACTGTTGCTCATTCGTGCCCTCATAAGGCCGGTCATTCTTCAGTGTCATGTTCAGATAGAAAACCGGAATATCCGTTGCACTTGCCTTTATTGCTTTAGGACGCGCCACCTCTTTGGGCAGGCTGTTCATGGCAGCATCAATCTTTTCATTGACCTCTATAAACGCCAAATCCGTATTGACACCAAACTCGAACTCCATGCGGATAACACCTGCACCGTCACGAGTCTCACTTTTTATTTCTCTCAATCCCGCCACCTGCAATAATTGTCTGCGCACCGGTGTAACGACTGTATTCTCCAACTCACGCGCCGAAGAGTTTTCTCCCGACACCTGAATGGTAATTTGGGGAATAGCGATGTCAGGCAACAAAGACACCGGCAATGAGAAATACGTCACCAGCCCGATAATAAAACAGGCAGTGAACGCCATCAGCACGGCTATAGGGCGTTGTAATAAGAACTTTACCATTTGCTAATTCTTTTCAGATTCTTCAATTCATTCAGAATGACAATTCTCAATTCTTAATTACCTTGACAGGAGCTTCATGAGCCAAATTTACATTACCGGTGACTATCACTTCCATTCCTTCCTCCAGACCGTCTGTGATGGTATACTCTTCCATATTTTCCAGCCCTGTATGCACATAATTCCACATAGCCTTACCGTCTTTCAGCGTAAATACCACCTGCTTGCCCGAACGCAGAACAACAGCCGTTTTAGGAATCACCAACTGCTCTCCTACCGAACGCTTCACACTGACTCTGACATTCATCCCGTCAAAAAGTTTATTGCCTCCATTCACCCGCGCCTTTACACGCACCATACCATTTTCATCCACCAGCGGATTGATTTCACTGATACTTCCCTGACGTACACCGGCAGCGGAAGCATAAGGAGTCACTTCCACTTTATCCCCTACCTTAATCAGAGGCAACTCACTTTCAAGCACAGTAAAATCAACTTCCATCGTACCGGCGTTAATTACCCGGCAAAAAGCTTCTGACGTTTTTGGAATGTTATGTTCTTTTTCGAAGAGATTGGCAACAACACCATCGAAAGGTGCCACCAGTGTAGCTTGTTCCACATCATATTTGGCAGACTCATATTGGGCTTTACTTTGCTCATAACCACTTTTTACTTTTGCCAATTCCAATACATCGGCCGGCACAGCTTTCAAATTATCGGGTGCATACCCCTGTCCTATCAATACATCCTGCATCTCCAGTGTGGACTGGGCCAATCCATTTTTCTGCTGTGCCAACGTATTATTCAACTTAAACAAATCAAGTTCTGCTATTTTCTGCCCTTTACGCACCACATCTCCATTTTTCACCCAAACATGGGCCACTACTTCTGCAGTGCGAAAATACAAGTCGGCATAATCCTTTGCCGTAACCTTCCCATTACTGATCAGTTCATGATTGAATACTCGTTTTTCCAGCGGCACCACCGTCACCTCATTGGGCAATGAGGGCAATACAGTTTCCACACCTTCTTTTTCCTTAGAATCTTTTTTTTCATCAGAACAAGCTGCCACTGTAGTGGCCAGCACCAGCCCATAAGCCAATATGTGTAATTTCATAGTCATGTTATTCTTGTTTAAAAGACAAATAAAAATATTATATTTGAATAAAACTCATTTTCCCTCTTCTTTTTTTGTTAAATTTTCTTTTTTAGGCATTTATACAATTCAGTACAAATAGGAATATCAAAGTAATTTCTTTATTTCCTCCCTCATTTGCCTGATGGCCGTGGATTGCACCTTCGGCTCTTTCTCCATTACCATCCTTGCGGCCTGTTCCAGTTTTTGCCGTTGATAAAACCCCGGTTCCGCATATAGCTTTGCCAACAGAAAATAAGGATAGATTCTGCCCGGCAGCCGATGGGTGGAACGAATCAGCCAATATTCCGCCTCTGCATAATTACCCGCCTCCTGCTCGTTCTTGCCTATTATGTTCAGTATCATCGGGTCGCCGCTCACCTTCAACGCCTCCTTCATAACCACATTCGATTCCTCATTTCTGTGCAGTTTGTGCAGGGCATGACCGTATTCAAACAGATAGCGGGCATTCCATTTCATGTCTTCGTATATCTCCGCATAGACTTCCGCCGCCTGTTCATAAGCCCCCGAACGGTAAAACATCTGTTTCCGGTGCCATGCCGACGAAGCCGTCTCACGCACCTCCTTCCACCGATACACCCGGTAACACCCATAGCCCGCCGACAACAATAAGAACACGGTTCCCGCCATGCAAACCAATGGGCGTCGGGAGGAAAGGGTCTTTATTGCGCACCCTGTTACCAGCAATGCCAGGGCAACGACAAACAGAAGGAACTGGAACGGATAGGAAGAAAAGGAGAACACGGCCAAAGACAGCAGTGCACCGCACAGCCCGTACTCCTTCTGCCTGTGCCCGGCATAACCGCTTCCGCCCACCACCAGCAACGCCATCAGGAGCACGGGAACTCCCCATGCCATCGCCACCTGAAGATATTCATTGAATACATATTCGGGTGACCCCGCCACCCGTTCCTCGGTTTCCGTGTAGTTGCCCGCCGAGAAATAATCTTCCTGCGCCTGCCCATAGGCACCGGGGACGCCGTCCCATCCGTATCCGCGCCACGGTTGTCCGGCTATGGCGTGCACGGACACCTTCCACATCAGCAGCCTTCCGTCTGCCGAGTCCTTCTTCATCAGGTAAACACCGGCAAGTATCCCTCCTGCGAGCAATATCAGCAGAATTGTTCCCGCTTTCGTCCGTCTCGGGTGACAACGGATGTAGGCGTGAATCCCCTTCCGGTAATGCATATATGCGATGTATGCCGACGAGACCGCCCCGGCCATCCATGCCGAGCGGCTCATTCCGGCCGGCAACACACAAATAAGGAGTAACAGCACGGATAAGGCTACATAATAGGCTGCCGTTTTCTTTTCCTTCCTGCGCTTCAGCCATTCATACAGACAGACCGGAAGCGTCATGGCAAGGAAACCGGAGTAAGGTCCCGGATTATAGAAAGAGCCGGTAAGGGCATAGAGCGAATGCTTGGAGGCGGTAAAGCCATATACCTGTGCAAGCCCCCATACCGCTTCCACCGCACCGGCAAGAATGAAGAGCCAGGTGATTAAAACCGGTATGCCATGCAATGCCTTCTTAATAAAAGAACTGTTCTCCATGCTCCTTCAATATAAATAACTGTTCCTCACGTCCGCGGCTCAAATCACGCAACCACAACACGGCACCGGAAGGAATACGGTCATACTTCAGCCTGTCTGTCACCGCTGTCTGCCTTCCCAACGATATCCAGCCTTCTGCGCCATTCTGGTAAAACAATTCATACTCATCGCCCGGACGGATAAAATTATCATCGTTGCGGGGAACAATATGAATCCTGTCCACCCGGCATTCTTTCTTCAAATCAACGGTTATCGGTTCCCTGTTTTGTTCTTTGGACTGATAATAGGACAGGATATCCCCATCCGTCATATAGTTCCCTGTATGCCTCAAGTCCATGGCAGCCGGAATCCGGTACAGTTCCGCATCCAGTTTCAGTCCGTCTTTCCCATAAAAGGCGATTTCGGCTATCTCGGTATATCTTACTCCCGGAGGAGTGATGCGTATGTATCTGACGGGACTGTCGGGAAGTGAGTCCAGCCACACATAGTTTGTCCTGATTGTATCCTTGATGTGTGCCAACAATACCGTCTGCCGGAAGTCCGCCGAACGTGCCCCCTCTATGATACTTCCGGTCAGGGCCGCCACGTATTCCTTCATCTGGATGTGGAGGGGATACTTCCTGAAAAGTTCTGCTGTCCGGGTATGTAAAGTATCGGGGACATAGGTATGCACCTTTCCATCCTTATCCAGGCTGAAAGGGTATCCGGCAGCTGAATAAACCCCTCCTTTTGACTTCTGATACATGGGAAGAAAACGGATGCCCGGCTCCAGATTGTGGAAAGTCACTTCCTGTCCGGCACGTTCGGCCCTGTCGACAGCCGTCATTGCCCCGCATGAGAAAATACAGAGACTGACCTCTTTCACCTCGGGCGGACATTGTATCTTTACCTTTGCGCTGTTCTTGCCGAAATATTCAGCCGTCACATCTTCCAGCTGTCCCCAATACTGCTTACGGAAAACTTTTCCCTTGGGACGTCCGTCATCCGCCCCTCTTTCCGGCTCCGTCTGGGTAATCCAGAATGGGACAAACAGCCCTGTGGTATCCCTTAATATAGTCCAGGAGTGCGCCCCGCTGATATAAGGTGAAGCAATGTAGCAGTCGGTACCTACAGGGATGCCCAATGCGCGGAGGATATAGACCGTGATGTCGCATGATTCGGGACATTGCCCGGTGTGGTGGTCGAGCAGGAACAGACCGCCGCAATGCGGGAGGCTGAAGTGGGTATTCCATATAAATCCCTCTTCTTTAAACTTCTTACGGACAGCCTTTACCACCTCCAGCACATCGCTGCCGCCATACATCGAATCGACGGTTGCGGCATACCGGTCATAATAGACCCTTCTCCATGCTTCCAGAGGCTCGTTTGCAATGCGGTATGGGAGTACATATTCGCAAAAGTCATCAAATGAATAATATTTTGCCCACGGACGTTTTCCCCACACTTCAAAAGCATGGTCGATATTGTCTATCAGATAGTCGGCTGTTATGACCTCCGCATCATATACCTTGCGGGTGTCTCTATAAGAAAAATGACTCCATACCCTTTTCACCGAATCCAGCCACGGGCCTTCGCGATATACCGTAGCCATCCATCTCAGGCTCTTCAGGGAATCAATCCGGGGGTCGGCATAAAAGTAGCAGTTCTCCATGTGCTCTATCAGGTAACAGGCCGCCTTGTATTTCAGCTCGTCGCCGGCATAGTGCTCCAGCACTTTCTCCAGTTCGGCCCTGTTCTTACCGGCGCGTTCCAGAGTGCCCTCCATGCCGTTCCTCCGGCTGCAGGCCATCACCAGCGACAGGCACACCACCCATAAACCAAGAAAAAGTATCCTTTTATTCATTTCACTCTATCTTTTTAAATACCCTGTCCCAGCGGATATGTCCGTCGGCAGGGTCTTTCGATTTCCATATTCTTGTTGCTTTTCCCACTATGTAGCTTTCGGGCAGCAGTCCCCAATACCGCGAATCGCGGGAGTTCTCCATGTTGTCGCCCGATACAAAGTAATAGTTCTCTTTAAACCGATATTCCCTTATCAGGCTGTCGCCCAAGTAAATAAGTTTATCCCTCAATGAAAGTTCCTTTTTTTGTTCGTACCTTATGATATGTTGATAAAATAATATTGAAATGCTATCCAATGATACCACTTGTCCTTCTGCCGGGACAGGCAGGGGGCCGAATTCCTTTATCGTCCATCCCAGCCGTTTGCTCCACGGAAAACTCTCCATGACCACTCCCCGTGAGTTGTTTTCCGTCAGGCCGGAGATGCGTCTTTGTGCGGCTATATTTCCCAATTCTTCCTCTGTCCCGCGTATCCGATAGAATCCGTTCCTTATTTCCAGCGTATCTCCCGGCAGGGCGATACAGCGTTTTACATAATACAGCATGACATCCATCGCCAGGGAGTCTTGCTTGGCAGGATAAGGGAAATTGAAGACCAGCACATCATTGCGCTTAACCTTTCCGACTCCCGGCAGCCGGTGAATCTTCACCTCCTTGTCTTCCAATGCATCCCAGATATTGAAGATGCGGGCTCCCATTATCCATTTGTTCACCAATATGCGGTCGCCTGCCTGCAGGGTGGGAGCCATTGAATCAGACGGGATGGTAAAAGTCGTGAAACAGGTTGTTTGTAATACCAGCCATCCTATTATCAATATGCATATATAGAAAGCGACCGACAGCAAGCAGTCCGTTATTTTTTTCAGCCTTTTCACCTTTCCTACCATTTGTTTAAGAATATTTGTTGCCCGTTTTGCATATAGAACACCTGTTCCTCCTTGCCGGCAGATAGGTTATGCAGCCAAAGCAGCGCGTTTTTGGGAACATTGTTGTAAACCAACCGGGGTTCCGTTGCCGTTTTCCTGCCTAAAGACACCCAGCCGTCAGGTCCGTTTTGGTAGAACAGTTCATATTCATGTCCCATACTGATAAAATTCTCATCATTGCGTGGCACATAAACTATCTTTTTTATCCATTCATCTTTGCCGAGGTCTAAAGTTACATAGCCTCCTTTTTCATCTGAAAGGAAATAGGTCAGATAGTTTCCGTCACAAATATTCTCTTTTACTTCTTTCTCATTTCCTTTACACGGCTCACTTCCGTTTATAATCTTAAAAGGCAGATTTACCGTGTCCTCTTCTGAACGAAATAACATTAGCTCTGCAATGCGTGCAGGTTTATCTGCAGCTGCTTGATATCGCACATACCTGTATTTTTTTTGAGGATGGCATATCACTTGATTATAATTCACTCTCGGTGTGTCAGCAACCATATAGAGTAACTCACTCTGTCGAAAATCCAAAGAATTTGAAACATCCAAGTGGCTTCCTATGATTTCACTGATATGGAAACGCGTCCATTTTCGGAGCGGATATTTTCGGAATAATTCAACGGTTTCTACTTCTTTCTCAGGCTGGAAATATTTTAATCCTTTATCTGTCAGCCAAAAAGGAAATCCTATTGTATGGAACAGACTTCCATTATGATTAGAAGCCAAAGGTACATAAATGACATCAGGCTCTATATTTTTCATACTGGCTTTACCATTTTGGTGTAACGCCATATCTATAGCCTTCCAGCCCGGAAAAGAAAAGACTCCCAAATAGGCATATTGTCCACATTCAGTCTCATCTATTTCTACTTCCACACTGTTTTCGCCAAAATATTCACCGGTGACATCCTTTATGTAGGGAGACTTTAAGACAGCGGGTACCTCCGGCTTGTCCATTATTCCCGTTATATCCTTTTTCTGCTTGCCAAAACATTGTCTGTATATTTTGCCTTTTAAACGTTTGTCATCATATCCTTGAGTAACCTTTCCCTCATCATATTCAAAAGGGATTATTCCGGTCCCATCCTTTATGACATTCCAGGAATGGCCGCCTTGGGCTTCGGGAGCACTTATAATGAAATCCGTGGCAACAGGTATGCCTACCGAACGGAGGACATATACAGACAAGTCACAACTCTCCCGACAATATCCGACACAGTTCTTTTGCAAAAACAGGGCTCCCAGATGAGGCAGGCTTAATTCATCAGAATATACATAGCCGCTTTCTCGTTTTACAAACCTGATTAACGAGTCTGCCGCTACCATCATATCATTGCCTTTATATAAAGAATCAAGTACAGCCGAATATTTTTGATAAAAAAACTTTCGCCAGTTTTCCAACGGCTCGTCCCCTATGCGATAAGGCAATATCCATTCACAGAACTCGTCAAATGAAAGAGAGTGCCGCCACGGTCTCTTCTGCCAGGCAGCAAAGGCCAAGTCTATATTTTCAATTAAATACTCAGCCTTTATAGCGTGGCAGTCATACACCTTGGGCGTGCTCTTGTAGGAGAACTTACTCCATTTGTCTTGCAAATCACGAGGAAAATGTTTTTTATGGAATATGACGGATTGTATTTTTCTCAAACTGTCCAGACCGGAACTTTTTGCATACGAATAATATCCCGGCATATTCTTTATGAGAAAACATGCAGCATCATATTTAGGACCACTATCCTTATAATGTTCCAGTACTTTTTCCAGCTCTATTCGGTTCTTGCCTGCGGCATTCAGGGAATACTTCAAATCCTTTTCCCGGTAGCACGAACTAAAACAGATAGTGGATAATACGATAATTAAATAGATATTAGTTCTCATAACCAGTTTGTTACTTATACTCTTGAAGGCTTTTGGACTGTTTGCCGATGTTCTATAACTTATACTTCAAAATGACAGGCGGCTCCATGACAGACGGACGTGAAGCACAATAAAGCGTATCCTCTTTCCTATTTATGGATATGGAATACACATATCGGTCTAGTTTATAGTTGCAAAGCAAGTTTCCGTCAAAGTCCAGTTTGAATATTTCCACAGGTGAGAGATTTTTCATGTCGAAATGCTTGTTGCCTTCATAAACCAAATAAATATGCTTGTCGGTGATATAATAATCCGTATAAGCATGATAATCACATTCATCAGCAAAAGTGACGAAGGCTACGGGAGCATCTATTTGCCTCCGGGTATACTCCGGTGAAAAATGGTCGGGGCCGACCAATTCGCGAATCTGCTTTAATGAATCATTATAGATTCGGATGGCATCACGATGCATGTCCGCAGTCCACAACTCCTGAGTTTGTGGGTTCTTAAACAGACGAGCACCATTCACGGAAGCCACAAAGAAAGGAAAATCATCCATTCCCTTGCCACTGTCCTCTCCTTTTTGGTAATAGCCGATGGGAGAATCCACTTTGCTGAATTGCTTATCATCCAGATACCACATGTGATATCCTATGTAGCGGTTATCATCCAATAGGCATAAATCCGAAGTAGGCAAGACTTCCGATGAATATCTGAATTGCTCGTCGGGAACGAACCGGCGGCTATTCAATAAGGTCTTTAAATCGACGATATAACAGGTCTTTGAATTCGAGTCCTGCAAATAGAAATTGTCGGAAGCATTAGAGTGAAGTCCTAAAGCGCAGCTGAACATTTCTCCCGGTCCGTTACCTTTTGTTATCAATTGTGCCAACGGCTGCAATGTGTTCAGGGAATAGAGTTCGAGCAGGAACTCGCAATTGGGCTGATTCACCACCACAAGCACGCTATCGTTCATCACACGGAAACCGGCCGGGTTAAGCAGGCTGTCAATTGCAATTTCTTGTGGATTACTCAATTCTTTTGTTGTCTGAAAGTCCTCGCGCGAAAAGGAAACGTCTCCGGCTACCTCCTTCTGAGGTGTACAACTGCTAAGGAATGCTGCTGCTATTACAGCAATTAAATTCTTTGTTTTCATATTCTATTTGTTTTCAATGGATTAAAATCTCTCCAATAGATGGTTCGGGTGCATTAAATACACAATAAATTTTTGAATTAGGTTCATCTA
>OOAD01000980.1_pt1 | contig 17618 bp, 12 predicted proteins | sample 1671151 | NCBI WGS metagenome assembly OOAD01 (sample SAMN06348127, study PRJEB24527) | human gut metagenome | biome: human gut; feature: ankylosing spondylitis patient; material: feces | host: Homo sapiens | place: China | collected 2015-10
AAGTGGATATCCATGTGTGCCATGTGCACTCGGTCGTCCTTGTCGATGATGGCAAGACCTTCGTCCTCGGTGCGGGTGCGGGCCAGTGCGTCCAGCTTTTCGATAATGGGCATCAGCTGGGGCACCACGGCATCCAGATAGGCGCGGGGCCACTTTTCCAGCGCTTCGGCCAGAATGGTGTGGTTGGTGTAGGCGCAGGTCTTTGTGACGATCTTTACGGCTTCCTCAAATTCGATGCCCTTTTCGCCCAGCAGCCGGATCAGCTCCGGGATGACCATGCTGGGGTGGGTGTCGTTGATCTGGATGGCGGCGTAGTCGGCCAGATCATGGTAATCGCAGCCCCGGGCGGCACACTCGGCCAGAATGAGCTGGGCACCGGCAGAGACCATCAGGTACTGCTGGTACACCCGCAGGCGGCGGCCTGCCTCATCGGAATCGTCCGGGTAGAGGAAGAGGGTCAGGTTCTTGTCGATGGCAGTTTTATCGAAGGCAATGCCGTCATGGACGATGCTTTCATCGATGGTGTCAAGGTCAAACAGGTTCAGGGTGTTGGTGCGGCCCTCGTAGCCGGTGACCGCCAGCTTGTACAGCCGGGCAGTGTATTCCTTGCCCGCCAGCTCCACCGGGTAGGTGATGTCGGTCTTTTCTGCCCAGCTGTGGGCGGTGAGCCACGGGTCGGGCTTTTCGTTCTGCACGCCGTCCTCAAAGGACTGGTGGAACAGGCCGAAGTGATACCGCAGGCCCACGCCGTCGCCGGGCAGGTTCAGCGTTGCCAGAGAGTCGAGGAAGCAGGCAGCCAGACGGCCCAGACCGCCGTTGCCCAGAGAAGGTTCCGGCTCCACCTCTTCGATATCGGAAAGGCTCTTGCCGACGGCAGCCAGTGCATCGCGGGCTTCATCGTACAGTCCCAGATTGATGAGGTTGTTGGACAGCAGCTTGCCGATGAGAAATTCGGCGCTGATATAGTACAGCTTGCGGCCGGTGACCGGCTGCACACGGTCGGCGCTCTTCTGCCGGACGAGTTCCAGCAGCGCGAGATACAGCTCCTGATTCGTGCAGTCTGCCAGCGGCTTGCCCGTGAGACCCTGTAACGTTTCGGTAAAGCTCATAAATGCATCCTCCTTTGTTAGGGTGTATCTGAAAAGTCGAAAATTTAGTCTATTTCTACAAGCACAGCCGGATCTTGCGTGAAACAGCCTTAGATCCCGTTTGTGCTTGCGAAATATTCGTCATTTTCTTTGTTTTCAAATACACCTTGCGGAAAACAGGTTTGACATCTGTACTTCCAGATATACCACATAAAACAATCAAAATCTTGCCTAAAAAGCGCAGACTGTGGTACAATCCTATCATCGGGAGGTGAAACAATGCAAAATCAGGCATCTTTGCAGGAGACCAAGCAGCATGGTGCCGTGCGGTTTCCCTTCAATCTGTATCCCTGCACCATTCCGGGGGACTTTCCGCAGGTGGCGCTCCACTGGCAGGAGAGCATGGAGCTGGTCTTTGTCAAGCGGGGCACAGGACTGGTGCAGGTGGGCGCTGAGAGCTGCCCGGCCCGCATGGGGGACATCTTTATTTTTACGCCCGGCACCCTCCACGCCCTGCGGCAGGCAGAGGGGCGGCGGATGGAATATGAGAATATCATCTTTGAGCTGGAGCTTCTGGGCGGTGCGGAGGACCTTTGCGCCGAAAAATACCTGCTTCCGCTGCAAAGCGGGCGGCTGCTGCTGCCTGTGCGGCTGACACCCAACGACCTGTGTTATCTCCAGGCCGCCGCCTGCCTGCGGGAGGTGGAGGAAGCCAACCGCGCCAAGCTTCCCGGCTATGAGCTGCTGGTCAAAGGAGCACTGCTGCGCTTCCTCTCCCTGCTCATTGCGCAGGGGAAACAGCAGCTCCCCGTGGAAACTGCCGATACCCAGCGGCTGAAAGCCGTTCTGCAATGGATCTCTGTCCATTATGCCGAGGGGCTTCGGGTCGCCGATGCCGCCGGGGTCTGCTCCTTCAGTTCCAGCCACTTCATGCGCTGGTTCCGGCAGATGACAGGGCAGAGCTTTGTTGCCTTTCTGAACGAATACCGGCTGAATGCCGCCGCCGAAGCGCTGCATGCTACGGACGAGACGGTGCTGACGATCGCATCCCGGTGCGGGTTTGAAAACCTCTCTTATTTTAACCGGGCATTCAAGGCACATTTTGGCATGACCCCGCGGGAGTACCGGAAAAAATAAACAAAATGAGGCCGTTCCGCTTCTCTGAGAAAGAGAGGGAACGGCCTCATTGTTTTTGATCAGACTTCCGGCGGGCAGCAGCTCTCCCGGGGGATGAGCTTGTGCGGCACAAGGATCTTTGTTGCCAGCAGATTCGGGTTCTCGATGTGGTTGATGGTCTGGCTGGCGGCCTCCATGCCCAGCTGATAGGGGTTCACATCCACGGTGGTCAGCTGGGGGCTGGTGATGCGGGAGAACAGCGAATTGTTGAAGGAAACGATGGAAAGATCCTTCGGGACGCGCAGCCCCAGTTTGCCGCAGAACTGTTCCAGCACCACGGCCAGAATGTCATCGCTGACCAGCATGGCCGTGGGATGGTCCGGTGCGGTGAGAAGAGCCTTCAGCGGCTCTTCGTAAGCGTCGTTCAGGGTGTTGACCTCCACACAGTCCTCCTCCCGGGGGGTGATGCCGTGCTTGAGCAGGGACATCTGGTAGCCGCGCCTGCGCTCTGCCGAAAACAGCATGGCGTTGCTGACACCGAAATAGGCAATGCGGCGGTGGCCCATTTCATAGAGGTAATCGGTGGCTTCCTCACCGGCAAGGGCGTTGTCATTGTCGATATAGATGGTCTGATTGGCGGACTGCGCCGCCTTGCCCACAACGACATGGAGCAGCCCTTCGCTGCGCAGGTAGGCTGCCACCGGGCAGTCCTTTTTGGAATAGAGCAGGATAAAGCCATCTGCCTGCGCGTTGGCCACCATGCTCTGGATGGCATCCAGAACCTCTGCATCGTCCTGCCCGGTGATGACCGTGTTCACATACCTCCGCTGGTTGCAGAACTGCCCGATGCCGCGGATGATCTCCAGATGGAAGGCGTTCTCGTAGACATCCCGCTGGGAGGAGGGCAGAATGATGCCGATGGTCTTGGAAAAGGCCTCCACCGGTTCGGCCTCAAAGTTCGGCTCATAGCCCAGCTGTGCCATAATGCGGCGCACCCGCTCCTTGGTTTCCCGGCTGATGGAAGGGCTGTCCTTGCAGGTGCGGGACACCGTGGAAGGCGAAACCCCCGCCGCTGCTGCCACATCCTTGATGGTAACTGCCATAGTCTGTTCCTCCCTGATGTAATAGGTCTATTGTAAAGCGGTTTGCACGCAATGTCAATGATTTGCGCACGAGTTTGCGCAGATCATGCAACCGCACCCTTTGCGCACCTTCGATGTTTTCAACAAAGAAACTTGCGGGCTGTTGTGCAAAAAGCAGAAAATATATTTTTGACCTAGAAAACTCTTGTAAAAATTGCAGAGTTGGATTATTCTTGTTGCGTAAAGTTGTGCAACAGAAGCGCAAAGATTGCGTAAAACGGTGCAAAAGGAAACAAGGAGGAACATTATGGCAACAATACAAGCAGCTCCGGGGAAAAAGGGGCTTATCAACTTTGACTTCTTACAGAAGCTGGGCAAGGTGCTGATGACCGTCATCGCCGTCATGCCTGCTGCCGGCCTGATGATCAGTCTGGGCAAGCTGGTGCAGATGGGCGGCGGTGACATTGCGGCAGTTATGACCATTGGCACCACCATGGAAAACATTGGCTGGGCGGTCATCAACAATCTGCACATCCTGATTGCCGTGGCCATCGGCGGCAGCTGGGCAAAGGAGCGTGCCGGCGGTGCTTTTGCGGCTGTGCTTGCGTTTGCTCTCATCAATGTCATCACCGGCAACATCTTCGGTGTCACCAGCGCCATGCTGGAGGACCCCAACGCCGTGACCCACACCCTGTTCGGGCGGGAGATCGCCGTCAACGGCTACTTCACCTCCGTGCTGGGTGCCCCGGCCCTGAACATGGGCGTGTTCGTGGGCATCATTGCCGGTTTTGTGGGCGGCGTGGCTTACAATAAATACTATAACTTCCGCAAGCTGCCGGATGCACTGGCCTTCTTCAACGGCAAGCGCTTTGTGCCTATGGTGGTCATTGCCTATTCTGTGGTCATTTCCATGGTGCTGGCACTGTTCTGGCCTGTGGTCCAGACCGGCATCAACAACTTCGGCATCTGGATCGCAAACTCTTCCGAGACTTCTCCCGTTCTGGCTCCGTTCATCTATGGCACGCTGGAGCGTCTGCTGCTGCCCTTCGGTCTGCACCACATGCTGACCATCCCCATGAACTACACTTCCTTCGGCGGCACCTACACCATTGCCACCGGTGTCAATGCGGGCAGTCAGGTGTTTGGCCAGGACCCGCTGTGGCTGGCATGGGCCAACGACCTCATCAACTTCAAGAAAGCCGGTGACATGGCCGCTTACAACAACCTGCTGACCACCGTTACCCCCGCCCGCTTCAAAGTGGGCCAGATGATCGGCGCAACCGGTCTGCTGCTGGGCATCGCCCTGGCCATGTTCCGCCGTGTGGATGCCGACAAGCGCGCAAAGTATAAGTCCATGTTCATCTCCACCGCGCTGGCTGTGTTCCTGACCGGTGTGACCGAGCCGCTGGAATTTATGTTCATGTTCTGCGCCATGCCGCTGTACATCGTGTACGCACTGCTGCAGGGCTGCGCCTTCGCCATGGCGGGCATCATCCATCTGCGTCTGCACTCCTTCGGCAATCTGGAATTCATCACCCGCATCCCCATGTCTCTGCAGGCCGGTCTGGGCGGTGACATCATCAACTTTGTGCTCTGCGTCGCTGCGTTCTTTGCCATCGGCTACTTTGTTGCCTACTTCATGATCGGCAAGCTCAAGCTGGCAACGCCGGGCCGTCTGGGCAACTATACCGACGATAACGCAGACGATACCGCCGCCAAGACCGAGAAGAAGTCCGATAACGGTCAGGCCGAGCGCATCATCGCCCTGCTGGGCGGCCGGGAGAACATCGTGCTGGTGGATGCCTGCATGACCCGTCTGCGCGTTACCGTGAAGGACCCCGCCAAGGTGGCCGACCTTGCCGCATGGAAGGCCGAGGGTGCTTTGAGCCTGCTGGTGAAGGGCGACGGCATTCAGGCTGTGTACGGCCCCAAGGCAGACGTTCTGAAATCTGATATCAATGACATTCTGTAAAAAGCTATGAAACTGCTGACTTTGAATACCCACAGCCTCATCGAGCCGGACTATGAGGCAAAGCGGGAGATCTTTGTGGATTTTATTGCCAGGGAGCAGCCGGAGGTGTTCGCCCTGCAGGAGGTGAACCAGACCGCCGCCGCTCCGCTGCTGGGAGAGATTCCGGCGGGGTACTTCCCCTGTCCCGGCAATGGGGTTCCGCTGAAAGCGGACAACCACGCCGCAGCCGTGGCCCGGATGCTGGAAGAACGGGGCGTGCAGTACCATTGGAGCTGGCTCCCGGCAAAGATCGGCTACGACAGGTACGATGAGGGCATGGCGGTGTTCAGCCGTGCACCCATCACCGCCGCCGAAAATCTGCTGCTGAGCAAGTCCGGCGATTACAGCAACTGGAGGACCCGCCGCACCCTGGGCATCTGTGCAGGAGATGTCTGGTATTACACAGTGCATCTGGGCTGGTGGAAGGACGAAGTGGAGCCTTTTGCCGCCCAGTGGGAAACGCTGTCCCGGGCGGCAGGCGCAAAAAAGACCGCCTTTCTGCTGGGAGACTTCAACAGCGAGGCCGATGTGCGGGGCGAGGGCTACGACCTTGTGCTCCGCAGCGGCTGGCAGGACACCTACCGCCTGGCACAGCAGCGGGACGAGGGCTACACTGTCGTGCAGGCCATTGATGGCTGGCGGGATGCCCCGGATGCGGCGGCAAAAAAGCGCATCGACCAGATCTGGTGCTCCCAGGCGATCGCTGTAAAAAGCACCCGGGTGGTGTTCGACGGCCTGCAGGAGCCGCAGGTATCCGACCACGCGGGTGTTCTGATCGAGTTATAAAGGAGGAAGGAAATGAAGATGCAGAGAAGTGCAGGCATTTTGCTGCCCATCAGCAGTCTGCCGTCCCCTTACGGCATCGGCTGCTTTTCGCAGGAAGCATACGACTTTGTGGACTGGCTCAAGGAAGCCGGGCAGACTTACTGGCAGATCCTTCCGCTGGGTGTGACAAGCTACGGCGACAGCCCGTACCAGAGCTTTTCCGCCTTTGCGGGCAATCCGTATTTCATCAGTCTGGACGCACTGGTGGAGGAAGGGGTGCTGACCGCCGCCGAGTGCAAAAAGGCAAACTTTGGCCGCAAGGCAGATGATATCGATTACAGCCGCCTGTATACCGAGCGGGGCCGTCTGCTGCGTCTGGCTTACTCCCGCAGCGACATCGGCCACAACGAAGCGTTTACAGCCTTCTGCGAAAAAAACAAGTGGTGGCTGGACGATTTTGCCCTGTTCATGGCGGTGAAGGGCCGCTTTGAGGGCAAGCCGTGGATCGAGTGGGCCGAGGATATCCGTCTGCGCTGGCAGCCCGCGATGGACTACTACCGCCGGGAGCTGTATTTTGAGGTGGAGTACCACAAATATCTCCAGTTCAAGTTCGACCAGCAGTGGCGCAGGCTGAAGGCCTACGCCAACAGCAAGGGCATCCGGATCATCGGCGATATCCCCATCTATGTGGCGCTGGATTCGGCGGACGCATGGGCAAACCCGGGTCTGTTCCAACTGGACAAGGACAACATTCCCACGGCGGTGGCGGGCGTTCCCCCGGACGGCTTTTCGCCCACCGGCCAGCTCTGGGGCAATCCGCTCTACCGCTGGGAAGCGCACCGCGCAACCGGCTATCAGTGGTGGATCACCCGCCTGTGGTACTGCTTCGAGCTTTACGATGTGGTGCGCATCGATCACTTCCGCGGCTTTGATGAGTATTTTTCCATCCCCTACGGCAGCGAGACTGCCGCGCCGGGCCACTGGGAAAAAGGCCCCGGCATCGAGTTGTTCCGTGCTGTGGAGCAGGCACTGGGCAAACGGGAGATCATTGCGGAGGATCTTGGCTACATGAGCGACACCGTGCGTCAGCTGGTGCGGGACAGCGGCTTTCCCGGCATGAAGGTGCTGGAATTTGCCTTTGACTCCCGGGATACCGGCAGCGCCAGTGACTATCTGCCCCACAACTACCCGGTGAACAGCGTGGCCTATACCGGCACCCACGACAACGAGACGCTGGTATCGTGGTATCAGACTGTCACCGATGCCGAGCGCGCCATGGTGCGGGACTATCTGTACGACTACGCCACCCCGGAGGAGCAGCTCTATAAAAGCATGATCGCACTGATCCTGCGCAGCGCAGCGGCGACCTGCATCATCCCCATGCAGGACTGGCTGGGGCTGGATAACTCCGCCCGCATCAATCAGCCCTCCACCGTGGGCCAGAACTGGCGCTGGCGGCTGAAAAAGCCCCAGCTGACCCGAAAACTCCAAAAAGAGATCTGCCAGCTGACCACCCGTTACGGGCGGAAGAACTGGGCGTAACTGTATTAAAACCATAAAACCCCATGTCCGGGCCGTTCACACAACGGTCTGGACGTGGGGTTCTTTTTCTGGATCAGTGACAGCCGGATGGCAGCAGACTCCGATTCATTCAAACCAGGCTTTCGATGATCTCCGCACACTTTTCAATGCCGATCACCGCTGTCCAGCGCGATATGATAGTTGAGTTCATGGTAGGTCTTGTAAATCAGATAGCCGGCGATCAGGAAGGTCAGGATATCCGACAGCGGCATGGAGTACAGCACACCGTCCAGCCCGAAAAACCGGGGCAGCAGCAGGGCAAAGCCCACACCAAACACCACCTCACGCACCATGGAAAGGGCGGTGGATTCTGCTGTCATGCCCACCACGATGGAGATGACGATCTGGAAGAACTTCATCACGATGCCAACCACTGCCATCGGCATCGGGTACTACCTTAAAACCAAAACGGCATAACGAAACAGCCGGGAGGCGTTCCAAAAGCGGAAGCCTCCCGGCTGCGTTTTTATAAGTTGTGTGCTCCGTTCGGTTACTTGAGCAGGTCGCTGTGGTCTGCGCCGCCAATGGTCAATGCCGCGCGGGGGCCGGTGTGGGTCCAGACGACGGCCATTTCATCGGGGGCGTCGGGTTCAGCCGCCAGCAGGGCATCCACCGAGACCGTGGTGGAGCGGGAGAGCAGGGTGGTGAACACAAGGGTCTTCACGCCCTGAGCCTTTAGGGTGCGGACCATGCCCAGCGTCAGGTGGGCCGAGGCCACGATGCCGTTGGCGCGGATGGTCAGGGTCGTGCCGTTCTGGGTGCAGGTGTGGGTGATCTGCTTGCCCAGAACGTTGGTGACATACAGCCCCTCCACCGTGACCGGGCGCTCTACTTCCACCGAGCCGGTGGAAGGTGCTTCTGCCCCTTCGGTGGGCGTCACGGTCGGCTGGGCGGGCTTTTCGGGTTCGCGTACAACATCGCCGGGCTGGGAAACATCGTCACCCTTCGCATTGCGGCGGGTGATGGTGGTGCCCACCTGCAAACCGGAGAACCGCGTTTCGCCGTTGGTCGAATCGCCAATGGCCACATTGCCGCCCGATGTGGCGTCGATCGTCACCTTGCCTTCAACGGTAATATCAGACTTTACCTCAGTAGCACCGTCAGCAACGCTGCCGCTGCCGATGGCCGCAGCACCGGGAAGAGGAGCTTCTTCGTTATTCAGAACGCCGCCGCCTTTGGCGGTGATATTGGGAGAACCGGCTTCGGTGCTCTTGATGGAAACTTTGTTTCTGGTATCCTCGGTGTCGGGTTGTGTTTCTGCGCCGCCACCGATACCGGCAGCACCAGCGCCGCCCTGTGCATTTTCGATGGTGACATTGCCCTCGATGGTCACGTCACCAGTGCCAAGAGCACCGCCGCCGATACCGGCACCTTCTTCGCCGCCGGTGGCGTTTCCGATTTGAGCATTGCCTCTAATGATCACATTGCCGATGCCAATAACGCCGCCACCAATGCCGGAACCACCAGAACCACTTTTTGCATTTTCGATTTTGGCGTTGCCTTCAATGGTCACGTTGCCTACAGTTAGATCGATTACCATGCCATCGCCATCGGGATACAAATCGCCTTGGCCGCTGCCGATGCCAGCGCCGTTTGCGCTGCTTTCCGCATTTTCAATGACTGCATCACCTCTGATAATGATCTCGCTGTCACCATAGGTGCCACTGCCGATGCCGGCTCCAGCTTCACCGCCCTGTGCGTTTTTGATGACGGCATCACCTTCAATGGTCACTGTACCCAGACCCTGATAGCCGCTGCCGATGCCAGCAGCCATATAGCCACCAGAGGCTTCGGTGATGGTGCCGCCGCTGATGGTGACAGTGCCATTTCCTCCAATAAGAGTGTCCTTCGGTATCGCGCCAAAACCGCCACCAATACCGGCACCATAATTGCCCGTAGCCTTTGCGGTGATATCGCCGTCGGTAACTGTGACAGTACCATTGCCGTAGGCACCGCCGCCAATACCGGCACCCAGACTGCCGCCCGTAGCGGTGATCGTACCGCCGGAAATTGTTACATCGCCGTCACCGCCGACGGCGGCGTACTTGTCACCGGCACCGCCGCCAATACCGGCAGCCCCATTACCACCCGTGGCAGTGATCTCACCGCCCGTAATGGTCACTTGGCCGTCTTGTTTGTCACTGCCGCCGATGCCAGCACTGTGGTAACCACCCGTGGCAGTCAAACTGCCAGTAGTATCGGACGCACTTCCCTTTGCGGAGCCATCATCATTCTTTTCGTCCTGAATCGTCAGCGTGCCGCTGCCATCGGTCTTGTTATGCTCCAGACCGGCGTGGCCATATCCGCTTGTCAGCGTGTTGTTGCCGTTCAGCTCGATGTTCGTATTGCCGCTGCCGGTAACGCTTACAGCGGTCTTATAGGCGTTCGGTTCATAACCATACTTGTACCCTTCGTCTACATTGATCGTTACGTTATCCAGCGTGACATTCACCGTCTTGCCTTCATCTGCATGGATCGTTACTGTGTTCGAAGACGCGGTAGAAGAGTCCTTGCTTTTAATAACGGTGTCCGTATCATTCTCTTTTGTCGTACTTCCCTGTGTGACCTTGTTGCCGGTTTCACCAGCCGAAATCGAGATGTCACCATCTTCAATGTACCAGTCTTGGGCAAAGGCGGGGAGCGTCATCCCGACCACAAGGGCGGCGGTGAGGGCGAGGGCGGCGGCGCGCTTTGCGGTGGAGCGGCGGGCTGTTCTGGCCGCAGAAACCGGGCTGTGCCCCAGAACACGCATGGCGAGTTTACGATAAGAGATCATAAGTGGTACCTCCTTGCAAAGTTTCAAATCCGGTAAAACATGGGCTTGTAAGGAAATTATACCACTTTCGGGGGGTGCAAGTAAAACTGCGTGAAAGACTAACTATTAAAAGTCAAGACCCAAAATGAAAAAATACGTCTGCCGACCGCTGCCCCTGACAAACAGCATTCAAATGCTGAAATTAGAGCAGCGAGGACGACGGAGAGAACAGCAAAACAAGCCCAGCCAGACTGCGCCAAGCCCCAGCTCCTGTGCAGCAAGGCAGATGTTCTGGGCGGCAATGGCTCCGCTGACACAAAAAACGCACCCGCTCTGCAATGCGCAGAGCGGGTGCGTTTTGTCATATTCTTACCGGGCCATGGACTGTTTTCACAGTGTGGTGATCATTCCTCGGCCTCGGCCTTTGCAGTTTCAAGGAAGGCCCGGATCTTGTCCACCTGGATCTGTGCCACGGCCCGGCCGGTCTCGTAGACGCGGCGCAGCTGGTCGGGGTCACGCTCCATGGCACCGATCTCCAGCGGGATGGGCGGGCGGATGACGTAATCCTTGCCGGCCTGCTCCAGCATGGAGATGTAGCTCAGGGTTTCGTTGTAGCGCTCGTGGCGGTCAGCCACAGCCTCCACAAAGGCAGGATAGCGCAGATACCGTGCCCGGATGGCGGGCAGCATGGGGTTCTTCTTTTTCACAAACCCCTTGGGCTGGGTCAGGATGATGAGGTTCCGCTTGTAGCCGATGGACTCAAAGAAGCGGATGGGGATGGAATCGGCAACGCCGCCGTCCAGCAGGCCGTAATGGCCGATTTTGACGATCTTTGCGGCCAGCGGCATGGAAGCCGAGGCTTCCATCCAGAGCACATCCTCCGCATCACCGGTGCGGCACTTATGATAGATGGGGTCGCCGGTGCGGACATCGGTGCAGACCACAAAGTAATCCATGGGGGATTCCCGGAAAGCCTTGTCATCGAACGGGTCGAGCTTTTCGGGCACCTCGTGGTAGCAGAAATTCTCACTGTACAGGTTGCCGGTGCGCAGCAGGTTGCGGAAGCTGGCATAGCGTTTGTCGTTGCAATAGGTGGTGTTGTAGCGGATGGTCCGCCCGATCTGATGGGATTTGTAGTTGCAGCCGAACACTGCTCCCGCCGAAACACCTACCATACCGTCTACCGTGATGCCCTGCTCCATCAGAACATCCAGAACACCGGCGGTGAACATGCCCCGCATGGCACCGCCTTCCAGGATCAATCCGGTCTTCATACGCGTGATACTCCTTCTCCTCACAGTGCATCCCGCCCGAACAGACGGCAGGATGCAGAAAACGGGCACCTTTCCCTGTGCCCGGAGCGCCCCGGAAATCCACCCGGAGCCGTTGCTTCCAGTATACTCAGTTTTTGCTGAAAAACAAGAGAGAAAATGCCAAAAGACCTTGAAAACAGGGGGGCAAATCCGGTATACTAGGTAAAATCAAAATGCTGTACCAAAGCTTGGAGGAAGAGACGGATATGAAACTGCTGGAAGAACGCATTCAGAAAGACGGGATCGTGCGCGAGGGCAATGTGCTGAAGGTGGACAGCTTCATCAACCACCAGATGGACATCCCCCTGTTCCGCGAGATGGCAAAGGAGTGGAAGCGCCTGTTTGCAGGCAAGCCCGTCAACAAGGTGCTGACCATTGAGGCCAGCGGCATCGGCATTGCCGCCGTGGTTGCCAGCGAGTTCAATGTGCCTGTGGTGTTTGCCAAAAAGTCCATGAGCATCAACCTGGATTACGACAACTATGAGACCAAGATCCAGTCCTTCACCCACAAGAAGATCTATAATGTCATCGTCTCCAAAAAGTTCCTCACCGCAGAGGATCATGTCCTGATCATCGATGACTTCCTGGCAAACGGCTGTGCCCTGATGGGCCTGCTGGATCTGGCCAAGGAGGCCGGAGCCACGGTCGAGGGCATTGGCATTGCCGTGGAAAAGGGCTTCCAGCAGGGCGGCGAGCTCATCCGCAGCAAGGGCATCCAGCTGGAGAGCCTTGCCATTGTGGAATCCATGAACAGCGAGACCGGCGAGATCAAGTTCCGCGAGCAGCCGCACCAGAACTGAAAACAAGCACTTCAAGACCGCTTCGGCGGTCTTTTTTGCTGCCCGTTTTCAGGCCCCGTCAAAACTGTCGCCGTCAGCGGGGAGGTCGGCGGCGGTCTCTGCTGTGGAGGCAGCCGGGGCTTCCGTGGTGCGGGGCACGCCCTTGTACACCAGCGTCTGCTCCAGCACTTCGGCACAGACCGGGGCCGACAGGCTGCCGCCTGCGGTCGTCCAGCTGTGGGGTTCGTCCAGGCAGACCAGGCAGAGAAACTGCGGATCGTCGATGGGAGCCACCGCCACAAAGCTGGCAATGCGGGCTTTTTCGTCGGCGCTGTCCAGCTTCTGGCTGGTGCCGCTTTTTCCGCCCACCCGGTAGCCCGGGATCTGGGCGTTCCGTCCACCGCCGTAGAGCACCACGGCTTCCATCATCTCCCGCATGGTCTGGCTGGTCTCTGCCTTGAGCACCTGCCGTTTGCAGACAGGGGCGAGCTGCTCAATGGTACTGCCGTCCGGGGCCAGGATCTCCGAGACGACGTAGGGCTGCATCAGTTTTCCCCCGTTGACCACGGCGCAGACTGCCGCCGCCATTTCCAGATAGGAGATCTTGCTGCTCTGCCCAAAGGCACAGGAGGCCAGCTCCACCGGGCCCATCCGGTCGGCGGTATAGTACAGGCTCTTTTTCGGTTCGGCGGGCAGGTCGATGCCGGTGGGCTCCCGCAGGCCGAAGGCGGCAAAATAATCGCAGAAAGCCTGCTTGCCCAGCCGCGCCCCGATCTGGATAAAGCTCTGGTTGCAGGAGTTTTCCAGTGCCTGTGTCACGGTCTGGCTGCCGTGGCGCTTGTGGTTGGCGCAGTGGAACCGCGTGCCCGCCACCGAGATAGAGTCTCCGCAGTAAAAGGTGGAGTGCCGCGTGATGGCACCGGCGTCCAGCGCCGCCGCGCAGGTGATGAGCTTAAACACGCTGCCCGGCTCGTATAAGTCACTCACCGCTTTGTTGCGCCACTGGGTCTGCTGCGCCAGCTGCAGGGCGGCGGCGCGCTCTTTGCCGGAAAGGGCGTCCACGGCAGCGCGTGCGGCCTTATCGGCGATGACCCGGGGCTGGTTGGGGTCGTAGGCCGGGGTGGTAGCCATGGCCAGCACTGCCCCGGTGTTCACCTCCAGCACGATGCCCACGCTGCGGGCGGCTACATGGTGCTCCTGCACCGCATAATTCAACGCATTTTCAAGATAATGTTGAATATTTGCATCGATGGTCAGCCGCAGCCCGCTGCCCTCCACGGGGGCAAGTTCGGTTTCGTAGCTTTGCGCCAGCGTGTAGCCCCAAGCGTTCACGGCGGTCAGCACCACTCCGTTTTGCCCGGTAAGGGTGTCGTTGTATTCGAGCTCCAGCCCGCTGACCCCGGCGTTGTCTACGTTGGTGAACCCCAGCACCGAGGCCAAAAACTCCCCCTGTGGGTACCAGCGCTTGGAGTCCTGATTGATGCGCACGCCGGTAATGCCGTTCTCTGCGCAGAAATCCCGCACGGCATCGGCAGTTTCCCGCTCCACCCGGTAGCGCAAAAGGCAGTCGTTCGCGCGCCGGTCGCTGAACTTTTCCAGCAGCTTTGCCTCGTCCAGTTCCAGAATCTCCGCAAGCTCCTTGGCGGCAAGGGCAAGCTTATCCTCCGGCATCTCCCGGGGGCTGGCGCGCAGGGTCCAGCAGCTGCTGTTGGCGGCGAGCAGCGCACCGTCGGCGCTGTATATTTTGCCCCGGTCGGCGGGCACAACGGTGTCCCGCAGCTGCTGCCCCAGCGCTCGCTGGGTGTACCAGCCGCCGGTGCATAATTGCAGCCAGAACAGCCGCCCGATGAGCCCTGCAAAGCAGACGGCGCACAGCCCCACCGCAATAAGCCGTGCCCGCAGACGGAACGCCCGCTCCGGCAGGGTGCGCAGGGCGTCCATGGGTTTTGAACCGCGCATGGCAGCACCCCCTTTGCGGGCAGTTTATGCACCCGGGGGCGGTGCGTATGACTAACCGCCCCCGCATCCGCGTACAATAACAGAAACGGAGGTGACCGGGATTGCACAGAACTGCTGCCCGCAAAGGGCTGCTGCGGCCGCTGCCGCCCATGGACCTGCCCTTTCTGGTGCTGGTGCTCACACTGGTAGCCTTTGGGCTGATGATGCTGTGCAGCGCCAGCAGCGCGGTGGCGCTGTACCGGCGGCAGGACGCTTTTGCTTATGTGCGGCCGCAGCTGCTGTACGCCGCCATGGGGCTGGGGGCCATGTGGATGGCCAGCCGGGTGGACTACCATATCTATCACAAGCTTGCGTGGCCGCTGTTGGCGCTCTCGCTGGTGCTGCTGACGGCGGTGCTGTTCATGCCGGAATATAACGGCTGTAAGCGCTGGCTTGTGCTGCCGGGGCTGGGCACATTACAGCCCAGCGAAATCGCCAAATTTGCGGTGGTACTGGTATTTGCTCACATCATCGCTTTGAACCACGACCGCATGGGCAGCTTTGCAGTAGGGGTAGTGCCCTTTGCGCTAGTGCTGGGGGTGGTGGCGGTGCTTATGCTGCTGGAACCCCACCTTTCCGGCACGGTGCTGATTTTGAGCATTGGCGCGGTGCTCATGTTCGTGGGTGGTACCGGGCTGCGGTGGTTCATGCTGGCAGGAGCAGGCGGCGCTGCCGCCATCGGCACGGCTATCGTGCTGATGCCGGAGCTGGTGCCCTACGCCGCCGACCGGCTCAATTCATGGCTGGACCCCTTTGCCGACCCGCTGGGTGACGGCCACCAGACCATCCAGAGCCTGTATGCCATCGGCAGCGGCGGGGCAGCAGGGCTAGGGCTGGGCAACAGCCGCCAGAAGCATCTGTTCGTGCCCGAGCCGCAGAACGACTTCATCTTTTCCATCCTCTGCGAGGAACTGGGCTTTCTGGGCGCGTGTGCGGTGATATTGCTGTTCAGCGCGCTGCTGTGGCGGGGCATCACGCTGGCGGCGCACGCGCCGGACCGCTTTGGCGCACTGCTGGTGGTGGGCTTTGTGGTGCAGGTGGCGCTGCAGGCAGTGTTGAACATCGCGGTGGTCACCAACACCATCCCAAACACCGGCATCAGCCTGCCCTTTTTCTCCTCCGGCGGCACCAGCCTGATGATGCTTTTGGGCGAGATGGGCATCGTGCTTTCGGTGTCCCGGGGCGAAAGCTGATGAAAGGCTGCATTTCCTGCCGCGGCAGGGCAGGAGCGGCGCGGAAATGCGAAAAAAAAAGGACAAATGACCGGACAAATCCCGCAGACTGCGGGAAAGCTGTTTCCGGCGCATTTTGTTGACCAAAGACCCTCGTTTTGCATACCATGGGGTATCTTTTGCAGAACGGGGGTCTTGGCATGGCTGGGGATTGGATCATTACGGGCGGGCGGCCTTTGCAGGGCAGGGTGGAAGTGCCTGCGGCCAAAAACAGTGTGCTGCCGCTGCTGGCAGCTTCGCTGCTGTGCAGCGGGCCGGTGCGGCTGCAAAATGTGCCGCGCCTGACCGATGTGGAGGACTGTCTTGCCCTGCTGCGGGGCGTGGGCTGCACGGCGGGCTGGCAGGGCGCAGAACTGGTGGTGCAGGGGCAGCCCATGCGCACCGACCTTGCACCGGAGGCCGCAGGCCGGATGCGGGCGTCCATCCTGTTCTGTGCGCCACTGCTGGCGCGGCTGGGGCGGGTAAGCACTGTACTGCCCGGGGGCTGCCGTATCGGGGCAAGACCCATCGACCTGCATTTGCAGGGGCTGGCGCAGATGGGGGTGCGGCAGCTGCCCGCAGCGCCCGGACGGCTTACACTGTACGCCCCGGCGGGGCTGCGGGGCGCGGAGATCTGTCTTGCCTTCCCCAGTGTGGGCGCTACCGAGACGCTGCTGCTGGCCGCCGCCACGGCGCAGGGACAGACCGTGTTGCATGGCGCTGCAAAAGAGCCGGAGATCGCGGATCTTGCCGCCTTTCTCAACGCCTGCGGCGGCTGCGTGGAGGGCGCGGGCACCGACACCATCCGGGTGCAGGGAAGGCGCTGCCTTGCGGGCTGCACCTTCATGCCGGTGGCAGACCGCATCATCGCCTCCACGCTGGCTTGCGCGGCGGCAACGGCGGGCGGCAGGGTAGAACTGGCGGGCTGCGCACCCGGGCTGTATGCCCCGCTGCTGGAAATTCTGGAACAAATGGGCTGCACCGTAGAGCGGGCACGCGATGCTGCCGCCATTTCGCGGTTCGGGGCACTGCGCGGCGCGGGAAACGTGCACACAGCACCCTACCCGGGCCTTGCCACGGACGCCGCCCCGCTGCTGGCGGCGGTGATGCTCTACGCACAGGGGGAAAGCTGCCTGCAGGACAGGGTGTTTGAAAATCGTTTTGCCTGTGCCGAGGGCTTTGCGGCGCTGGGTGCGAACGTCCGGGTGGCAGAGCGCACGTTGTATGTGCAGCCGGGCGGGACGCTGCGCGGGGCAAAGCTGACTGCACCGGACCTGCGGGGCGGGGCGGCGCTGGCGCTTGCGGCGCTGGCTGCCCGGGGCAGCAGCCGCCTTGGCGGGGTGGAGTTTGTCCGGCGCGGATATGCAGACCTTGACCGGCTTTTGGCGGGGCTGGGCGCACAGATTTGGCAGGAAATACCCGCCCGGAGTGGGGTTGTGAAAAAAACACCCACGAAAAAGCAATTTTGTCTTGCAATCGGAGCAAAAAAATGATACGATACAGTTATATAAATATCGTATGATAATTTCTGTGCGGCATTTGCGCAGTTCCACATAAAAATCCGATGGAGGACAAAGTTATGGCATTGATGCTCGATGAAGAACTGGACGAAAACGTTACGACGATCAAGGTGATCGGTGTGGGCGGCGGCGGCGGCAACGCCGTGAACCGCATGGTGAGCGATGGCCTGCAGGGCGTGGAGTTCATCGCAATGAATACTGACCAGCAGGCACTGGCCAAGAACCATGCCTCGGTCAAGGTGCAGCTGGGTTCCAAGCTGACCAAGGGTCGCGGTGCGGGTGCAGACCCGGAGATCGGCCAGCGCGCCGCTGAAGAAAGCAAGGACGAGATCGCAAACGCCCTCAAGGGCTCCCAGATGGTCTTTATCACCGCCGGTATGGGCGGCGGCACCGGCACCG
>OOAD01000989.1_pt1 | contig 17483 bp, 10 predicted proteins | sample 1671151 | NCBI WGS metagenome assembly OOAD01 (sample SAMN06348127, study PRJEB24527) | human gut metagenome | biome: human gut; feature: ankylosing spondylitis patient; material: feces | host: Homo sapiens | place: China | collected 2015-10
TCCGTGAGGCGGCATACGAGGCAGGGCATGTGCGCTTGCGTCCTATCCTGATGACTTCATTTACTTTCGTGCTGGGTGTGATGCCGTTGTTGTTTGCCACAGGAGCCGGTGCAGGCAGCCGTGTGGCACTGGGTGCGGCAGTGGTGTTCGGTATGGCTGTGAATACAATTTTTGCTACCATTTATATTCCTAACTGGTATGAAGTGATGCAGCATATTCAGGAAAAATGGCTGACTAAGAAAAAATAATTGTTTGGTTTCACCACAGATTGGTCAGATTTATACGGACAACTCGATTTAAAAACTGTATGGATTTGCGTTATCTGTGGTGAATTTGTGTATCTTTGCGACAAACACATGGAAATATGGATACAATAAACAACGATCTTACTAACTTATTGCAACAGATGGGTGTGCATAAGGAAAGCCTGGGTATAACCCAGCGTATTGTCATTATAGCAGGGATTCTGATCATTGCTTTTGTGGCAGATTATTTTTGTAGAAAAATAGTAGTTCCTACTATAAAGAAACTGACGGCAAGGACTCAGGCTACTTGGGATGATTATTTATTCAATGATGCTGTATTAGATAATATGTGTCATCTTATTCCACCTATTATATTGTATGTATTGCTTCCTTTTGCTTTTCCGCATGAACCTGTGACTTTGACATTCATTCTGAAGCTATGCTGGGTGTATATCACGGCTGTAGCCATGAAGTTGATTTGTTCTTTTCTGACTTCTCTCTATACCATTTCAAGCGAACATGAGAAACTAAAGAATCATCCTCTGAAAGGGGTATATCAGATGATAAAACTGATTGTGATTTGTGTAGGGGTGATCATTATAGTCAGTACCTTGATTGATAAAGATCCTGTGAATATTCTTACCGGATTGGGTGCTTCTGCAGCTATCTTGATGTTGGTTTTCAAAGATACGATTATGGGGCTGGTAGCCGGAGTCCAGCTTTCTGCCAATGATATGCTCCGTCCGGGAGATTGGATTACCATGCCGAAATACGGAGCGGACGGTACAGTAATAGAAGTGACTCTTACCACTGTAAAGGTACGCAATTGGGATAATACTATAACTACAGTCCCACCTTATGCATTGGTCAGTGATTCGTTTCAGAATTGGCGTGGCATGAGGGAAAGTGGTGGACGCAGAGTGAAACGTTCTATTAATATAGATATGAATACGGTCCGTTTCTGTACACCGGAACAAATGAAAAAATTTGAAAAACAAGTCTGGATGTCAGGCTTTGAAAAGACAGGAAAGGAGGAGGTGAATCTTTATGTATTTCGTCACTATCTGGAATATTATTTGCGTCATAATCCTCGGGTGAATACAGAATTGATTTTGATGGTGCGTCAATTACAACCTACGCCGCAAGGATTACCCATAGAACTTTATTTCTTCTCAGCCAATAAAGACTGGATTCCATACGAACGTTTGCAAGCAGAGGTTTTTGACCATTTGTTGGCTGTTCTTCCCGAATTTGGATTAAGGGTATTCCAAATTCCTTCAGGATTGGATGTGTTGTCTCTTTCTTCTCATTAATTATTTATAATCTCACTAGCGGAGAGGTACAGGAATCATCACATATTAACATGGATTACATCAAATTTATTGATTGTCAAAATGAATAATCCGTGTTAATATGTGAGAATGTACACTATTATACATGAAGTTCCAGTATAAACCGAGTTCCTTTTTTATAATCAGTGTCCAAAGTCAGTGTACCATTTAATTTATAAGCGATAAGGCTGCAAGTAGGCAACCCTAGTCCGTTTCCTTGCGTTAAATCGCGTATTTCTGCAAATGGCTTGAACAGTTTTTCACGTGCTTCAACCGGAATTCCCGTTCCCGTATCGGTTAGTATGAATTGATGTGTATGGGCGCTTCGTTTTTTGAATTCCAGTGAAATCTTACCACTTTTCGTATATTCTGCCGCATTGTTCAATAAATGGTTTAATATACGTTCCAATTCTTCTGCATTTGTCTTAATATTTACACGTGGAACATTTACCACTGCTTCTACTCCGGATTTGAAGTTTATTTTCGCTTTTTCCATAATACTTTCACACAATGTATTTATGTTCAGTTCCTTTAGCGGATAATGTTCTTCACGTGTTTCTTCCAATGAAATATACGTCTGGATAGCTGTCATCAGTTCTTTCAGTGCCTTGATGTTTTCATGTAATATTGGGGTGGATATTGTTTCCTTTGTTGCTTCATCTATTGTATTCAGACTTGGTTCAATTTGGGCGCTGATATTACCGATAAATTTAGACTTCTGCTCATTGTTTTCATTCGCTATCTGTAGGCTATGTTTCAATTTCTTTACTTGGCGGATATGTTTAAATAACAGGGTAGCTAAGAATAATAATCCGGCAGCCAATATGGCGGATAACACACATAGTGCAATGATAATAATTAGATTTGTGGTAATCTTGTCTTCTTTTTCCTGCAAAGTCTTTTGGCTGGTTTCATATTTTTGTTGCAGTGTGTTTAGTTCATTGGCTGTTTTTACTGCTTTTATGGAATCTTGCCATGAAGTATAAAGTTTTCTCATTGCAATAGCCAATGGGGCATTATTATTCTGTTCGGCATATCCCAACATGTCTTTATAGCATTGGTCTATTCCTTTTTCGTCTTTACCGGCAGAGCGCTTTTGGAATAAGATGTTGTAACATTCCAAGCTTTTGTCTGTCATACCGAAAGTTTGATAATAATTGGCTTCCGTCATTAGAAGCTCTTCTTGTAAAGAGTCTGATTTTAATTGGTCTGTATAGGAATGAAGTTGTTTCAATAGTATCTTGCATTGTTCTGTATTTTTTAGATTCGTATACATACGCAGGCGTTCTTTACCCACCATGAAACGTAATTTGTATTCGGGTGATTTTTTTTCTTGCTCATTATAATAAATCAATGCATCCATTTGTCGGCAAGTGGCAAAGGCTTCTTTATATTGCCTGTTTTGAGTAAAGAGCGTACTTATCCGTATTCCCTCTTCTACCGCTTTATTTATTTGCTTTTGTTCGGCATACTGAGTGAATTTTGCCCACTTTGTATTTAACTCTTGAATATTGACATCTGCCGGTTTGGCTGTAGTTTGTCCTTGCCCTGCAGCACAACAAAAGGCAAGTGCTAATGTTAGAAGAATTTTTTTCATTATTGAAACAGGTTTTCTGCAAATATAACCTTTTTTTAAGCAAAAAGTTTAGGGAAGTGCAACTTTTTTTCAGCTTCTAGCGTCTAAACAGTAAAACAATAACTTTTAAGCAGGACAGGCCATCTTGTAAAAAGAATAAAATCATAATATTTAAAATGAGAAAAATAGTAATGATAGCTATACTGGTAGTCAGTATGGTACAAGGAGTTTTTGCCCAACAAATAATTATAAAGGGCACTGTGAAAGACGCGACAAGCAAAAAGGCAGCAGAATATGTTAATGTAGTTTTACAAACAGCAGATTCGGTTTTTGTTGGAGGGACTACTACGAATGGTAAAGGCGATTTCTTGCTGAATAAGGTTTATGCAGGCAATTATTTATTGGCACTATCCTGTGTGGGGTATCGTACGCAATTCATTGTATTAGACGGAATTAAACAGAATATAAATTTAGGGGAAATTTTGTTGGAAGATGATGCTGTGGCTATGGAAGGTGTAACAGTTAGTGCTTCCGGACAGATCAGTCATTCGGATCGTAAGTTGATTTTTCCTTCTGAACGGCAAATGAAGGTTTCGACAAATGGAGTCAATCTGTTGCAACAGATGATGCTTCCCCGTATTCAGATAACCCCCATGAATAATGAGATAGGAGTGTTAGGGGGAGGAGAACTTCAGCTTCGTATTAATGGAGCGAAAGCAGAAGTTGAAGAGATTAAGGCATTACAGCCATCAGACATTATTCGAATAGAGTATCATGACAATCCAGGTTTACGTTATGGTAATGCTGAGGTAGTGCTTGATTATATTGTCCGCCGTCCGGAAACGGGGGGAAACTTTGGAGTGGATTTGTCTCAGGGGATGAATGCCATGTGGGGAGAATATAATGTTTTTGGAAAAGTGAACCATAAGAAGTCGGAGTTTGGCGTTTCGTATTACATGGGACCTCGCGATTTCTATGGTATGTACCGGGATAATGAAGAGGAATTCCATTTGGCGGACGGAACGACATTACATCGTATAGAAGAAGGTGAACCGGGGCACGGATCTATGTTTATGAATAATTTAAGTATGAATTATAATTTGCAGCAGACCGAAAATTCATTGTTCAGTGCTACTTTTCGTTTGAGAAGTAATAGCCAGCCGCATTGGAATTATCAAGGAGTATTGACTAATGTTGCCGATTCTGATGATAAGGTGGATATGATAGACCGTACTAAAGAAAGTTGGTCTCGTCCTTCGTTGGATCTTTATTATCAACAGGGATTGAAAAATAAGCAACTTTTGGTATTCAATGTGGTCGGTACTTATAATAAGGAAAAATCACGCCGTTTGTATCAAGAAAGTTTGCAGGATGAGTTGTTGACTGATATTAATAATAATGTATTGGGAGATAAATATTCTCTGATTGGGGAGGCTGTTTATGAGAAGCAATTTTCTAAAGGAAATTCCTTGAGTTTCGGTTTGCGCCATACTCAGTCTTTTGCCAATAATGAATACCGTAACGGTCATTATTATGAAACGGATATGAATCAAGGGGATACATATGTTTATGGTGAATATAGAGGAAAGGTGAAAAAATTGGACTACAGATTGGGGGTAGGCGTTACTCGTTCTTATTATAAACAAAGTGGTGATGATTCGTATGAGAATTATAGTTTTAATCCCCGTTTGGTACTGCATTATGCATTACCGGGAAATTCATTTGTTCGTTGGAAATCCGATATCAGTAATGCTTCGCCGTCATTGGGGGATTTAAGTGCTGTAGAACAGATTGTGGATTCGTTGCAAATCAGACGAGGCAATCCGAACTTGAAAGCCTATTTGCGTTATCACACAGAGTTGACATACGAATGGCAGAAAGGTATATTTTATTCTAATATTTGGGGAGCGTATGATTATCAGCCGAATGCCATTATGGACGAGAAGTATCAGGACGGTGACAAGATTGTACAGACATGGGACAATCAAAAGGATTGGCAGAAATTATCGGGGCGTCTGACTTTGCGTGTCGGTCCTATTAAGGATATGCTACAGTTCTCGTTTACCGGTGGAGTAAACCATTATATGAGTCATGGTAATACATATTCTCATACTTATACAAACTGGTATTGTAATGCTGAAGCATCCTTTAATTACAAGCAGTTCTCTCTTTACTGGCAGATGAATACTAACTGGAATAATTTCTGGGGGGAAACCTTGTCGGGGGGAGAGAATATTCAGGTATTGATGATGTATTACACGCATAAGAATTTGCGTGTGGGGCTAGGCGCTTTCAATCCGTTTACGGATAATTATAAGCAACAGACTGAGAACTGGAATAAATATGCTTCTTATAAAAAAACGAATTATGTGAAGGAGAGCTCGCAAATGTTTTTGGCAAGTGTTTCTTATAATTTCTCGTTTGGCCGTAAGTTTAAGACAGGTCAACGGAGGGTGAATAATAGTGATAACGATTCCGGAGTGATGAGTACCGGAAAATAAACAAGATAATCATTTGAATGAGCTTAAGTTCATGGGGCAAGTAAGTTAAGTAACTTGATTCACGAACATAAGTTGCTTGGCTTACGAAGTTAAGTTCATAAATTTACCGGAATAATAGATATATTACCCTTAACAAAATCATATATGAAAATGAAAAAAAACTTGATTGATTATGAACTCCTGTGGGAGAAAATTACGGATTACGCAAAGGCCACCGGTAGAACGACTGCTCGTCCTGTACTTCTATTATATTATGTATTGCGAAGCCCCGAAACTCCTTCTTCGGATAAGATGTTGATTGTGGCGGCACTTTCGTATCTGGTATTGCCGATCGATTTGATTTCGGCTAAGCGGTTACCAATTATCGGCTGGATTGATGAAGCGGTATCTTTGGTTTATGCTTATAAAAAGGTGTGCCGCTATGTGACTCCTGAGATTGAATCAGAAGTGGATAATATATTGGAACGCTGGTTCCCGGAAGGAAAGTATGAGTTGATAGAAGAATAAATATTGTACTTGTCTTTGGGGAGTAAGGATGGGTAAATGGAGTATTTTAGGAATGGGCTTCGTCGAATTTCGGCGTGGCCCTTGCTGATTGTAGACAAAGGTAAATTGTAACTCTCCCCAAGGAACTTCATTTTGTCTGAGAATATGTGAGGTATGTAAAAGTGTTACAATATGTTTTGAGTCTTATTAATTCCCTATAATTCAATTATTAACATGACCTAAGTTCATATAGTAACCTTACCCGTTTTATTCGTACCATGGCTCCTATATATCCCGTTCATAAACATGATTTGGAAACCGGTGCTTATTTGGATGCTAATGGTAAGGCAACTACTGATCCGGGTGAATATATTTATGATTATGAAGGAACTCGCTTGTCGAATAATGGACGTGATGCGATAGCTGAAACAGAGTTCAATCAACGTGAACTGGTGCGTGTTAATCAGACTGGACATACTTATCTCACTTTGACTCCGGTTGAAGGGTTGAACCTTACAGCCAATTACTCTATCAATAATATTGATTATCGTCGTAAAGTCTATGAAAATCCTTATGTGGGCGATGGCACTGCCGGACCGGGTCGTTTGAACCAAATGTCTACCCGAACGCTGACTCAGACCTTCAATCAATTGATAACTTATAGCAAGTCTATCGGAAATCATAACTTTGACGTTCTTTTGGGACATGAAAACTATTCTTATAAGTATGAGTATTTATATGGCATGAAGACCCAGGAAACAGTTTCGGGCATGTATGAATTTGGTAATTTCGTAAATATCAGTTCACTTAGCTCCTATACGGACACCTATAAAAAGGAAGGTTACTTTGGCCGTATCAATTATGATTATGCGCATAAATACTACGCTTCACTTTCTTATCGCCATGATGGTTCCTCGCGTTTTGCAAAAGAGAACCGATGGGGGAATTTCTGGTCGTTCGGAGCAGGCTGGAGAATTAGTGAAGAGGCATTTATGAAGGATGTGAAATGGGTGAATAACTTGAAATTACGTGCTTCTTACGGTGAAACAGGTAATGATAATATATTGGATAGTGATGGTGATCCTGATTATTATCCTTATCAGACCTTATATGGTTTGGGATATAAGAATGGCTCAGAAGCTGGAGCCTACTTCACGGTGATAGCCAATCCCTCATTGAAATGGGAAACACAGATATCTACGGATATTGCTCTTGAATTTGGTTTGTTTGACCGTTTGACGGGTACTATTGAATATTTTAAGAAAGATTCCAAGGATTTGTTGTTTGATGTTTCCCAGCCTGCTTCTGTCGGAGTAACATCCATTATACAGAATATCGGTAAGGTTACTAATTCAGGAGTGGAAATAGAGTTGGATTATAATGCATTTAAAAATAAAGATTGGAGTGTATCAGTTGGGGCCAATGCTACTTTTGTGAAGAATAAGATCAAGAACCTGCCGGCTACAATGAAAGAAAATGGATATATCAGTGGCTCTAAAAAGTGGTTGGAAGGAAAGTCCATTTATGAATTCTGGCTTCGTCAATGGCATGGGGTAGACCCTCAGACCGGTGATGGTTTATATGTGGCTGATGTAAGTAAATATAATCAAGGGAATATCGGAACAGGGGATGGAAACATTACGCAGAGCCAGTTTGATGAGTATAAAAAAACAGTAGTGACTATTGATGGTAAGGAATTGACCAATTCGTATACTTATGCTAAATACGACTTCAGCGGTTCTTCTATTCCTGATGTGTATGGTGGGTTTAATGTCAGAGTTAGTTATAAGAACTTTGATTTGGCTGCTGTATTCTCTTACCAGTTGGGCGGTCAGATTCTGGATACTAATTATGCTACCATGATGAGTATGACTGAATTTGGTTATGCACAAAGTCCGGATTTGTTAAAAGCATGGAAACAGGCAGGGGATATTACTGAGGTTCCCCGTATAGACAATAGTGCGGCTCATACCACGAATATTGGTCAGTCTTATTCAACTCGTTGGCTTACCAGCTCGGATTATCTTAATTTAAGATCTGTCACTATTGGCTATCAGCTCCCAAAAACTTGGTTGAGCAAAGTGATGCTTAAGAGTGCCCGTTTGAATCTGACTGCGGAAAACTTGTTCATGTTGAAAGCCCGTCAGGGATTGAACCCGATGGCCAACTATTCCGGTGTAACTTATAATGAGTATATGCCGTCCCGTAATATCACGTTAGGGCTTAATGTTTCATTCTAAAAATAAAAGAATTATGAGATCAATTAAAAATATAACATTAGGATTAGCGACAGTTGGAGTAATGTCTCTATCCGGTTGTGCCGGTGATTATCTGGATACCATTCCGTCTACCTCTGTTTCAGAAACGACAATAAACACCTCGTTGGACAATCTTTATATAGCATTGAACGGAATTCATAAAGAGATGGTTTCTCAGGAAAGCGGATATCAGTGTCTGGGCGGTGAACCCGGTTTTATGATGTCACGTGATGCAGAGGCTGATGATATGAATTGGCAGACAAATACATGGATGAAGGCGGCCTATTTAGGATGGCAATGCAATATGAATGAAACGAATGGTTATAATTATAAGTTCTGGCAGATTTATTATCAATGGATTCTGAATGCCAATAAAATTTTGGCGGGTTTGGAGGAAGTTGAAATAACTAGCCAGGAATTGTTTGACCAGATAAAGGGAGAAGCCTTATGTATCCGTGCTTGGGCTCATTTTAATTTGGTCCAGCTTTATGCAAAACGTTATGAAGCCGGCAAGGATAATACACAGGATGGAATTCCTTATCGTGAAAAAGCTGTGGCCGAAGAGCAGGCACGTAATTCCGTAGAAGATGTTTATGCTAAAATCAATAATGATTTGGATGAGGCTTGTATACTTTTGAGTGGAATAAAAGTAAATGATGTCAATCATTATAGCGAGATGGTGGCATGGGGATTGAAGGCACGTGTAGCACTGGCCATGCAAGATTATAATAATGCGGCGGTTTATGCAGGGAAGTCTGTTTCTTTAGCTGAAGCTGGTGGTCACCGGTTGATGACTGGCAGTCAGTTGAATTGTGGGTTTGCCAATATCACGACGGACACTAAAGAAGCGATGTATGCTGCAATGACTCCCGATGATAAGACTGTCTATTTTTATTCTTATTATGCATATATGTCATGGAACTTTAACTCCAGTGCCATTCGTCAGGGAGTGAAGTGCATAAATGTGGATGCTTATGAAACGATGTCTGAAACAGACTTACGGCGTGCGTGGTGGGATCCGACAGGGGAAGCATCTGTTCCATCATCAAGTTATGCAAAGAATGCTTATCAAAACCGTAAGTTTACTGCCCGTTCTACAGCCGATGCTGTAGGTGATGTCGCATTTATGCGTTTGGCAGAAATGTATCTCACCCAGGCCGAAGCATTGGCTCGTGCAGGAAAAGATAGTGAGGCGCAGGCTGTGTTTACTAAATTCCAGATAACCCGCGATCCCTCTTATGTTTCAAAAGGAAATATCGGTGATGCTTTGGCAGAGGAAATTATGAATAGTCGCCGGGTGGAATTGTGGGGTGAAGGTTTTCGTTTTTATGATTTGAAACGTTTGCATATGTCTATTAAGCGTGGATCAAATTTTGATATAGCTTTCTGTACTTTTCTTGAAAAGGATAAAGATGCACAAGGTTGGGTGTGGGAGATACCTAAAATTGAAACTGACTTTAATTCACTTTGTACGAAGAACTATTGATAATTCTCTCTAACACATAAATTTTCTCTTAAAGGAGGTGGGCAGAATTTTTCTTGAAAGTTTTGTCCCACCTTTTTGCTTGACATAACCTTTGTTTTGCAAGACCGATAGCTTTTCTGGTTTTCTTTTTGTATTACTAGGGTTGTCTAATATCAATTTTGTTGATGTTTTTGGGTAATTTAGAAGAAATGGATTTAATTTATCCTTGGTCTATCGTTATAATCCATTGTCTTGAATAAAGTAAAGAACCTGTAAACACGAAATAAGTGTAAACAGATTCTTTACTATTGTTTAAAATGATAAACTATTCAGGTGAAAAAGCTTATTCCTCTTCGTCCAGTAAAATGTCCATAATCTGAACAGCTGCTTTGGCAACAGAAGTTCCGGGGCCGAAGATTGCTACAACACCTGCCTTGTATAAGAAGTCATAGTCTTGAGCGGGGATAACACCACCGGCGATGACCAAAATATCTTCACGACCTAATTTCTTTAATTCTTCAATAATCTGCGGGATCAGTGTCTTGTGTCCGGCAGCCAATGAAGAAACACCTACTACATGAACGTCGTTTTCCACTGCGTCACGAGCAGCTTCGGCAGGAGTTTGGAACAACGGTCCCATATCTACGTCGAAACCACAGTCGGCATAACCTGTTGCAACTACTTTTGCACCACGGTCGTGTCCGTCCTGTCCCATCTTGGCAATCATGATACGCGGACGGCGGCCTTCCTTCTTTGCAAATTCTTCGGTCAGTTCGCAAGCTCTTGCGAAGTCTGTATCCTTTTTACTTTCTGATGAGTACACGCCTGATATAGTTCTGATTACTGCTTTATAACGTCCTACAATTGTTTCACAAGCATCCGAAATCTCGCCCAAGGTAGCACGGACATGAGCTGCCTCTACAGCCAGTTCCAGCAAATTGCCTTTACCTGTCTTTACACATTCGGTGATGGCTGCCAAAGCTTTGTCTACTTCTGCTTGATTGCGGCCTTCTTTCAAACGCTTCAGATTTTCAATTTGTTCCAAACGTACGGCTGTATTGTCTACTTCAAGGATATCGATAGGATCCTCTTTTTCCAAACGATATTTGTTAGTGCCGACAATTGTCTGGGCACCGGAGTCGATACGGGCCTGAGTACGTGCCGCAGCTTCTTCAATACGCATTTTGGGTACTCCGGTTTCGATAGCTTTCGCCATACCGCCCAAGCTTTCAATTTCCTGAATATGTTCCCAAGCCTTGTGAGCCAGTTCGTTAGTTAAAGATTCTACATAGTAAGAACCACCCCATGGGTCCACGTTCTTGCAAACATATGTTTCTTCCTGAATATAAATCTGAGTATTACGTGCGATACGTGCAGAGAAGTCGGTGGGCAATGCAATTGCCTCATCCAATGCGTTGGTGTGCAGTGACTGGGTGTGTCCCAATGCTGCTGCCATAGCTTCAATACAAGTACGACCTACATTGTTGAACGGATCTTGCTCCGTCAATGACCAGCCCGAAGTCTGGGAATGGGTACGCAATGCCAGTGATTTCGGATTCTTCGGGTTGAACTGCTTGACAATTTTAGCCCACAGCATACGTGCCGCACGCATTTTGGCAATTTCCATAAAATGATTCATGCCGATAGCCCAGAAGAATGACAGACGCGGAGCGAATGCATCGATGTCTATACCTGCGGCTACTCCGGCCCGAAGATATTCCAAACCGTCAGCCAGTGTATAAGCCAATTCAATATCTGCTGTGGCACCTGCTTCCTGCATGTGGTAGCCCGAGATGGAGATAGAATTGAACTTAGGCATTTTTTGTGAGGTATATTCAAATATGTCAGAGATGATCTTCATGGAAAAGGCAGGTGGATAAATATAAGTGTTACGCACCATAAACTCTTTTAAGATATCATTCTGGATGGTTCCGGCCATTTCTTCCAATTTGGCTCCCTGTTCCAAACCTGCATTGATATAGAATGCCATGATGGGAAGTACGGCACCATTCATGGTCATGGAAACAGACATCTTGTTCAAAGGAATACCATCGAACAAAACTTTCATATTTTCCAATGAGCAAATAGACACGCCTGCCTTACCTACGTCACCTACTACACGTTCATGGTCGGGGTCATAGCCGCGGTGTGTCGGAAGGTCGAATGCGACAGACAAGCCTTTCTGGCCTGATGCCAAATTACGGCGATAGAATGCATTACTTTCTTCGGCAGTGGAGAAACCTGCGTATTGGCGGATAGTCCAAGGACGGAAAGTGTACATCATGGAGTACGGGCCGCGAAGATAAGGAGGAATACCTGCTACATAGTTCAAGTGCTCCATGCCTTCCAAATCTTCTTTAGTGTAAACAGGCTTCACATTGATGTGTTCCGGCGTTTTCCAGTCGGCGGTGATGCCATTTTCTTTTTGCCATTCCATACCATTCTGAGGTTGAAATCCGGCATATATATCTATATTTTTAAAATTCGGTTTCATTGTTCTTCCTTACTTAATTCCTAACTTAGCGTTGTATTCTTTCAATGTGTCCAATACGTTGACACGTACATGGATAAAGTTTTCGATGCCTGCGGCTTTCAGCTCTTCCATACAAGCAGGAGCACCTGCAACAATGAAAATAGCTCGTCCGTCCAATGCCTTGAATGCAGGAATAGCATATTCTGCGTATTCATCATCGCTGGAACAGATAACTACGATGTCTGCACCGGCTTTCATAGCTGCTTCGACACCGGCCTCTACTGTGGGGAAGCCCAAATTGTCGATTACTTCGTAACCGGCACAAGCCAGGAAGTTGCATGAGAATTGGGCACGTGCTTGACGCATGGCCAGATTACCGATAGTCAGCATAAATGCTTTCGGACGTTTGCCGGATTTCTCTGTCTGCAAACGAAGTGCTTCAAACTGGCTGGCAGCACGGTCGAAGTTTAATGTGGCAAACGGCTTTTCACAGCTGTCATGATTACCTCCACAACAACATTTGGCTTCTACAGGAGCCTTTTCGCCTGCTTTTTCATTGAAGTTAGGATATTGGTTGGTACCCAGTAGAATTTCTTTGCGTTTTGAAACGGAATCGTGGCGGGCCTTGTTGCTTGCGTTGATCGCTTCCTGTACTTTTCCTGCTTTGACTGCTTCCAGCATTCCTCCTTCGTCTTCTACTTTCAAGAATAATTCCCATGCCTGTGTGGCAATAGAAATTGTTAAATTTTCAATAAAGTAAGAACCCGCGGCGGGGTCAACTACTTTGTTGAAATGACATTCTTCTTTTAGCAATAACTGTTGGTTACGGGCGATACGTTCAGAGAAGTCGTCCGGAGTTTCGTAAGTCTTGTCAAACGGGGTTACGGTGATGGAGTTGACTCCTGCCAAGGCGGCACTCATCGCTTCGGTTTGAGTGCGGAGCAGGTTTACATGTGCATCAAACAAAGTCAGGTTGAAAGTGGATGTTTCAGCATGTGCCACCATTTTGCAGGCACAGAGACAAGTACCGTCTTCCGCTTTGTTCGGACATTCGGGCTGGCGGTTGCATTGAGGATGATATTCTTTTACGATGTCCGCCCATAACATACGTGCTGCGCGGAACTTGGCAATTTCCAGAAAATAGTTGGAACTGATGCCGAAATTGAATTTTATTTTCTTGGCAGCCAGTGCGGCAGGAACTCCTGCTTCTACCAGCTTGCTCAGATATTCGTTACCCCAGGCCAATGCATAGCCCAGTTCTTGTGAAATATAAGATCCGGCATTGTTCAGTTCTATCGCATTGACACAGATACAACGGAATTTAGGTAGCGGAGCCAGTACTTCTACCAATTCTTTGGCAGTAGTGATGAAATTGCTAAGGTCTTTGCCTTTTACCATCATTTTACCCATAGGGTCATAGTTGACGGAGCCTTGCAACTTGGTCAGGTCGTATCCTTTCTTTTGGAAGTAAGCAACCAATAATTTGGCTAATTCCACCGTATGTCCTTGGCAAGTGGAGAAGTTTAACTCAATGCATTCCGCACAGATATCATTCAATAATGTTTCGATATATTCAGGACTGAGGTCTTTCTTCTTTACGTAGAATCCCAATGAGTCAACACCTTTGTTCAAAATATCCAGTGCTTTAGCATTAGCCTCTTTAGGGCATTCTACTTTGATTTCCTGACGCACGAACCAAGTATTGTCGTTTTTCTTCGTGCCTCTTACATAGGGGAATTCTCCGGGTAGTCCTTCAGTTGTTTTCAAACCTTCCAGATCTTCCTGGCGATAAAATGGTTTTACTTTAAAACCTTCGTTGGTTCTCCAAACCAATTTCTTTTCAAAATCAGCGCCTTTCAAGTCGGCTGTAATCTTTTCCATCCACTGTTCCGTAGAAACGGCTGGGAAGTCCGAAAAGAGTTTCTCTTTACTATCTGCCATAGTTTATTCGGTATTAATATTTAAGAATTATATCACATACTTTTTCAATAGTACGGGCAAATATACTAAAACCTTTTAAATAGAATCCTTTTTTTAGCTATTTTCATAAAGGAGAAAGAGAGGTTTCTGTCATTTTGTTAAGTGACGAAAACAAAAGATGTTCTTATTGCAAAGTGGATATTGCAAAATAAATAGGAATCATGAAATAATAGTTTTCAAATTGTTGGGCTGAGTGAGGGGAATTCATTAATTTTGCGGCAATTTATAAAAACATAGTATTATATCATGGACTGGTTACAAAATCTATTATTTGATGAAAACTCAATAGCGCATATCGTGCTGCTTTATTCCTTTGTGATTGCAGTAGGAGTGTTGCTGGGAAAAATTAAATTTTTCGGGGTATCGTTAGGTGTTACTTTTGTTTTGTTTACCGGTATTGTCTGCGGACATTTCGGCTTAACGGGGAATACACAGATACTTACATTTTTACAGGATTTCGGACTGATATTGTTCGTGTTTTGTATCGGACTTCAGGTAGGTCCTTCTTTTTTCTCTTCCTTTAAGAAAGGAGGGATTGCTATGAATCTAGTGGCAATGGGGATTGTCGCATTGAACATTGCTGTGGCTGTGGCTTTGTATTATGGTTTGAACGGCCGGATAGAGCTGCCTATGATGGTGGGTATTCTTTGTGGTGCCGTAACGAACACGCCGGGACTGGGTGCTGCCAACGAAGCGTTGAGCCAGCTGAATTACAGTGGCCCGCAGATAGCGATGGGATATGCGTGCGCTTATCCGTTGGGAGTGCTGGGTATCATTGGTTCTATTATTGCTATCCGCTACATTTGCCGGATTAATTTGAAAAAGGAGGAAGAGGATATCGCTAAAGAAGAAGCTGCAAATCCTCATCTGACTCCTCGTATGATGCACCTGGAAGTACATAATGAGGCGTTGGCAGGAAAAACGTTGCTTCAGGTCAGAGACTTCATGGGGCGTGACTTTGTTTGTTCACGTATATTGCAGAACGGTCATGTCAGTATTCCTAATCGTGATACTGTCTTCCATCTTGGTGATCAGTTGTTTGTGGTTTGTGCAGAGGACGATGCGGAAGCCATTATTGCTTTTATCGGTCCTAAAATTGAAGTGGATTGGGAAAAGCAGGATACTCCGATGGTATCCCGCCGTATTTTGATTACACAACCTAAAATGAATGGTAAGCAATTGGGTGAGTTTCATTTCAGTAGTATGTATGGTGTGAATGTGACCCGTGTCAACCGTTCAGGTATGGATATTTTCGCTTCACGTAACTTGACCTTGCAGGTAGGTGACCGTGTAATGGTGGTAGGTCCTCAGGATGCGGTGGAACGTGTTGCCAATTTGATGGGTAACTCATTGAAACGTTTGGATCATCCTAATATCGTGACTATTTTTGTGGGTATTTTCCTGGGTATTTTCTTTGGTAGTCTGCCTATTGCGTTTCCAGGTATTCCTACTCCGGTAAAATTGGGTTTGGCCGGTGGTCCGTTGATTGTATCTATTTTGATAGGTCGTTTCGGATATAAATTGAAATTAGTGACTTATACCACTATGAGTGCCAATTTGATGTTGCGTGAAATTGGTATTGCTTTGTTCCTTGCCAGTGTGGGGATAAAGGCTGGTGCGAATTTTGTGAATACGGTTGTCGATGGAGATGGTTTGTTGTATGTGGGTTGTGGTTTCCTTATTACAGTTATACCTTTATTAATAATGGGAGCGGTTGCACGCTGGCATTACAAGATGAATTATTTCATGTTGATGGGGCTTATTGCAGGTAGTAACACAGATCCCCCCGCATTGGCGTATTCTAATCAGACAGCAGGTAATAATGCTCCGGCGGTAGGTTATTCTACTGTGTATCCGGTGTCCATGTTCCTTCGTATTCTGACTGCCCAATTATTGATATTAATATTGGCAAGCTGATATTGGTAAAAAGTATAAAAACAATAAAGTATAAAACTTGTAGGAGGGGGTGTCAAAAAAATGGTAGCTTGAATCATTTTTTTGACGCACCCTCTTGCTGATTAAAAGAATAAATATGATTTCAGTAGATGGATTGACCGTTGAGTTTGGCGGTACCACCTTGTTTAGTGACATATCTTTTCAGATAAATGAGAAAGACCGTATTGCCTTGATGGGGAAAAATGGTGCGGGCAAGTCTACCTTATTAAAGATCTTGGCTGGTGTGCGGCAACCTAGTCGTGGAAAGGTGTCGGCTCCTAAGGATTGTGTGATAGCTTATCTTCCCCAGCATCTGATGACAGAGGATGGGCGTACTGTATTCGAGGAAGCTTCTCAGGCATTCGCGCATCTTCATGCTATGGAGGCAGAAATAGAAGCCATAAATAAGGAACTTGAAACACGTATCGATTATGAAAGTGATTCATATATGGAGTTAATCGAGAAGGTTTCTACCATGAGTGAGAAGTTTTATTCCATTGATCTTACTCATTTTGAAGAAGATGTGGAAAAGGCCTTGTTGGGATTAGGATTCGAGCGTTCGGACTTTACGCGTCCCACGAGTGATTTCAGCGGAGGTTGGCGCATGCGCATCGAGTTGGCCAAATTGTTGTTGCAGGATCCTGACGTGCTGCTGTTGGACGAGCCCACCAACGACCTGGACGTGACCACCCTCTCCATTTTGGAGGATTATCTCCTGGGTTTCCCCGGCCCCATTCTGGCGGTATCCCATGACCGGTTCTTCCTGGACAAGCTGGCGGAGTCCATCTTCGAGGTCCGGGGAGACGGGGAGATCCACCGGTTCACCGGCAACTGGACGGACTGGCAGGCCAAGCGCCGGGCGGAAGAGGCCCCCTCTCCCAAGGCGGAAAAGCCCAAGCCCGCGGCAGAGCGTCCCCGGGAACGGAAACTGAAATTCACCTTCAAGGAGCAGCGGGAATTTGAGACCATCGACGCGGACCTGGCGGAGCTGGAGGCTCAGATCACCGCCTGCCAGACGGAGCAGGAGAGCTGCGGCAGCGACTATGTGAAGCTCCAGGAGCTTACGGAGGAGCAGGCGCGGGAGAAGGCTGCCCTGGAGGAGAAGATGGAGCGGTGGGTGTATCTCACCGAGCTGGCGGAGAAGATCGCGGCACAGGAGGGGTGAGGGGGCCGGCACCCTTGGGGTGTCCGGGTAGAGTGCGTTGAGGGGTTCCTTCCCCGGGCCGTTGGAAC
>OOAD01001022.1_pt1 | contig 17029 bp, 6 predicted proteins | sample 1671151 | NCBI WGS metagenome assembly OOAD01 (sample SAMN06348127, study PRJEB24527) | human gut metagenome | biome: human gut; feature: ankylosing spondylitis patient; material: feces | host: Homo sapiens | place: China | collected 2015-10
CCTCTTCCCATTCCGAACAGAGAAGTTAAGCCTTGTCACGCCGATGGTACTGCGTAACAGTGGGAGAGTAGGTAGCCGCCGTTTTTGATGGAAGCCTCCGAGTCAGTCAAATGATTCGGAGGCTTTTTTTGTGTTTATACTGAGTTTCCGACTTGGAAGGGGTAAAAAGGCTATTTGAGTACTATAAATGTATATACTCAGGACAATATTGCTACATAAAGAATACCTGAAGCTTTAATTTTGTAGCAATAAAAAAACTATAAATATTATTATGAATAAACGAATAGCATTTTTGTTGTCTTTGTGCTGGGTGGTATGTTGCTCTTATGCACAAAATTCTTTTTCAAAACATGAAGTAAGACAAACAATGAGGCGTGTTGCCGACTGGCAAATTGCCCACATGAAAGAAGTTACCTATGATCCGTTGAATTGGGTAAATGCTACGTTTTATCTGGGCTTGTCTAAATGGGCATCCGTGGCGGAGCAGGAAAATCAGGATGATTTTTATTTTAAGTGGTTGCGGCGCTTGGGGGCACGCAATTATTGGCAAGTGGATAAACGGATGTATCATGCAGATGATATCTGTGTTGCACAAACATATTTGGATCTTTATCGTAAATATGGAAAAGAAGAGATGCTGATTCCTACGAAGGCCCGTACTGAATGGGTGATGGAGCATCCTTCTAAAGGATCTTTCTTATTGGATTATGGTGATGCTTCCACTTTAGAAAAATGGACATGGTGCGATGCATTATTTATGGCTCCGCCGGTTTATGCCCGTTTGTATAACATTACCGGTGATAAGAAATTTCTCCGTTTTATGGATAAGGAGTATAAAGAGACTTATGAGTTCCTTTATGATAAGGATGCCCGTTTGTTTTATAGAGACCATCGTTACTTTACTCAAAAAGAGGCCAATGGTGAGAAGGTGTTTTGGGGGAGAGGAAACGGATGGGTATTGGGTGGACTGGTCGAAATTCTTCGTGAACTTCCTGCGGGAAATAAATACAGAACTTTTTATGAGAACCTGTTTGTGGAACTGGCTACTCGTGTAGCCACCTTGCAACAGTCTGACGGCTTTTGGAGAGCCAGTATGCTGGACCCTCATTCTTATTCTTCTCCGGAAACCAGTTGTTCCGGTTTCTTTGTCTATGCTTTGGCATACGGCATCAACGAAGGATTGTTGTCGAAAGAAGAATTCCTTCCCATAGTGGAAAAGGGCTGGAAAGCTTTGGTAGGGGCAGTAGAGGAAGATGGTAAATTGGGCTATGTGCAGCCTATTGGTGCTGACCCCAAAAAAGTAACCCGTGAAATGACAGAGGTGTATGGCCCGGGTGCATTTTTGCTGGCAGGGACAGAGGTTTACCGGATGGCAAAAGACGAGATACATGGAAATAATATTTCGGCAGAACGTATTCGTGAGATAGCCGACATGTTACCGGAAAAACCGGAAGGTATCGGAGTAACTTATAAAGATCGTACTTATTGGGATAAGATGAAGAATACTCCTGAAGCTCGAAAATTAATTGAAGAGGCTCATACCAGCCTGAAGGACGGAATGCCGCCTTTTGTAGATTCGCTTTATTTGCATCTTAATAAGACCGAGATTCGTCTGCCGGGAGAGAACATGATGAATGCCCGTTATCAATATTTGTGGCGATTGGTATTGGCGGAATGTTTGGAAAATAAGCGACGGTTTATTCCGGCGATTTGTGAAGGGGTGGAAGAGCTCTGTCACCAGAAGCCTTGGTCAATTCCTGCACATGACCGTAACTTGCATAACTATCATGGAACTGATTATTATGTGGATTTGGTTGTTGCTACCGCCGGAAATACATTGGCGCAATGTATTTATTTATTGGATGACCGCTTGCCGGCCGAAACGAAAGCTTTGGCGATGTGTGCTTTCCGTGAGAAGGTGTTCCGCCCTATCTACCGTTGTTTGGAAGAAACAAAACCTTTTTATTGGTTTACTGTCACGAATAACTGGAACTCGGTGTGCTTGGCCGGCGTGACAGGAGCTGCACTTGCTTTGTTGCAGGACAAGGAAGAGCGTGCTTACTTTGTGGCTGCTGCTGAGAAGTATTATGTATATGGAATGAAGGGATATAGTGATGACGGATATTGCAGTGAGGGGGTAGGATATTATAATTATGGTTTTTGCTCGTTTATCTTGTTGCGTGAAGAAATTTGTCGTGCTACGAAAGGGAAGATTGATTTCTTCCGTACTCCTAAGTTTGCCCGTATTGCACAATATGGAAAGAAGATTCAGATCATGAATCAGGTTTGCCCTGCCTACGCCGACTGTCGTGCAGGTGTTTCACCTTCTTGGTTTATTACAAACTATTGTGATAATGTGTTGGGTACAGCTCCTTATGAAGAAAAATATGAAATACCCGGTATGGATAATCTTTCATTGCACACCATCGGCATGTTCCCCCATCAGGCTTGGAAAGTGGAAATGACTCCCGAAATACAAGAGGTATTGAAGGCCGAGGCTGATGAACTTCATTCTTGTTATGATGAAGCAGGCATTATTATTAGCCGCCCTGCTACCGGTTCGACTTGTCGTTTGGGCGTATCTGTAAAGGGAGGGCATAACGCGGAAAACCATAATCATAATGATGTGGGTTCTTATGCAGTAGTGATGGGTAGTCAGACGATGGCAGGCGATATGGGTGGACCTTTCTCTTATCCCGGTGACTATTTCAGTGGAAATGCTTATAAATATCCTATTAAAAATTCATTTGGTCATCCCGTTCCCTTTATCAACGGACAATGTCAGGTGTCGGGCAAGAAGGCTCAGGGAGTGGTGTTGAAGAAAGAACTGACTGGCGGCACAGATATCTTTCAGATTGATTATACATCTGCTTATGCTACTGCGGTACCTGAACTGGAAAAGCTGATACGTACCTTTACTTATAATCGTGCCGGAGAAGGAACGTTCGTGATTGAAGACCGTTTTGAAGCAGTGTCAGGAATTTCTTTTGAAACAGCTATTACTACTCGTGCCGACTGGAAGATGATAGGAAATAATCGTTTGGTGCTGGGAGGAGAAAAAATGACGGTGGATATTGAAGCTCCGGGTGTGGTAGAATTTGATTCGGAGACTGTTGAAGTGAACTCTCCTGCTTATACGCGTATCGGTATTCGTCTGAAGAAACCGTTGCAAAGCGGTAGTGTCCGGCTGATAATGTATCCTTCGCGTCCATAGTTATGTATAAAATAGTCCGTTCGGTTAATTTATGTACAAAGAACTCAAAAAAAGGGTATGCTCTAGTGAAGGGCATACCCTATTTTTGTACTGTTAAAAAGTTTACTACTAACGAATTTTAAGCTATTATTATGAAAAAAACATCGAAACGGATTTCTTTGCTTTTACGAAAGAAAGGATTCTTCATGTGCACTACATCAATGCTGTTGGCAAATGTGAGTGTATTTGCAAGTCCGGATGCAGCGAAGACATCTTTGCTGCCGGCTAAATCGGATGTGGCATCAGTGGCCATTGTTGCGCAACAAGGTAAGACTATTACCGGTGTGGTGATGGATTCACAAGAGTCTATTATCGGTGCAAATGTGATGGTAAAAGGTACGACAAACGGTACGATAACCGATTTTGAAGGAAAGTTTACCCTGAGCAATGTACCTGAAGGAGCTATTCTGCAAATCTCTTATATCGGTTATCAGAGTATGGAGATTAAAGTTGGAAATCAAACTAGCTTTACTATCAAATTGAAAGAAGACAGCCAGGCTTTGGATGAAGTAGTGGTTGTGGGGTATGGTTCGCAAAAGAAAGTGAATTTGACAGGTTCTGTGGGAACTGTTGATGCAAAAGTTTTGCAATCACGTCCCATCACTTCGTCTACCAGTGCATTGCAGGGGACTATACCTAACTTGCAGATTACGCCGAGTAGTGGTGAGCCGGGTACCGGAGCAACACTGAATGTGCGTGGTACTACTTCTATAAATGGTGGCAGCCCATTGGTATTGGTTGACGGTGTGGAAATGGATCTTGACATGATTAATCCGAATGATATTGCCAACGTTACGGTCTTGAAGGATGCGGCTGCATCTGCCATCTATGGTGTACGTGCTGCTTATGGTGTTATTTTGGTAACTACGAAAAATGCAGGTTCGGATATGAAGACTACTGTATCTTATTCCGGTAACGTGGCATTCTCTAAACCGACTGTATTGCCGGAGATGGTCGACACAAGTTGGGAACATGCCGAATTTGTAAATCGGGCAATGACAAATGCTAATTTGGATGTGATGTATAATCCGGATACAGTGGAAAAAATGAAGAATTATGCTAATGATCCGGCTAATAATCCTGAATATGAAGTGCTGAACGGTACTATGTATTATTATGGTCATTCTGATTGGACCGATTTAATGCTGAAGAAATATACTCCTTCTCATCGCCATAATATAAATATTTCGGGAGGTAATGAAAAGACTAAATTTTATACTTCTGTAGGTTATGTAAATCAATCTGGGATGTATAAAGTGGGGGAAGACAGCTATCAGCGTTTGAATACTCGTTTGTCTGTAGATAATCAAACGACTCCATGGATGAAGCTGGGGGCTAAAGTATTGTATAACTATACTACTACCGATAAGCCTCATAAATATAAAGATGATGTTTGGCAGCAGATGGTATTTTCAACTCCGACACGTATGGCTCGTCCGTGGGGAGGGGATGCACGTTATCCGGAACTTGACCAATATGCCGGTAAATATTTCGATGACCAGAATCCTATTTCTTTGTTGGAACAAGGAGGTCGTGACAAGAAGAAAGTACATGATATCTGGTTGACAGGTAGTGCGGATTTTACTTTTACGAAAGATTGGCATGCACGTGTGGATTTTACTTATAACCTGAATTACAGCCGCAGTGCCGAACATCGTAAAAAAGTGGATATGATTACCAATGCTTTTGTTGAGACGGAAGGTAATACCAATAACAACAGTTATTCGTGGGTGAACGGTAATAAAGATTATTATTCTTTCAATGCTTATACAGATTACGAACACACTTTTGCAGAAAAGCATTATGTAAAAGCCATGTTAGGTTTCAATCAGGAATTGACTAAGTATAATACAACTACTGCTACCCGTCAGGACCTTATATCTCAGGATTTACCTTCAATGAGCTTGGGTACCGGTATGCAAACTGTTAGTGAAAGCGGTTATGAATGGGCATTACGCGGCGGTTTCTTCCGTTTGAATTATATCTATAATAACCGTTATCTATTTGAAGTGAACGGCCGTTATGACGGAACTTCCCGCTTCCCGTCCGATAATCGTTTTGTATTCCTGCCTTCATTCTCGGGAGCATGGCGTGTTTCGGAAGAAGCTTTCATGGAATCTACCCGTTCTTGGTTGGATAACTTGAAGGTACGTGCTTCATACGGTATCTTGGGTAATCAGTTGTTGACAGCCAGCAGTTGGTCGGGTAACACTAAATATTATCCGTATATCCCCTTTATGGCTTCGGGTACAGCAGGAAACTGGCTGTTTGTAGACGGTGAGAAATCTTTGTATATCAATCCGGCAGGCTTGGTATCCAGCGACTTGACTTGGGAAAAAGCTTCTACCTTTAATATTGGTCTTGATTTTACAATGTTGAACCAACGTTTGGACTTCTCTTTTGACTGGTATCAGAGAACAACATCGGATATGCTTGTTAAAGTGGAATATCCTGAAGTATTGGGAACAACAGCTCCTCCTGCCAACAAAGCGGAGCTACGCACTCGTGGTTGGGAAGTATCCGTTAAATGGAATGACCGTATTGGCAATGACTTCTCTTATGATTTAGGCTTTATCCTTTCGGATTCACAGGCTGAAATTACTAAATATGAAAATCCGAGTGGAACATTAAGTGACTATTATGTAGGTCAGAAGATTGGTGAAATATGGGGATATGAAACAGAAGGTTTCTATCAGTCGGACACTGATGTGCAAAACCATGCAGACCAGTCTAAGTTAGGTGCTAACTGGGCTCCCGGTGATATCATGTATAAAGATCTGGATGGAAATAAGAAGATAAACAACGGCTCGAATACATTAGACGACCATGGTGACTTGAAAGTAATCGGTAACACTACTCCGCGTTACCAATACGGTATCACTGCTAATATGTCTTATAAGAATGTATATTTGAATGTCTTCTTCCAGGGTATCGGCAAACGTGATTTCTGGCCGAGTTCACAACCTTTCTGGCCGGTGGCAACACAGTATTATAATACTCAGAAATGGTTTGTTACGGACTCATGGTCTGAAGATAATCGTGATGCATATTTTGCACGTCCTATTGCACGCGAAACAAAGAACCAACAAAAGCAGACCAAGTATTTGCAGGATGCTTCTTACTGTCGTCTGAAGAATCTGACAGTAGGATATGACTTCCCGAAATCATGGTTGAGCTTCCTGCACGTTGCAAAGGCAGGTGTTTATTTCAGTGCTGAGAACTTGTTTGAATTCACCAATGTGAAGGGAGCTTACGACCCTGAAGCAGCAGGTAAGAATGGTACTATGGTATATCCGTTCCAGCGTACTTATTCATTCGGGTTAAACGTAACATTCTAAATTTAGTAGACAAGATGAAAAAAATAATATTAAATATAGCAGCTTTAGCGGCTGTATCATTGATGTGTGTTTCTTGTAATGACTCCTTTTTGGATAGAAATCCGACACACGACTTGAATGACAATAGCTATTGGAAGACCGAAAGTGACCTTGAAGTCTATAATAACGGTATTTACAATGAAGCCGGAAATGACAGTTATTACCGTTTTATGGTAGGACATACCCTGGGTGCATGGAATAGTAGTTATGCGGATTATTTCTGGAAGGATGTACAGACTGATAACTATGTTTCGAAGAGTAACTCAAACCATACTTCGTATACAAAGATTGCAGCCGGAAAAGAGACGGTTCCCAATGACCCGACTGCCGGAGGGTGGTATTGGACTTTGCTGCGCCGCATCAATACTTTCTTTGCTAATTATGAGAAAGTGGGAATAGCAGAAAATATCAGAAACAAGTATGCAGGTGAGGCTTATTTCTTTCGTGCATGGTTCTATTTGGATAAAGTGCAGATGTATGGTGATGTCCCTTATATCACTACTCCTTTGACTACGGATTCTGAAGAACTGTATGGGCCGCGTACTCCCCGCAAGGAAGTGATGGACCATGTTCTGGAAGATATCAATAAGGCTTGCGACTATTTGCCGGAAGACTGGGGTAATAAAGGGGTGCGTGTGACAAAAGGTGCAGCATTGGCATTAAAATCACGTATTTGCCTTTACGAAGGTACTTATAGAAAATACCATGGATTGGGTGATTATGAAAACTTCTTGCAGGAAGCTGTGAAAGCATCTGAAGCGTTGATGGCAATGAAAAAATATGAAATCTATAATACCGGAAATCCGGATAGAGACTATGCCACTTTATTTACCAGTGATGATTTGACTGATAATAAAGAAGTGATTCTGTTTAGAAAGTATGTAGCCGGTTTGTTGGGACATCGTTTGTGCGGTTATTTGGTTGCTTCGGGTAATGGTGCTACAAAGGATTTTGTAGACGACTTCCTTTGCATCGAACCGGATGGAAGTGCTAAACCTGTTGCTTTGAGTGAGACTTTTAATGATGATGAGTATGAGAATGTTTTGGATAACCGTGACCCGCGTTTGACTCAGATTGTGCTTGATCCTCGCCACTCAAAAGAAATTCTGTACAATAAAGACAAGTTTATCTTCCCTCGGGTAGCGGGAATGACAGGTTGGGAATCGGCTACAGGTTATCATGTTATTAAGTATTATATTGCCGAGCAAGATATGAAAGGTTACGGTAACGAGACACATGACGCTCCATTGTTGCGCTATGCTGAAGTCTTATTGAATTTGGCAGAGGCAAAAGCTGAATTGGGAACAATTACACAGTCTGATTTAGACCGGACTGTCAATGTGATTCGTGACCGTGCCGGAATGCCTCACTTGACCCTGAATCCTGTAATGGACCCGAAATATGCGGCTGAAGGTTTGTCTTCCCTTATTATTGAAATTCGTCGTGAACGTCGTGTTGAACTGTGTTTTGAAGATACTCGCTATCAGGATTTGATGCGTTGGAAATGGGGCAAGCGTTTGGCAAATCGTGTACTGGGTATGCGTTTTGAACCGTCAGATTTTGATAATCCTCGTTTTAATCCGTCAGAAGGCAAGGCTGATCCTGAACGTGTGAAGCTGTTTGAATTGAACGGAAAACATTATATTGATGTGTTTGCCGGCACCGACTGGGAAAATCGCTCGTTTGATGAAAATAAGCATTATTATCATCCTATACCTGTTAATGTGATTGGTAAGAACAAAGAGATAACACAGAATCCGGGATGGGATTAAACAAATATCTTAATTGTTGAGGTAAAAGGTTGGATTACGGTTAGGTTTGGGGTGTGTCAAAACTAAAACGGTCTATTAAATTGTCAACTGTAGGGGGAGGGTTTGCCTGCCCGAATACACAAAGCAAGCTGTTTTCGGGCGAGCGAACCTCGCCCCTACGGGCTAAGCGACAGCATTAGAACGTCTTGATACACCCCTATTTATTTTCTCCCCTATTGTCTTCTACTCCTCTTTTGCGGATGGATTAGCATTCTTACGTACATTCAAAGGAGCAATACCATAGAATGTTTTGAAACATTTGCTGAAGTATCTGGCCGAAGAGAATCCGAGCTGGTAGGAAATTTCCGTCACATTGAGATGAGGTGCATTGTTTAATAAATGCATGGCTTCTTCCAGTTTTAACTTGAGAGTAAACTCGTTGGGAGTCAGTCCGGTTATTTCTTTTAATTTCGTATATAGTTTGCTGCGTCCCATTCCAAGCTCAGAGGCGAGAAGATTCATGTCAAACTCCGGGTTTTCAAAATTCTCTTTAATTATTTGTGTCGCTTTTTCCAATAGTTGTCGGTCGTTTATGTTAATGGTGTCCGGGGCTTCTTGTTTGTTGGCAATAGGCTGTTTAAGCCGTTCCAGCATTTGTTGCCGAGTCTTAATAAGGTTACTGCAGCGTGCTATGAGAATTTTCACATTAAAGGGCTTGGTGATATAATCGTCTGCACCGAACATATATCCTTCTATTGTATATTGTTCAGATACCTGTGCTGTGAGCAATATGACGGGGATATAAGATAGTTCGATACTGTTTTTTATTTTGTAGCATAATTCCTTACCCGACATTTCCGGCATCATCACATCGCTGATAATGAGGCTGGGATGTACCTGATATGCCATTTGTAATCCTTCCTTGCCGTTTTGGGCAATGTGTACTTCATACATGGATTCGAATATGCTCTTCAGCAAATCCAGCATTTCTTTATTATCTTCCACTATGAGGAGCACAGGTTTTCCACTGTCTGTATCCGGTACAACGGGAAGGACTTCTTCAACAGGCATTTCTGTCAGGTCGAGCGGCTTGTTGATATCTCTGCTGTCATCCGTGGTCAGGCGGGTATGCGCAATGTCTTCGGGTGAAAAATGGGAATTTCCTTTTAGCAGGTCAATAATGAATTCGCTTCCTTGTTCAGGTTCGCTTTTTACATGGATGTTTCCATGATGCAGGTCGATGATTCCTTTGGAAAGTGCTAGTCCGATTCCTGTGCCGAGCGTGAATTTGTTGGCACCGTTCTCCAGTTGGTAGAAACGCTCGAATATTTTGTTGACTGCTTCTTGCGGAATGCCGGAACCATTATCCTTTATACTTATATGAGCCTGTGTGTTTGTACTGCTGATGCTCACATTGATTTTACCTCCTTTTGGGGTATATTTAAAGGCGTTTGAAATCAGATTGAATATGACTTTTTGCAGTTGTACCGGGTCAAACCATAGTTTGAGTTCCTGTTCCGGGCATTCAAACCGGTAATTGATTTGCTGGGTGGCGGCATATTCATAAAAGGACATATATATTTCCTTTATAAAAGGGACGATATCCTTATGTTCAATTTTCAGTTTCAGGTAGCCTTGTTCCTGTTTGCGGAAGTCTAAAAGTTCTGAAATGAGATCTCTCATGTGCCATGCGTTCTTATAGATATGCAATATACGATTATAGATGGTGGGAGCAAGCTTGTTTGACTGCAATAACACTTCAATCTGTCCGATAATCAGTGTGAGAGGGGTGCGGAACTCATGTGAAATGTTGGTGAAGAATCTCAGTTTGACCTGATTTAGCTCTTCTGTACGTTCTTTTTCTTTGCGCTCGAATTGGAGTGAGGTCTGAAGTTGGGTTTGTTTGGTTTTGATATAAATGATGAGGTACATGATACCAATCACACACAATATATATATCATAAATGCCCAGTAAGTGGCATAGAATGGAGGAGCGATGTAGATGTTGAGGCTGATACTGTGCGTACCTTGATGTTCGCGAACGGTTAAACGATACATGCCCGGACTGAGATTGGTGTAGGAAATAGACTGTGAATGGGTAGGAATCCAATGGTCGGAAAAGCCTTCTAATTTGTATTCATAAATGATGTCTTCGTTCAACGTATAATTGGAGGAACAAAACTCGAAGATTAGATTGTTCTGGTCGTGTGAAAGCCTGATTTCTTTTACTTGCGAGAGTGTTTGCGAGAGGATTCCGGTTTCATCATCGGGCAGTACGCGTGTGTTATGCACCCACAACTGATCAAAATAGATATGATAATTATTGTTGCTGTGGTAGAGTTGTTCTTCGAAAAAAGAAAGCATGCCGTTTACTCCGCCGATAAAGGTTTCTCCATTTTGTGCGAAATAAATGCTTGACCCCTGGCAATATCCCATTTGAAATAAATTGTATGTATGCTTGCTTTTACCGGTTTCGGGATCGAAGAGGGAGAATCCTTTGCTGTGTAGAATCAGTAGATGGCGGTAAATGGGAGATTCACAGATATAGTAGCAATAATCGCTAGGCAGCGCATTATTGCCTAATCCATATTGACAGAAGGAATCATTGTCGGGGATATATTTGAATAAGCCTGAGCCGATGGTACCAAAGTATATCTCGCCTTTGCTGTTTTCCATGATATCCACTATCCTGAATTTGCCGATGGAAGAAGAGTCTTGCGCATTGGTATAATAGCGATGGAGGCTGTTGTCCGTCATGTGGATACACAGAAGTCCTCCTTTTGAATCGGCCAGCCATAATCTTTCTTTGCTGTCAATAAGAAAGGTTTCGAATTGATAGGGACGGAAGAGAAGCTTATTGATGTCCTCATTGTGGGTGAGGGGGGAGAATGTCTCTTGCTCGGGATTGAAAAGGTAGACACCGGCTTGCGTCAGTATAATAAGCTTGTCTTTATAAGGTTGTATTTCGTTGACGATATTCCCGGCTTGTGAAGTCGGGTTGTTTTGAGAAGGAATTAGCGTACGGAACTGTTTCCGGGTAATGTCGAAGACGGCGAGACCGCCTGTATGCGTACCTATGTATAGTTTGTTTCTTTCTTTGGCATAATAGATACATTTCATATTATTATGAGCTGTTCCGGGCAGTCCATTGGCATGATAAGAGAATTTCTCAAAGGTCCGGGTAGTTCGGTTGAACAGATTCAATCCTCCTCCTTCCGTACATATCCAAAGGTTCCCCGTCCTGTCTTCTACCATCTTGCCGACAAAAGGAAAACTCAGGAAATGGTTTCCTGTTGCTCCCGAACCATAAAACCGACACGTGTTGGTATCAGGATTAAAGTAATTTACTCCACCGAAATAAGTTCCTATCCAGATTGTTCCTTGCTGGTCTTTATATAAGCAGTTGATAGAGTTATGGCTGAGTCCGTAGTCTATATTATCTTGATGCAGATGGGCGGACCATGTATCGGAATTTGGGTTATAATGGTTCAGACCATTGAAAGTTCCCACCCAAATATGTCCGTTGTTATCCTCCTGAACTGTTCTTATCTGATTATTGGATAAACGGTTGCTATCGGTGTAATGTGTTATTTCTTCCTGCGGACTGATACGGTATAGACCATCTTGCACAGTGCCGGTCCATATATTTCCTCGGCTGTCTCTGTAGATGGAAGAAACATGAGAGATGCCCGTGATGGTCTTGATTGTTTTATAATCTTTACGGGATATTAATGAAACGCCTTGCTTATGTCCCATCCAGATGTAATCCTTGTCTATAATTAGAGAGTTTCCAATACTGAATTTATTGTCCAAGGTAGCAGCGTGGTGTATTTTTCCGTCACTTTTCAGATAGTATTGCAATTCGTTCCGATACCCGAGCCATAATGTATCTTTATAGCAATACATGGTATGGGCTGCATTTGGAAGGATGCAGGTAAACTTTTCTTTTTCTATATCGAACTTTATCAAATCATAGATGGATCGGATATAGATGCTTCCGCTCTTGTCTCCGCAAATGGCGCTGATTTCATTGTGGGTAAGGCCGTTGTCGTTTTGCGAAGGACGATAGATATCTATCTTGTCGCCATTGTATCTGTTCAGTCCTTCGCTGGAACCAAACCACAATGTTCCTACTTCATCCTGATAAATGGAAAGGACGGTGATTTGCGACAAACCGTCTTTTACATTAATGTGCTTAAAGTGAATATGATTTCCATAGCAAAAGAAAACACAACAGAAAATGAGGATACAAAATACATTTATTCTCATATTAGATTTGTTTTAGGTCTTTTTAGCGAGGCAAATTTAAGTATTAATTAATCAAGATGGAAACGATAAGAAATAAAAAGCATGTAAATGCATCCAAAAGTTTGCAGAACGAAGGAGGATTCTTGATATCGTTCCACCCTGATGAAGTGTCTCGCAAATATTTTTTCTTGATGATAGAGCATAAATAAATGCGATAATTCACAAAAGATAATAGATTTCTTTATATTTGTAATCGGGATTGCCGACTATTCTTTTTCTTGGTTTTTTCTGTTGGAGAGTAATTGGTAAGCCTTAGTATTCATTGCCTTATATTTTAGTTCTATGAGACACTTGCTGTTGTTTTTATTCAGTTTGCTGCCTACTTTCTTGTGGGCAGACAATATTCCGGTAGAGAAGGCTCAAGAGTTGGCTATTACCTTTTTCAAGGAGGGACATCCGCAGCGTTCCGCCTTTTCTTCTTTGCGGTTGCTTGTTACGGATGAAGCCGTGTCTGCCCGGGCAGTGGGAGAGGCTCCTGCTTATTATGTGTTCGGCTGTACCGACAGCGAGGGCTTCGTCATTGTGGCGGGCGATGATGCGGTGATGCCTGTGTTGGGCTATTCGTTCGACAGTAGTTTTCCACAGACCGATTTGCCTGTCAACCTGAAGTTGTGGTTGCAGGGAATCAGTGAAGAGATAGCGGAGAAACGTCGTGCTCCGACGTATGGTTCGACGCAAAGCAACAGTCTGGCTCAACGCTGGACGACGGTCCGTGCCGGACAAGCGGTGGTAGAATTGGAGACGGCTAAATGGGATCAGGCCAATCCTTACAATTGGCTGTGCCCGCACATTGCCGGCAAGGAGACCTATACCGGTTGCACTGCCACCGCTACTGCTATTGTCATGCGATATCATCAGTGGCCCAAGGCGGGTAGTGGCACTTTGCCGGCTTACACTACGAAGACTCACCAGAGATACATTGCTGCACAGTCTTTAGGACATGCCTATGATTGGGACAATATGCCGCTCAGCTACGCGCAATCTTTTTCTTCGACTGCCGGAAATGCCGTAGCCACTCTGATGCGCGACTGTGCACTCATGATTTCGTCTGATTTCGGCCCGATAGGGGGAAACGGTACAGGCGCTTATGTGACCGATGTAGTGAAAGGACTACAGACTTACATGGGATATGACAAGGACGGACGTTACATAGTGCGCAGTAATTATTCCTTTGCCGAGTGGATGCGGATAATGAAAGGCGAACTGGATGAAAGGCGTCCGGTCATTTATACCGGCGGCAGCAGTGAAGGCGCTCATGCCTTTGTGCTCGACGGTTATGACACTGAAAACTATTTCCGGGTGAACTGGGGATGGAGCGGCTGGGGAAACGGCTACTATCTCTTGTCGGCTCTCGACCCCGTTGAACAGGGAGCAGGCGCTTCCGGCGGCCACTATAATGAATATCAATCGGCACTTATCGGATTGAAGAAGGATGAAGGAGGTATAGGCGTGGAAGATTTTCGTTTCATGTGTTATACGGACGGTAAGAATTACCGGGGAATCACTTCTTCGGAAAAGGTGTTTGAAGTCAATAAGCCTTTCTCGCTGGATGTCGGTTTCCTTGGCTATTATGGTAGTCTTCCTTTTACGGGTAAAATCAGTTTGGCTCATGTCGATAAGAATGGAAATATAAAAGAAGATCTTTATTCTTTAATGGCAAGTCAATTACCTTCCGGTTCCGGCTATATGTTGCCCGGAGTACAGGTGACTATCACCCGGCCCATTACTTCCGGCGACCGTATCAGGGCTTATTGGACTCATACGCAGACAAAAAAGATAGAGTGGGTTAAAGGAAACGAGGAAGACGGCTGTGTGTGGGATTTTATCCTGAGTGAGGAGGTAAGTTTGGAAAAGGAGACCTCACTGACCTATAACAACCGGACCCGATTGCTGACACTGCAAGTGCCTGCCGAAACCGTGGTGCAAGTGTTTGATGCCGATGGCAGCGATTTCAGCCGGATGTGCGAGGTGCAGGAACGGCAGGTGAGCATTGACACCGGGAAACTGTCTGCCGGCACCTACCTGCTGCGTTTGCAACTGCATGACATGACCAAGGAATTGAAGTTCAAGGTGGGAGCTCCTGTGCAATAGAGGTAATAAGATTAATGATTCATAAATACCATAAAGAATATTCGTATGAAAACTTCACGATATAATATACTTCTCGTCTTGTGGGCGCTTATGTTGCTTGTGGCTTGTTCGGACAGTAGTTCTGACGAATCGGAAAAGCCGGTTGCCCCCTCCATTACGCTGGATACTGAAATTCCGCCGGTCATTGTGGCGGAAGGAGGAACGGTTGCGGTCGGTTTTAAGGCGTCAGCGGATTGGACTGCAACCAGTGACCAACCGTGGTGCATCGTGTCGCCTGCTTCGGGCAAAGCCGGCAACGCTACTGTGACCGTAAGTGCCGAAAAGAATGAGGATTACAATGAACGGAATGCGACTCTGATTTTAAGGGTTGGAACGGTGCAGAAGAAGATTACTGTGACGCAAAAACAGAACGATGCCTTGACGGTGACAGCTGACAAGATAGAGGTTGCCACCAAAGGAGGAGAAATAACGGTAGAGGTAAAGGCTAATGTGACGTTTGAATATGAGGTGGAAGAAGAGGCTGCCGGGTGGATTGTATCGGCTCGTACCGGTGCTCCTCGCGCGCTCACCACTTCGGAGGTGAAGTTCGACATATCTCCCAATGAAGAAGGCAAGAACCGTCAGGGGCGGATTGTCTTCAGCAGTGGTGCGTTGAAGAGCACGGTCACGGTCTATCAGGAGGGAGGCAGCTTATTGTTGCTTTCCAAGGAAGAATATACGGTGTCCAGCGGTGGTGGAGAGATTGTCATAGAGTTGCGTAGCAATGTGGATTATGAAATGGTGCTGCCCGATGTGGATTGGTTGACGGAAGTCAAGACCAAGGCACTTTCTTCTTATTCGCGCCGTATCACCGTGTTGCCCAACGAGGGATATGACGCACGAACGGCAGAAATATACTTCGTCAACGAACTGCAAGGAATCAGGGAAAAGGTGAATATCGTGCAGGTGCAGAAAGATGCGGTCCTTGTGGCACGGGAAGAATACGATATGCCTCAAAAAGGAGGAGTCTTGGGATTTGAACTGAATACCAATGTAGAGACTTTCGATGTGGAATGTTCGGAAACATGGATAAGGAAAGCGTTGAAAGGAAGAGGACTGACGGCTTATCCATTGAGCTTTGTCGTGGAAGCCAATCCTGAAGAGGCATCACGCTCGGCTATTATCACTATCATAGGCGGACAGGCAAAACAGCAGGTGGAGGTGGTGCAGGCAGGATTGAGTTCATTAAAACGTATCACTATTGTCCATTCCAACCGTATGTTCAGCATTCCCGGGTTCCGGGGAAGCGACTTGACCGGACTCATCAAATGGGGTGACGGGAAGTCGGAAGAGTACGCCGATGGCAGCAGCCATACTTATACTACCGATCCGCCCTATACCGTAGTGGTGGGAATGAATGGCGCGGAAGAGGTGACTTTGCATGACTTGAGCGGTGTGGAAGAAGTGGATTTTTCTAAGTTCTGATGCCATCTGTAACTTATTTCTTCGTGTTGGAGGAGAATTGAATCCAGAAGGAAATGGATACCAGGATCGGGACCCAAGAGTTTATAATAATAGCTATATTGAAAATACAAAGAAGAGAATCAGAATGGCAAACTTCGGCAAAAGACTGCGGAGTTTGCCATTCTCATTAGGGAACACTGACTCTGAACACATAATGAACTGAGATTATGTCGGAAGCTAAAGATGGGAAAGAAAAGAGGAATACAGGGAATTGAATAGTGTCAATTACAATGAGGGTATAGCGTGGCACATTATACATTATAAAGTAAGTGAAGAATTTTGAACTAAATTAAAACAAATTCAATGTATTGTTATTTATTGATAGGACTTTTGTATTTTTGAAAACTTATTCATCAAGGAAAGTTTTTTGAGAATGAACTTTCTGCAGACAATAGACTATTTATGAAAATAATATTACTTAGCTTGCTCCTGTGTCTGTTTTGCTCTTGGAATGTGGCGGCACAAGGAAATGACATGAGTTGTTATCCTGAGGACACCATTGCTCATCAACTTTCAAAAAAGGAATTAAGACGCCGGAAGGTGGCCAAACGCAACATACATTATAATATATTGGGAGGACCGAGTTATACTCCGGACTTTGGTGCGTTGATAGGAGGGAGTGCTCTTGTTACATTTCGTATGAATCCGTCGGATACCTTGCAAAAACGTTCTGTATTGCCGATGGCCGTTGCGGTGATGTTCGAGGGAGGGTTGAACCTGATGGTGAAACCTCAGTTGTTTTTCAA
>OOAD01001037.1_pt1 | contig 16862 bp, 8 predicted proteins | sample 1671151 | NCBI WGS metagenome assembly OOAD01 (sample SAMN06348127, study PRJEB24527) | human gut metagenome | biome: human gut; feature: ankylosing spondylitis patient; material: feces | host: Homo sapiens | place: China | collected 2015-10
ATTTTCAGTCCTTTGCTCTACCAACTGAGCTATGGCACCGTTGTTTTGTTTAACGGGTGCAAAGATATGAATCTTTTTTGAGTCTTGCAATAGGTAGAGCTACTTTTTACTGATTTTTTATTCTTCCAAAGAATTCCAGCCTTGTGCTTTTAGTTCGACTTCGCCTCCATCACGACCTACCAAGTAATTACCGAGATCGGGTTTTGTAATATGACCGATTACTTTAACACCTTTCATTTCAGATACTTTATCATGATCAGTGAGAGGAACAGTGAAAAGTAATTCATAGTCTTCACCGCCATTTAAAGCTGCAGTTACCAAATTCATATTAAATTGTTCAGCCATTGCAGCCGTTTGATAATCGATAGGAATTCTATCTTCATATACGCGACATCCGACATTACTTTCTTTTGAAATATGCAAAAGTTCGGAAGACAGACCGTCTGATATGTCCATCATTGCTGTAGGGATAATCCCCGCATGACGAAGCATCTCTATAATATCTTTACGAGCTTCCGGCTTCAATTGACGTTCCAACAGATATTCTTTGCCTGTAAAATCCGGTGTGAAATCTTTTTCACCTTTAAATATCCTTTTTTCGCGTTCTAATAATTGCAATCCCATATAAGCAGCTCCTAAATCCCCAGAAACACATATCAAATCCGTTTCTTGGGCTCCACTGCGAAGGACAACTTTATCTCTTTCTCCTTCCCCAATACAAGTGATACTGATGCAAAGCCCTGTTAAAGAAGCAGAAGTGTCTCCTCCGACAATATCGACTCCATACACATCACAGGCCAACTTTAGCCCAGCATAAAAATCTTCTACATCCTCAACAGAAAAACGTTTGGAGATGCCAAGTGATACAGTGATCTGCTTAGGCTGGCCGTTCATGGCATAAATATCGGAGAAATTTACAACAGCCGATTTATATCCGAGATGTTTTAAAGGTACATAAGTCAAGTCGAAATGAATACCTTCCAATAATAGATCGGTAGTGACAAGCACTTGTTTATCCTCATAGGAGAGAATTGCCGCATCATCGCCTACGCCCTTTATCGTACTATTATTCTTTATTTCAATCCTGTTAGTTAGGTGGCGAATCAAACCGAATTCGCCTAATGTTGATATTTCTGTCCTGTTACTCATATTTGTTTTGTAAAATATTATTTTTGGGAAATGTGATAATATGTTTTTCTATTGTCTCATTAAAACTCTGCTCATTGTAAAACCTGATTACAATCGGTAGATAATATAAATATTTCTTCCAACTTTCCGGAACAAGAGGACTGTTTTTTAAACGTGCTGCATCTTTTTCTGTTACTAAGATCAATTTTCCCGGTGAAGTCATCTTTTCGAATATCACATCCAATTTCTTGAAATCTGACTTGCTAAACGTATGATGATCAGGAAAAACGACCGGCAACACTTTATTTGAATACTTTTCTGCCTCACGAATAAATGGAGTGGGAACTGCAATACCTGATATCAACAATATATCATCTTCTTTTCCAATATTTTTATGGTTTAAGAAACGAGCTTCCGAGGGGAATACAGGTTTAACTTCTCCATAAACGATGCTGGTAAAAAAAAGTAACTGGTGAGCCCGCAACTTCATATTTTCTTCAATAACACGAAAATCGATCGGCTTCATATCTTCGTCGCATTTAGTAACAACCACGATATCTGTTCGGTTTATATTACTTATCGGTTCTCTCAGGTGTCCGGTAGGCATTAGTTTATCATTATAAAATAAACGATGGTAGTCACTCAACACGATCGAAAGGGAAGGGTGCACATATCTATGTTGATATGCATCATCTAACAAAATTACTTCAGGTCTGTCTTTTTCAGGGAGGGATAAAAGATTTTGAATCCCCCGGCGGCGATTAGCGTCGACAGCGACAAGTATATCCGGAAATTTATTTTTCATTTGAAAAGGTTCATCTCCGATCTCCAAACTGGAACTTTCAGAATCAGCAAGAATAAACCCCGATGTTTTTCTTTTGTACCCTCGGCTTAATACTGCAATGCGATATTTATCTTTCAGTAAACGTATGATATATTCTGTATGGGGAGTTTTACCCGTTCCTCCTACAGATAAGTTTCCTATGCAGATCACAGGAATAGAATATTGTTCGGAATGTAAAATACCCCAATCAAAAAGTCGATTTCGCAACCATATCCCAATTCCATATAAAAAGGAAAGGGGAGCCAGGTAGGAATTAAGTTTTATTTTGTCATTTTTTTGCATGTAACTTCTTATCTGCTGACAAATATAGTTAACTTATCGGTGGCTGTCAGTTTTTTATTTGTTTATTTCAAAAAGAAGATACAATTTGAATCTCTTTGAAAGATAAGTTTGCGTTTATTCTGAAATATTTTCAGGGAGTTTATGACTATACACATTTATTGTAGAATTAAGTCAATATCCGGATAAGATATCCGTCGTATCTTTGTTGTCTTCTTGATAATCTCTTGTAAATTATATACTTTTGCATTGTCCCAATTAACATGCTATGCCATGAATGTCAAAATAGAAGAAAGCTGGCGAAAACGCCTTCAGGAAGAATTTGATAAACCATACTTTGAGCAGTTGGTCACATTTGTCAAGAACGAATACAGAAGCGCCCATGTGCTTCCTCCCGGACACCAGATCTTCCATATTTTTAATGCCTGTCCATTCGAGAAAGTGAAGGTTGTTATACTTGGACAAGACCCTTATCCCAATCCGGGGCAATACTACGGAGTCTGCTTCTCCGTCCCGCAAGGAGTTCCCATTCCTGGATCACTGGCCAACATATTCAAAGAAATACACCAAGACTTAGGCAAACCGATCCCCACATCCGGCAATCTGGACCGTTGGGTAGAGCAAGGCGTGTTTCCTATGAACTCGGTCCTGACTGTACGGGCTCACGAAACCGGCTCACATCGGAATATGGGATGGGAAACTTTTACAGATGCAGTGATAAAGAAATTGAGCGATGGACGTGAGAATCTGGTATTCATGCTGTGGGGAAGTTATGCAAAAGAGAAGATCGCCCTTATCGACACCCATAAACACTTGGTGCTGACAACCGTGCATCCGTCTCCACGCTCTGCTGACCATGGTTTCTTCGGCTGCAAACACTTCAGCAAGGCGAATACTTTCCTCCAAAGCAAAGGTATTCAAAAGATTGATTGGTAAGAAGTACGAGTTCCGGACATCCGGGTGTAGCCATTCCGGACATCCGGGTGTGGAGAGTGGTAATATCCGGGTGTAGAAAGGCAGAAGATGGGCATGTTTCCAAACTTTTCTGCTTGCTTTTCGTTCTTTTCCTACTTGTTTTAGTAAAAAAGTACCTTTATGTTGATGAAACTATCTCCACACAGATGTATATCGGCACGGTTCCCTGCGTTTTTGTAAACAATACCGGCTACCCGTTTCAACGGCAGGTAGTGATACAAGTGTGATACAGGAATCCGGTATGTATCACTCCTTGCACACCATGTTTGTCAATGCTTACAAAACAAAGTGTGATAGAGTGATAGAGAAACTGGATTATTGTGCAAGAGAGAACCGCAAGCTGATACCGTAGTTTGAGTTTGAAGTCGGATAAGATGCACTCGATATCAACGGTTCATTGATCTGAATATCATAGAATGCACGGACCGTCAACGCACGGCTCAAACCGTAATCAGCCGAGAAGGAGATTGTCTTTGCGATGTTACCGCTAGTAGCCTGCGTCAGTTGCGTGTCGATTTTACGAATCAACGACTGCATCTTGTTGAACGAGAAATCAAGGCGAACGGTGAGGTCATTGCTGAAATCACGCGTTTTCTTCATCTTCAAAACCTTGTTGAACTCGGCATATTTGTAACCCAAACCGATCGTCACTTTCTTGGAAAGTGCTTCGACCAATTGGTAGGATGTCGTGTTCAGGCTTAAATTGCGGGTAGTCGAATAGTCCGCCCGAACCGTCACGTTATTCAACAGCGTCGCATCTGCACCCAACAAAGGACTAAACGCTTCGGTAAGGCTGACAGACGAAATCGAATAAGGAGACGATGGTGTCGGGTTATCGTTCAGAATCGACTGGATATATCCCAGTCCGTCCTGCCCGGCATCCACCCAATTCAAGAAGGATGTGAAAGCACCTACCGAATAAGAACAACGGTACTGGTGACTCAACGTCAAGCTCTTGAAATATTTCTTGACAGCCGGAATCTTGATCAAGCCGTCGTAAGTAACGCGCCAGTTAGGCAACATGCTCTTCAACGAAGGGAAAGCCGTCAAGCCTACCTTCTTCGGGTCCTTACCGGTATAAGCGGCCAGAAATGCAGGAATCAGGACATCCGCCGAATTCCGGTTGACGCCGTTCACATTATCTGTTCCCGGATTATAAGGCATTCCTCCCAAGCCTTTATCATGGATAAAGCCCACATCCGGATATTTCAAGCCGGAATACTTGCTTTCGATACGTTGGGCAATGATCTCGCGGTTTGCCAACAACTTGTCAAAGGCTTTCGAAGAATAGTTATTCATAGCATTGCCACTGCCTCCGAATGCGCTTCCCAGCGCGATTGTCGTCATGGTAAAGTTTCCCCCCATAATCTCCGGCATACCTTCATACATAAATTGTATTTCCGTATTACGCGTATCGTTGCGAAGAGCCGTCAAGTCGATCTTCAATCCAGTGATCGGTTCGAGGTTCGCCCGTATATTCAGATTTTTCGTACTGGTCATGACTGCGGCATTCACGTCTCTCTCGGTATCCGTAATCAGCCAGCCTTTTTCATATGCCTCGTCTATATAGCTACGACGCACGTCACCGAACGCAAAACCGATCCCCGGGGAAAGTCCGAATGAAGAACGTCCCTGGCCAAAGATATCACCGATCTCCGGACGGAAACCGGGCAGCATCATACCGGCAGAGTTCGTAAACTGAATATTGAAACGGCGCACCATCATCAAAAAGCGGGCACTGTGTTCAACCGCCTTGTAAAGAAAATCCTCAGTAGGGGCCGGTCCCGGTATGATCGTCAACTTCAAGCGCACCGTGTCTTGGTTCAAAATCTTAACCTGTGCGAAGTTGATCGGCTTGAACTTGACTTTGTAGACACGCCCGTCCGTTCTTCTGGCCGTGATTTGCACCTTTTTCGTAAACATTCCATGCTCGACAACCGTAGCGCTGTCCGGACTCAAGACAATTTCTTTTTCCAATTTCGGCTTTTTCTTCTTCTCCGTTTTTTTAGCCGTAGTCCGGGTATTGTTAAACTTCTGGTTGATCTTCTTCAAATATTTGTTTTTGTTGTAGAGAGATAACAGGTTCAAGTTCGCCTGCAAATCGAACTGACGCTGGTTCTTGATCGTATTACCCATCTCGATATCTTCGCTTACCGTCGCTCCACGATCCCAGTTGTAAGTAGCATTGTAGCTCAAAGAAGCATTGGTCCAATCCAGAACCGGGATCAGCTGCAACGGCAACTGCCAGGTCGCCATAAACTGCTGGTCATACTTCATCGGGGTTCCCAGGTCAGCGATGCTCTTCTTCACGGAATCTTTCCATAACTGGTAACCGTCCGGGTTCAGTTCCTTATTCACCTGCACATACGGTTCTTCGATACGGGCATTCGTACCGGAACTGAACGTTATGTTCAGGTTATTCGTAAAAGCCCAGTTCAAACTGAAAGCACGGTCCCAATAGAAGTTCTGGCTGAATGTCACCGGAATATCGTTAGTGACACCTGTTGCCGCTCCTGTCAGGTCGCGTAATTTTATTTCGTAATAATTACGCATCATGGCCGTCTGGAAGTTGATAGACGGGGCCACATTAAACGCCAGTTGTTTGGCATAGCGCGTATAGCCGTTGTTTTTCTTCAATAACTTATCAAATGGCTTGATCGGCTTGACATAAGGCACATAGCTATAGGCGAAATTGGCACGGTAATCCTTTGTCGTTTCATATTCAGTCTCCGGGTTTTTCTTATCATTAATGCTGTACGAATACCCGAGCGTGAAGTTTGCCGGATCGTAAGGCATCGGGTTCTTACTCTTGATATTCACACGCACATTATTAAACGAAACACTCTTGATAACCGTCCTATCTTGAGAATAATTACGAATCGAGTCCTTCTCGGCTTTCGTTTCCGCCTTGTCGATAGCATCCTTCAACTTGACATCCTGATCCAGCGGATTGTATTTTGGATCATATGTTTCCTTCGAATAAGCATAATAGAACGGGATACTGACTTGCGCCTTTTCCGGGAACAGCTTACCCAATTCGATAGAGGTCGCCACGTTATACTGTTTGAAGTCTTCCATCCGGCGTTCGTTCAACGACTGGTCGAGAGCACCGAAACCAGCCGTTTCGATACGTCCGCCCACATTCACCGTTCCCAAGTCGGAAAGCGCAACATTCAAATTCGCATTGGCCGCCCATCCACCTTCTTCATTGAAGTCGGTCAGGCGCAATTCGTTCACCCAAACTTCCCCGCTCTTCAACTTATTACGCACGTTACGCACACCGATCATGACTGTCTTCACTTCGGAAAGACTCGGATTACCTTTGACACGGATCGTATTGCCATCGTTGTCCGGATCCCTACCAGAATAGACAGTCTGGAAAGACACTCCATTCGTACCGGATCGTTTTTCCCGGTTACGCTCCAGTTTCAGATCCGTCAGAATCTCCAAACGGAAATTCAACATGTTTTCTGCCGGCCAAACGATTTTCTGGTGTTCCGAATTGTTATAGTTATACTCCCCGTGCGGAGTCAACTTCAACGGTACTTCATATTCGTAATAGTTATTCTTATAGTCCGATCCCAGGCGGATAAAAACAGCGAGATCGCCATCTGCAAGATCGTTTACATCCAATTTCGGAGCCTCGGCATGTGTAAACAGTTGCAAGCGCTTATACTGCCGCAAATCATAATTCGTATTCTTATACACGGCACGTGCATCTTGAGCGGCAAGGTCCGTTATCTTTAAAGAAAGCGCCTGTTCGTTCTCCTGACGAATCTGAGGCTGGCTTGGATCCAGTACACGGCTGACGCCCGGGGGCAATGTATAGCTGACCGGATCCCTGTCACTGTTTTCCTCGATATTGACAGTCGAGACTTCCAATTTACCCTTCACTGCGGGCGGCATCTTCGGATCGGACAAATCCTGCTCGTAGGATCGCCATTCTCCGCGTACCAATTGCAGAGTACCGAAGCGCAACACGACCGATTCCTTAAATCCTGTCATATACATACGCATGAAACGAATCGTCTTGAAATCATTGATTGCCCCCACACGACGCTGATATTGTTTTACCGGAATCTTAAATTGATACCAGGTAACGGATTCTGTCGTACCATCCGCCAATCTTACTGATGAAGTACGTTTATCCGCAATGAAGTTTTCACCGACAACCGTATCCTGCGGAGTTATCCTGACTTTGTATTCGAAATATTTTTCATTTTTATTCAGAGTATTGTCCTGATTGATGTCTTCTACATCAGGCACGGTCTTGGAAGAAGTGCTGTAGCGCTCGCCCGAATCGTTGATATCTTTCGAGTTTCCTTCCGTTCCATTATAGCGTTTGTAACGTGTTAAGATATCCACCTCCTGAGAATCATAGTCCGAACCACGAAAATAGTGGAACTTGTCACCGGCCGGATCAAAGAAAGGGGACAGCTGTAACGGGTCGTTCTCCATCTCGGTTAGGGTTACCGCATTCAATTTCTGGCGTAATTTATTCAGATAATCCTGGTAAGCCGGATATTCCTTTTCTTCATCCGAGGATAAACCGTTCAGGCCGACATCCTGTAACAGACGTGCACCTGCCGTATTGTCGAAGGCATAAACTGTACTCTGCTGTTTTGGAACCTTACCCCAAACAGTATAATCGACCTTAGAGGTATCTCCATCGATTGGCAATCCGTTTTCGAAGAACTTCTTTTCATCCTTCAATATGTCTTCCGATATCTCACCCAAATTAAAATACAGATCCCCCCCTGTTGTCTGACGATCATAAATGAACGGATCGAGCATCCAAAATTCGATATATTCGACATTCGCCGTCTCAAAGTCACTCTGGTCTATCTTTCGCATCATTCCACCGAAACGCTTTTCCGGGTTTTGCAATGTTCCGTCAGGATTAATATTATCGGCATCCAAGTTATACGGTCCGCGTTCCTGCGGATAGTAAGCCATGTTCAGAACTGTCAACGTATTACTTTCACTCATGCTTTGCTGCCGTTGCGGGAACAACTCTCTCGTCTCGATAGCACGGACATAATGGTTGGACAAATCTTTTGTCGTAATATATTTCGGACGCAAAGAAGAATTTTTACGCGTGAACAATCCGTCGATCGTGTACCAAGCAAGCAAAGCACGACTTTTCCCGTAATCGATATTATTGGTCAGCCCGGCTTCCGGGAACAATTGGGGCGTACCATCGTCATAAGGCACACTGGACAACTGCCAGGGATAAGGGTCGGAGAGGTCGAAATTGCTCTGTGTCGACTCGAAGTCATCCAGATACGAATATCCACCCGTGTTCTTGTTTTCGTAATGCCCGGCAATCAAATGAGCGAACTCCGCATTGAAAGATATCTGGCTGGGTTTGCTTAGGTTCAGCAACGGCAGCTTGTCGAACATATTGGTAAGCCACTGACTCTCGCCCTTATAAGCCATATTGACACCCCAGAGCGTATTCTTTATCGCTTCGTCGCCCATCGTCGTCTTGGTGGTCAACGGCATTTCGGACATGTGCATGATGGTAGCGCCTACCATCAGATTCGGGTTGAACTGATAGTTCAAGTCCAATCCCATCATGGTCTTACGCTGCATGTTATAGGCTGTCTGGTTTTCCAGCGAGACGCTGACCGGCGTGCCTGCAGAAATAATACTTTCGTTCAGGATCGTCACCACGCCGGAAGTATAGTCAACAGTATAATCTACATTCTCGGTTAATATCGCTCCGCCAGCCGTTACTTTCACTGAACCTCGCGCTACGTTGGAAGCTCCCAACTGTATCTCGGCACCCGAAGAGGCTTTGTATTCCCCCTCCAGTTTGAACTTATTCTTTTCAGCAATCTGTCTGGCGACAGTCAATGTCGAGTCGTAGAGTTCCTGGAATACATATTTGTCAGCAATCGCATCATTGTTAATCTTTTTACGCAGATAGGAGCCGAATGGTTCCACACTTGGAAAAATAATTTTCCCATTATCGGCAAGGACGGTCACACCTTCAATAAAGTCGTATATACCATCCGGATGCGGCTGATTGTTGGAATCATAGCTATCTAGGTTCAGCACTCGTAACAAGATTTGGTTGGCAATCGCCCCTTCCGGCAAATAGTTGACATACGTACCGGTTGTATCGCTTTGATACATGATATTCAACTTGAACTTCTCTTTTTGGACAGAGTAAGCTCCTAATGAATAGATATTTTTCATCATCAGGTCCCAAAAAGGCATATCAGGCGACATGGTAATTCCTTTCAACAACTTCACATACAGGCAAGAGGCAGCCGATGAAGGGTTGTCAGTCGAGAACTCGCCAACCTGATAAGTCTTTCCATCCGAATAAGTATAATTGTAAGCGACAGCCAATACCTCATCTGCCTGCAACTGTGTTTTCAGCGAGATATACCCCAACTTCGTATTGACCGTATATTCGGACGCATCCAGCAAACGAGCGCTTTCCACTTCTTCATATTCCGTACCGTTAACAAAAGTTCCTCCCAACGCCTGATTTACCGTGCTGATATCACGAGCACCGGTAAATTGTTGGTTAAGGGTATTATATAATGTATTCGTATTATTATAGGGGATAGACAGCGCCCCCGAAGGAGAAACGACCGCCGTATTCGAAATATTATCATGCTCGGCCAGATCGGCAAAAGCGACCACGTTACGCGCCTGGTCATAAGTAGCCCGTTTGTTTGTCACCCAAACTTCCACCTTGCTGATCGTGACGGGAGAGGAAATCGTATTCAGGTTCTTCACCGCCTCATCATAGCGGTCGCGAAAATAGTGTGACAGGAAAAAGTGACGATTCTCGTCATACTGGTCAATCGTCAATTCGAAAGGTTTTGTCTGCACGCCCCCTTTAGAACTGACCGTTTTCGATTCCGACTCCTGCTGTGCAAACAACGCATTGACTCGCAACTTCCCGAACTGGAGATCCGCTTTCATACCGAACAGGGCTGCTCCTCCGTTGATTAGGGAGTTACTGGTTGTCATACTTACATTTCCGGCTTCCAGCGACTTGATAATTTCATCTTCCTCCCCGGTATAAGCTAATTTCAGTTTTTTGGAGTCGAAATCAAAAGAGGTTTCGGTATTATAGTTCATATCGAAATTCACTTTGCTGCCAACCGATGCCTGTACATTCAATTGAACATTCTCATCGAAATTAAAGAAGGTACGGTTACGAGCACGTTCCGGCAAAGAGGGATTTTTGGTTTTATTCTGCTTCAAGCCTAGCTCCACTTCAGCCGAACCTTGCGTTTTCACCCGGACACCGCCCGGCCCAAAGATACGTTCCGCCGCACCGATATTGAACTGCATATCAGCTAAATTGAACTGCTTATTAGCCGCCTTTTGAAATTCTTCCTCGTTTTTCTGGCGATAGTAGGATTGAACGGATTTTTGGAAACTATAATCCTGGTATTCCTCAGGGGTCAACGAAATAGGAGTAGTCAGATCGGCATCACCAAACTTGGTACGGACCACATATGTCCCGGTTCTGATATCATATTCGACCACTGATTTCACGTTATCCGGCGTCTTCAAGTCAGCAGGTGACTGCTTGGTAAGATCCTGATATTCTTCAGGGACCGTCTTGGCTACCGGAAAGCGGGTGCGCACCTTCGGCACCGTATCATCCGGAACGACCGGCTGTTCAGTATCCGGCAACGACATCTCATAGGCCAGAAAATCCGTATTCATAGAATACAGACCTGCACCAAACAGTAGAATTGTTATCCAGAGTATAAATTTCAGTGTCTTTCTCATGTTAATTGACAATTGACAACAGACAATGACAACCGACAATTCCAAATTCTCCTAAATTGCCAATTATCCATTGCTTAAAGCATTCTTAGGGCTGTTTTAATGACCTGCTCGACAGCCAGTGCAGGCGAACCTTTCAATATCGAGTTAACCGCCTTTTGCGAAGCGGCCTTCTGGAATCCAAGCATAACCAATGCCGCCACTGCTTCTTCTGTGACAGCACCACTGGCAGCGACAGAAGAGGAGCCACCTGTCACTGTCATTCCCTCTATCGGCTTTACCTTGTTTTTGAGATCAACTAGAATACGTTGAGCTGTTTTCAATCCGATTCCTTTGACTGACGTCAGAGCTGTTTCGTTCTTATCGGCAATCACCCGGATCAATTCAGATGGTGACAGGGAAGAAAGGATCATCCGAGCAGTATTGGGACCGACTCCCGACACGGAAGTCAACATCAGAAACAGTTCGCGCTCATCTTTTCCTGCAAAGCCAAAAAGCAAATGGGCATCTTCACGTATTACTTCGTACACGTAAATCTTCCCGGTCGGTTTCCCATTATAAAAAGTATATGTATTCAAGGAGATATTCAGTTCATAACCGATTCCGGCACATTCCAAGATCATCCTGGCCGGTGTCAGTTCTACTATCTCTCCCTTGATATATTCTATCATGTATCTTACGTCTTTATGATTCGCACCTATTATAACGCAAAATTAGGCAAAAGCGTATATCCGAACTATCTTTTTTGGTATTATTGTTTCCAAAACCCCGGCAACAAGATTGTCAACACCGTAAAGATCTCCAAACGTCCGACCATCATCAGAAAAGACAAGAACCACTTCGATACCGCCGGGACATCAGCATAGTTTCCGACCGGTCCCAGACTACCAAGTCCCGGTCCAACGTTACTGATCGAAGAGATAGTAGCCCCGATAGTCTCCTCAAATCCTACCCCATCGATCATCAGCACCATACAGCTGACAAATATTAAAGCAATATAGGCAAAAGCGAACGCCAATACCCGGTGGACGATATCACCAGAAACAGCATGCCCGTTCATTCGCACCGGAATAATGGCATGTGGATGCGTCTGCTTCTTAAATTCATTAAAGAGGTTCTTGGTCAAAATCACAAAACGGCCCATTTTCAAACCTCCACAAGTAGAGCCAGCACAACCACATACCACCATCAGAACTAGCGCTAACAGCCAGAAAAACGGTCCCCACGGAATATAATCGACCGTTGCAAACCCACATGTAGACACCAATGTCACGACCTGGAATACCGTTTGCCTAAAAGCTGTACCAAAATCGTCCACAATTCCTTTATACATGATCCAGACTGTCGATATTGCCGTAATAATCAGTACGAACCAGAAAAACCAGCGTGTTTCTTCATCCGCAAATAACTTCTTGGGCCTACCGTTAAAAAAGAAATATATCAAAGTAATATTGGTCGCACCGATAAACATAAAAATCGTAATTATATATTCGATATAGGCAGAGTCCCAGTAAGCGATACTGGCATTTTTCGTAGAATAGCCACCTGTAGAAATACAAGTGAGCGCATGATTGACAGCGTCATACAAGTCCATTGGACCCGCCCATAAAAGACCAATAAGGATAATGGTCAGGAACAAATAAACTCCCCACAGGCGCTTGGCCACCTGGGTAACACGCGGACGGAAACGTTCGTGCGTGATACCCGGAGTCTCGGCATTGAACATCTGGGTAGCCCCACCTCCGATAATAGGCATCAGCGCTACGGTAAACACGATCATTCCAATACCGCCCTGCCATTGCGTAAGGCTCCGCCAAAACAATATCCCGTGCGGAAGTGCTTCGATATCGGTCAATATGGTAGAGCCTGTCGTCGTAAAACCGGACATCGTTTCGAAATAAGCATCCGTCACATTATCTATATAGCCACCTAAATAGAATGGTAACATCCCCAAAAGGGAGAAAAGAGCCCAAGTCAATGTAACAGTCAGCATCCCTTCCCTGCGCCCGGCCGTATGTTCATTGGCTCGTAGTCCGATCAGCATAAAAAGGACTCCCGTTCCGAACATGATACCACTCGACTGAAGAAGCGGATAGAAGTCATTTCCTTCATATAAGAAAGCGACTGCCGTTGCAGCCAGCATAAACAACGTCTCAAGGATGAACATCATCCCTAACATCTTAATTATAAAACGAATATTCAGCATAATATGCTATTAACAATTGACACATTGAACAGAGAAAAGAGACAACCCTGAGTTGTCCATTGACAATTAATTAAAGTAGTCCTCCAATTTACGCATAGCCGTATCCAAACAGAACACCACAACGTGGTCATAAGCTTGGATATGTGTATCACCCTTGATCATCATAGGCTCACCGTCACGAATCAATCCGCCCAACGTCAAATCTTTCGGAAGATTCAGATCTTTTACCTGCTTACGGGTAATTTTCGAATCGGGACGGGCAACAAGTTCCGCCACATCTGCATTGGCAAAAGTTAAACACTTCACGTTCGACACGTCTGCATCCAACAGGAATTGGTAGATATGGCTGGCAGCAATCAGTTTCTTATTGATAACCGAGCCGATGTCCATGCTCTCCGCTAAAGGTATGTAGTCGATATTTTCGATCTTGGCGATAGTCTTGAATACTCCGGCGCGTTTAGCAGCCAGACAAGCCAAGATGTTCGTACTCGAATTATCCGTCAGTGCGATAAATGCCTGTGCATCTTTGATCCCTTCCTGCATCAACAGATCGGTATCGCGTCCGTCTCCATTGATGATCAAGACATTTCCAGGGACAACCTCAGCTATACGGTGACTCTTTTCTTTGTTAGTCTCGATTACTTTTACACGGATATTGTTCGGAAGGTACTGGCAGGTACGGATCGCAATACGGCTTCCTCCCATAATAATGACTTTCTTTACTTCGGGGTCTCGCTTGCCCGCATGCAACCGGACGTCTTCGATATGGCTTTTAGTCGTTGTAAAAAAAACGATATCTCCCGATTCTATACGATCCGTACCACGGGGAATAATGGTCTCGTTCTGCCGTTTGATGGCAACGATATGATAGAGTTTCTGTTCGTTCAGTAATTCGGACAGATGTTTGTTCACAAGTCGGGAATTATCGCGCACCTTTACACCGATCAGAATCAGAGCGCCTCCGAACAACTCCCAGTATTGCCGAGTCCACGGGCGTCTGACAGCCGTGACAATTTCTTTGGCTGCCAGCATTTCCGGGTAAATCATGGAATCGATCCCCATTTTTTCAAACAGTTCCTTGTTTTTAGGGAGCAAATATTCGTAATTGTTGATACGCGCCAACGTCTTATGTGCTCCTAATTTAGAAGCCAGAATGCTGGCTGCCACATTGGTCGTTTCTTCCGGCGTGACACTGACAAACAGGTCGGCCTTTCTGATACCGGCTTCTTCCAGGTCCCGAATGGATGTCGGATTACCCACCATAGGAAGGATCTCCATGCTTGAATTCGTGAAATTCAAACGTTCCTCATTCGGATCCATCAGGATAATATCCTGCTTCTCCTGTGATAACATTTTTGCCAGGTGGGTTCCTACTTCACCGGCTCCGGCTATAATAATTTTCATTTTATATAATAGATTAATTATAAGGATATATTATCCTCTGATAACCATCTTTTTTATTTCTCCTGCAATACTTTTGGCATCCATACCACACAGTTTATACAGTTCGGGAATCGATCCATGTTCGACAAACTCATCCGGCACACCAATCCGTTTTACCTGAGGAGCATATCCGTTATCAGCCATAAATTCCAAAACAGCACTGCCCAGTCCACCTTTGATTACGCCGTTTTCAACAGTGATGACACGGCTGAACCTCTTACCGACTTCATGCAGCAGTTCTTCATCCATCGGTTTTAAAAAAATCATATCATAATGGGCAATCGATATACCATCACTTTCAACCTCCTTTATGGCCTTTATCACTTCGTTGCCAATAGGTCCAAGTGACAAGATCGCAATATCATCCCCATCACGAAGTTTCTTGCCTTTCCCGATCGGAAGGATACGCATCTCATTCCTCCAATCTGCCATCTCTCCCTTACCGCGTGGATAACGGATCACAAAAGGGCCGTTACATTCCTTATACCCGGTGTACATCAAATTCCTCAAATCCAGTTCGTTCAAAGGAGATGAAATAACCAAGTTCGGGACTGGACGCAGATAAGCGAGGTCGAACACCCCGTGATGGGTCGCCCCGTCTTCGCCTACTAGACCGGCACGGTCCAGACAGATTACCATATGAAGATTCTGAAGTGCAACATCGTGTATCACCATATCGTATGCCCGCTGCATGAAAGAAGAGTAGACATTGCAGAATGGGATCATTCCCTCTTTGGCAAGTCCGGCAGAGAAAGTTACCGAATGCCCTTCGGCAATCCCGACATCAAACGCCCGTTTCGGAAACGCTTTCATCATATAAGTCATAGAACAACCTGTCGGCATAGCAGGAGTGACTCCCACGATCCGTTCGTCCTGTTCGGCCAGCTCGACAAGGGTATGTCCGAAAACATCCTGATAAAGTTGGGGTTCGTTCAACTTATGGACAATGATCCGTTCTCCTGTTTCTTTATTGAACAGCCCTGGTGCATGCCATTCCGTTGCCGACTTTTCAGCAGGCTTGAATCCTTTGCCTTTTTTAGTTTTGATATGTAATAGTTTCGGACCTTCCATATCCTTTATATCATTCAGAACCTTGATCATATAACCGACATCATGCCCGTCGATCGGACCAAAGTAACGGATGCTGAATCCCTCAAACAGATTATGTTGTTGAGTAAGCAATGCTTTCAGACTATTGTTAAAACGAAGGATATTTCCCCGACGGTCATTATTGATCAGTTTCATCTTCCGCAATCCGCGGTACACATCATAACGCATTTTATTATATGCCTGGCTGGTTGTGATATCCACTAGATACTGGCTCAATCCACCGACTGCGTGATCTATAGCCATGTCATTATCATTAAGAATGATAAGCAGGTTGTTTGGATTAGCCGACGCATTATTCAGACCTTCAAATGCCAAACCACCCGTCATAGCTCCATCACCGATCACAGCTATTACATGCCTGTCTTTTTCCCCTTTCAGCGCAGAAGCGACCGACATACCCATAGCCGCCGAAATGGAATTTGAAGCATGTCCGGCAACAAATGCGTCATAAGGGCTTTCCAGAGGATTAGGAAATCCACTGATTCCTTTAAATTTTCGGAGCGTATGAAAAGCCTCTCGACGTCCAGTCAGTATTTTATGACCATACGCCTGATGCCCCACATCCCATACAATACGATCATAGGGAGTATTAAAAACATAGTGTAGTGCAACCGTCAGCTCTACTGTACCGAGACTTGCCCCTAAATGTCCCGGATTCTCCGATAGTACATCTATTATATATTGACGCAACTCTGCACATACCTCTCCCAATTTATCGGGGGACAACTTGCGCAAATCCTCCGGGTAATCAATGGAATTTAATATGTGTTCATCCTTGCATTCTGTCATAATCGCTATAATTTTGTGGCAAATGTAAAGAATTAACGGGAGATAAAATAGTTTTAGTATGTCATTCTTTAGCAGTATGACACAATTAAACCGCTTCTTCTCCTTTCCCTATAATCAAATTTAATCCCATATCATCTACCTTGTAATCCCGTTTAACCAGTTCCATGAGGTATTTAAGGCAATTGTCGTAACGTCTTACGGTGATGTCGGCATAGTCCGTCCCGATTAGCTTCCGGCAGTTGTCGTTGTGTTCCTTGAATACATTATACAATGTCTTGAAAGTTTCGTCCTTTCCCTGATAGCGGTTCACTATGGCACGTGCGG
>OOAD01001041.1_pt1 | contig 16819 bp, 17 predicted proteins | sample 1671151 | NCBI WGS metagenome assembly OOAD01 (sample SAMN06348127, study PRJEB24527) | human gut metagenome | biome: human gut; feature: ankylosing spondylitis patient; material: feces | host: Homo sapiens | place: China | collected 2015-10
TCTCCGCCGCCTTTTTTACATTTTCAAGTCCACTGTAACGGACAGCTTCTGTCTCATTCATAAACAGCACATCTATATAAGGAAACAATTCATATATTTTGCGATCCCAGATTTCTTCCGGATCCCATCCCAGATCAAAAGAAATCGTAACATCCTGCCTCTGCTTCAGAGTTTTCATAAATTGCAGATATTCCCGATGATTTCTGTTTCCTTCGTATCCTGTTATATGGATGTGTCTGGCTTTAGACACTTCTTCCAGGTTTATATTTTGAATATTTACCTTTGCATTTCCACCCTGATAAGTCAGAAATCCTCTATCCTGTTCATTTGTGAAACTCAGCGAAATTCCTGTTCCTGTTTCTTTACTTTTGCTTACAAATCTGGTGTCGATATTTTTTTCTTTAAATTCCTGCAATATAAATTCACCGTACAAATCGTCTCCGATTACGCCCTGAAATGCGCAATGCATTCCAAGTCTGCCAAGTCCAAGTGTGAAAAGGGCTGCGCCGCCTCCCACAAAAGTTTTCATCGTATCAACAAGTTCTTCCTGTCCCGCACATGGTAAATGATTCACATTTGGAATGATCAGGTCAATATTCGCATCTCCAAAAACAAAAACATCCCACTCTTTTTTTCTAATTTTTATTCCTGTTTCATATCCCATATCATCGTATCCTTTTAGTTATAAAAAGGAGGGAACATCGTCCCTCCTCTTATTTTTATCCTGTTTGATTTATTTTCGTCTGATCTTTAATGTTTTAATCTCATATGGCTTGATAGCAAAGGAAACCGTATGCTCTGTGCAAGATACCGGCTGTTCTTCTTCTTCCAGAAGATTACATTCAGTCACATCTGCAATTTTCTCCCCACAGGTGAGAACTACATTTGTCCTTCTGTTGTAACACTCATACATACGAACGATCAGGTCTTCTCCGTTTTCTGCTTTTTTAACCGTTTCGATTATCACATTATTCTGATCAACCTTGAATAATGAATATTCTCCTGCAAGTTTTCCGCCCTCATTTTCTTTGACAACAGCGGTCATCGGGTTATTTAATTCATATGCCTGGGCAACTGTGTTTGCATCCGTCCAGTTTTCTGCATGAGGATAGATAGAATATGTAAATTCATGGTGCTCCTTATCGGCATCCGGATTTGGATAGATTGCAGATTTCAACATGGAAAGTCCGACTTCACTTCCATGTACACCAACACCAAATTTACAGTCATTCAGGAAACTTACACCGTATCCTTCTTCGCTCACATCCATCCACTTATGATGGCATACTTCAAATTTAGCAAAATCCCATGAAGTGTTTGCGTGAGTCGGACGTTTTACATTACCATACTGAATGTCAAATGTTGCTTCATTGGTATGTACGTCTACAGGGAAATAATCCTTAACAAAAATCTGATGTTCTTTCCAGTCAATTATATTTTTAAGATATTCGTCGATACCTCTGGCACCAGCTTTACCTGCACCCATAGCAAGGATAACAGTAGCAGCACCTGTAACAGCATCTCCACCTGCGTAGATTCCTTCACGTGTTGTCTGAAGAGTTTCTTCGTTTACAACTAAACATCCACGCTTATTTGCTTCCAAACCTTCAGTAGTTGTTCTGATTAATGGGTTTGGTGAAGTACCGATTGACATGATAACTGTATCAACATCAAGTTCAAAATTACTTCCTTCAACTTCGATAGGACGTCTTCTTCCTGAAGCATCAGGCTCACCAAGTTCCATTTTAACGCATTCCATTTTAGAAACACGACCATTTTCATCACCGATAAGTTTTACAGGATTATTTAAGTTCTTGAAGATGATTCCTTCTTCAATTGCATGATGAACTTCTTCCTTACGTGCAGGCATTTCTTCCATACCACGACGGTAAACTACGTATACATTTTCAGCACCAAGACGCTTTGCAGTTCTTGCAGCATCCATAGCAACATTACCACCACCTACAACAGCAACATTTTTGCTCTTAATAATAGGTGTATCATATTCAGGTAAGTAAGCTTTCATAAGGTTAGCACGTGTTAAGTATTCATTTGCTGAATAAACACCGATTAAAGCTTCGCCTTCGATTCCCATAAATGATGGAAGTCCGGCACCTGAACCTACGAAACATGCTTCATAGCCCATATCAAAAATTTCATCGATTGAAAGAACCTTACCTACAACCATATTTGTCTCAATGTCAACACCAAGAGCAGCAAGGTTATCAACTTCCTTCTGAACGATAGCCTTTGGAAGTCTGAATTCAGGGATACCGTAAACTAAAACACCACCGGCTTTGTGGAATGCTTCAAATATAGTAACCTGGTAACCTTTCTTAGCTAAATCTCCGGCACATGTAAGTCCTGAAGGACCGGCACCGATAACAGCAACTTTTCTTCCGTTGCTAACAGGTTTTTCCGGTGCAGCAAGGCTGTTTGCCATATGGTAATCAGCACAGAATCTTTCCAAACGTCCGATTGCTACAGGTTCACCCTTTATACCACGAACACAATTTCCTTCGCACTGTGATTCCTGTGGACATACACGACCACATACAGCAGGAAGCCCGTTTGTGCTTGTAATGATTTCATAAGCTTTTTCAAATTCTCCGGCAGCTACCTGTTCAACGAATTCAGGAATTCTAACATTTACAGGACAACCGTTTACACATGGTTTGTGCTTACAATTTAAACATCTTGTTGCTTCTTCAATAGCCATTTCAGGAGTGTATCCCATGGCAACTTCTTCAAAATTCTTATTTCTTACATTAGGTTCCTGTTCAGGCATAGGAACTTTTGTTAAAGACATATTTGCCATTATTTGTCACCTCCAGCCATTTTATACATACGACAATGTTCTTTGTCGTGAGCTTCTTTTTCTTTATATGTAGAATTACGTTTCATTAATTCATCAAAATCAACTTTATGTCCGTCAAAGTCAGGACCGTCTACACATGCAAATTTAATTTTTCCATCTACAGTAACACGACATCCACCACACATACCTGTTCCATCAATCATAATAGGGTTTAATGAAACTAAAGTTTTAATATTGTATGGTTCTGTTACTTTTGCAACGAATTTCATCATAGGAACAGGTCCGATGGCGATAACTAAATCATAGTCATTTCCGGCATCGATAAGGCTTTGTAATTTGTTTGTTACAAATCCCTGTTCGCCATAAGAACCATCATCAGTTGTTATATATAAATTGTCGCAAACATCCTTGAATTCATCTTCAAGAATAACGATATCTTTATTTCTAAATCCGGCGATAACATCAACCTTAGCACCATTTTTAAATAAAGCTTTAGCTGATGGGTAAGCGATGGCACATCCAACACCACCACCGATAACACAGGCTTTCTTTACTCCGTCTAATTCTGTTGCAGCACCTAATGGTCCAACAAAATCTAATAAAGCGTCTCCTTCATTTAACTTAGAAAGAATCATTGTTGTCTGACCTACAATCTGGAAAATGATTGTTACAGAACCTTTTTCAGGGTCTGTATCTGCGATTGTAAGAGGCATTCTTTCACCATATTCATCAATACGAAGAATAATAAACTGACCAGCTTTTGCTTTTTTTGCGATAAAAGGTGCTTCTATTTCTAAAAGTACAACTGTATCGTTAAGCTGTTTTCTTCTTAAAATTTTGTACATAGTAAACTCCTTAACATAATAAATATTTATATTCTACTTAAAATCTTCACTAGTATACCATAGTAGGAAAAAGTACGCAATTCCAAAAACTGCATAAATATAGAAAGAATTGTATAAAAATCCTGTTATTGAGCAAAAATAGAAAGTTAAAATTATATCAATTATGTAATTTGTCAAAAAAATTGCTTTTGAAAAAATAGATTTAGTATAAGCAACAATTTTAAGCCAATAAAGCATGTTGACAATTAAATTTATGTATTTTATGGAAGTGAATTTTTAAGGATTCACTTCTTTTTTTAAAGTCAAGACTTAAGAACAGTAAATGATGTTAGAAAAAAGTGTGGCTTGTAGGAGATAATATACAAAGCATTCATACAATTTTGACATCATTAAATTAAAATAATTTAAATTTAAATATTGTACAGTTGAGATTGAACAGGAGTTCATGAAGGGGTACACCACCACGGGTGTAGTTTCTTTGTGGACTCCTTTTTTATTTGGCTAGTGATATGGAAGGAGGAAAATAATGAAGATAAATGGAAAAGATTTTGTTTTGAATAAATCAACTACAGTAAGCGAGTATTTAGAAAAAAACGGATATGTTCAGGCACATATAGTTGTTGAATTAAATGAAAAGATTTTGCCAAAAGATATGTATGAAAGAACATATTTAAAAGACGAAGACTGCCTTGAAATCCTAACTTTTATGGGTGGAGGCTGATTTGAAAATATAATATGTCAGGCTAAGATGCTTAATTAAGCAGGAAAAATTATAGCGATATGAAACTGTGACATTTAAGCAGGAAAAATTATAGCGATAGGTAATTGCAACATTTATTTTAAGAATATTGTAGAGTTAAGATTTTGATTTAGAAGCAGTGTTAAAGGAGGAACATTATGAATAAGGATACATATTCAATTGGAGGACATGAGTTTGAATCTCGTTTTATTTTGGGATCAGGAAAATTTTCTCTTGATTTAGTTAAAGCATGTATTGAAAAAGCACAGACACAGATTGTTACATTAGCACTTCGCCGTGCAAATGAAGGTGGAATGGCAAATATACTGGATTACATTCCGGACAATGTTACTTTATTACCTAACACATCAGGAGCAAGGAATGCAAATGAAGCAGTAAGAATTGCACGTCTGGCAAGAGAAATGGGATGTGGCAATTTTGTTAAATTAGAAGTAGTTCATGATTCTAAATACTTGCTTCCGGATAACTATGAGACGATTAAAGCAACAGAAATTTTAGCAAAAGAAGGATTTGTTGTTATGCCATATATGTATCCTGATTTGAATGCAGCAAGGGCGTTAAAAGAAGCAGGGGCAGCCTGCATAATGCCGTTAGGAGCTCCAATTGGTTCAAATAAAGGACTTGCAACAAAAGAGTTTATCCAGATACTTATAGATGAAATTGATTTGCCAATTATTGTAGATGCAGGAATTGGACGACCTTCACAGGCGTGTGAGGCAATGGAAATGGGAGCTACTGCTGTAATGGCAAATACGGCAATTGCTACTTCAGGAGACGTGGAAGTTATGGCTGAAGCATTTAAGAAAGCAATTGAGGCCGGAAGAAGTGCATATCTAGCCGGACTTGGACAGACTATAGAAAAAGGTGCAAGTGCATCATCACCATTAACAGGATTTTTGCATGATTAACAGGAGGCTTTAAAAAATGAAAAATGAACAGAATAACAATCATGTAAATGAGAGTATTTTAAGCGAACAGATTTTAGAAGACCAGAAGAAAAATAGAATTAATCATATGGAATATTTGCCGGGAATGGAAAACATAGGTTCAGAGATAATGAATAAAGTAGTTAGTGAAATGAACAATTATGACTATGACAAATATACAGAATATGATGTAAAGAGAGCACTTAACAATACAGAAAGAAGTGTTGAGGATTTTAAGGCGTTACTATCACCGGCAGCGCTTCCATTTATTGAAGAGATAGCCAAGGCAGCACAGATAGAAACAAGAAAACATTTTGGAAACAGCACTTATATGTTTACACCAATTTATATTGCAAATTATTGTGAAAATTACTGTATTTACTGCGGATTTAACTGCCACAATAAAATAAAACGAGCTTGCCTTAATGATGAAGAAATAGATAGGGAAATGAAGGCAATCGCTGATACAGGACTTCAGGAAATTTTGATTTTAACAGGGGAGAGCCGTGCAAAATCAACAGTTGAATATATTGGAAATGCCTGCAAAATAGCAAGAAAATATTTTAAGGTAATCGGACTTGAAATTTATCCTGTAAACTCAGACGAATATGCATATTTGCATGAATGTGGAGCTGATTATGTTACGGTATTTCAGGAAACTTATAATTCAGACAAATATGAAACTTTGCATTTAGCGGGGCATAAGAGAATTTTCCCATATAGAGTGAATGCACAGGAGAGAGCATTAAAAGGTGGCATGAGAGGTGTTGGATTCGGTGCACTTTTAGGACTTGATGACTTTAGAAAAGATGCATTTGCTACAGGATATCATGCATATCTTTTACAGAGAAAATATCCACATGCAGAGATTGCGTTTTCGTGTCCAAGATTGCGACCGATTATTAATAACGATAGAATTAATCCTATGGATGTTCACGAGACTCAGCTTTTGCAGGTTGTATGCGCATACAGATTATTTATGCCATTTGCCAGCATAACAGTATCAACAAGAGAATGTGCAAGAGTCAGAGATAATCTTGTCCAGATAGCTGCTACTAAGATTTCAGCCGGCGTTAGTACAGGAATTGGAAGTCATGCAAAGGATATTGAAGATAAAGGTGATGATCAGTTTGAAATCTCTGACGGACGTTCGGTTGATGAAATCTATAACGATTTATTAAAGGTCGGAATGCAACCTGTAATGAGTGACTATATTTATGTATAGCAGATGGAGTTTATGAGCTATTATAGAAAAGTAAGAAAGTTTATAAATGCTTATTATGCATAACACACAAAATTTGTTATGTATAACAAGTGGAGGTTAAGAGAGTTTATTTTTGTGGTAGGTGAAGTTTATGAGTGACACATATGAAAATAAAATCAAAGAAAACGGATATATAAATGATAAAGTTATATGCGTTACAAACAGACATTTAAGCGAAAAGTCATTAGCCAGGCAGGTAGAAATAGTATGCAAATTTCATCCAAAAGCTATAATTTTGAGAGAAAAAGATTTGCCGGAGGATGAGTATATGACTCTTGCAAATGAGATACTTGATATTTGCAAAAAAAATAATGTTAAGTGCATATTACATTTTTATCCTAATGTGGCAAAAAAGTTAGAGTGTGATGCAATCCATCTGCCTCTTTTTAAACTTAGAGAAAATCAGAAATGCTTATCAGGATTTAAAATAATAGGGACTTCGGTTCATTCGATAGAGGAAGCAATTGAAGCACAAAATCTAGGTGCGACATACATAAGTGCAGGACATATATTTGCTACAGATTGCAAAAAAGGTGTTCCACCAAGAGGATTAGAATTTTTAAAAGAAGTGTGTCAAGCGGTAAACATTCCGGTCTATGCAATTGGGGGAATTAAGCTGTCAGATGAACAAATAAAGTTAATTACAGATTGTGGGGCAGCAGGCGGATGTATAATGTCAGGAATGATGAAACTGAAATTAGAAGATATGGAATAAAGATTTTGCCAGTTGATTAAAAAAATGAGAAAGACTATCAGGAGATAATTAGTTTACATATTACAGAAATTTTATTAAAATAAAATGAGTAATTAATAACAAAGATAGAAATGAGGGTTTTATTATGAGCAGAGTAATAGAAGAAAACGGACGAAGAAGCGCAGAAAAGGAATTGTGGTCAGATAAGAAAAGAACAATATTTGGACTTCCAATTTCATTTACAAAATATACACTTACAGATACGAGACTTATTATTAAAAGCGGATTTTTAAACATTAAAGAAGATGAAATCATGCTTTACAGAATTACAGACATTACATATAAGGCAAGTCTTTGGGAAAGAATGTTTGGAGTTGGCAAATTGTTCTGTGATTCAGCTGATAAATCAGCAACTAATTTTATTGTTGGACCTATAAAGGAGGCTGTAAAGGTAAGAGATTTGCTTTCTGATAATGTAGATGAACAGAGAGATAAAAAACGTATCAGAGGAAATGAATTTTTCAATGATTCAATGGATGATGACATGGATTTACAGAATTAATATGATGACATGAAGTTGAATAATGAGAAATCATAGTCATATAAAATCAAGAAAGTTAAAATTATTTTGTAAAATTCAATCTAGAGATAATGAATTATAAATAAAAAGCACCTATCCTTCAACAAACGTGAAACAATTTCAAATTTTAGATTTGAATTTGCATAATACACTATAGTTGTAAAAGGTAGGTGCTTTTATGTTTATATTTTTAATTTAAACAAAAATTATTTTGAAGATGTTGGGATGTACTGGGCAAGTGTAGATGCCATATTTGAAATAGGCATTGTCTGAAGCCATACTCTTCCAGGACCTGTAATATATGTATTGAAAATTCCTTCGCCACCAAATAAGATGTTCTTTACGCCCGGAACAGTCTTAATATCCATCTGACAGCTTTCAGACATAGCTGCAAGATGTCCTGTGTCTACAACAATTTGTTGACCTGCTTCAAGATTATATTCAACAACATGACCATCAAATTCTGCAAATACAATTCCGTTGCCTGCAACCTTTTGCATGATGAAGCCTTCACCACCAAATAAACCTGAACCTAATTTTTTTCTAAAATGCATAGAAAGTTCAACTCCACGTGATGAAGCTAAGAATGCAGATTTTTGTAAGATCATTGCATTGCCTGGAGTTATTTCAAATGCTTTAATAGAACCCGGAAAACATGAAGCAACAGCAATTTCACCGGGACCACCTTGGGCTGTGTAAATATTTTGAAATAAGGTATCTCCTGAAAATGCTCTTCCAAGTACTTTTCCAATTCCACCATTAGTAGTTGTTTCCATTAACATGTTTGGTGACATCCATGACATTCCACCACCTTCGGTAATAATGCTTTCACCGGCTTCAAGATTCATAATTACAACCGGGAGTGTATCTCCCTCAATACGATAATTCATAAAAATCCTCCTTATATATGTTTATATTTTGTATTTCTTTTTAATATACGGACTGTTATGTGCTAGATATTTGTAAAATCTTATCTGACATTTAAAAGTATTATAGCATATACTTACCGATAATGTGTAAGAACCGGATGCAGATTAAGAAATTTATAAGGTTTATAAACATTTACTAGCATTTTTTGCAGTTAGATAGTATAATGTATGTGGTCAAACCATGGGCTTTAGTTATGTAAACCATATTTTAGGAGTTTGACTAATACAGGTAAACAGTTATTTACCAGGTACAAAGTTTAGGAGGATACTAAATGGTAAGAGCAATAGTAGGTGCCAACTGGGGCGATGAAGGTAAAGGTAAAATTACAGACATGCTTGGTGAAAAGTCTGATATAATCGTTAGATTTCAGGGAGGAAGCAATGCAGGTCATACAATTATAAATGACTATGGTAAATTTGCATTACATTTACTTCCATCAGGTGTATTTTACCAGCATACAACATGTATTATCGGTAATGGTGTTGCACTCAATATTCCATACCTTCAGAAAGAAATAGATGAAATAGTTTCAAAGGGTGTTCCAAAACCACACATCCTTGTTTCAGACAGAGCACAGATTCTTATGCCATATCATATTGATTTTGATGCTTACGAAGAAGAAAGACTTGGAGGAAAGTCATTTGGCTCAACAAAGTCAGGTATTGCTCCATTTTATTCAGATAAATATGCAAAGATTGGTTTCCAGGTTTCAGAATTGTTTGATGATGACATTTTAAAAGAAAAAGTATATAGAGTAGCAGAAATGAAAAATGTTATGCTTGAACATATGTATCACAAACCATTAATTGACCCTGAAGAATTATTAAAGACATTACATGAGTACAGAGATATCGTTGAACCATATGTTGCTGATACATCATTATTTATCAGCAATGCATTAAAAGAAGGCAAAACAGTCCTTTTAGAAGGACAGTTAGGTTCATTAAAAGATCCTGATTTTGGTATTTACCCAATGGTTACATCTTCTTCAACACTTGCAGCATATGGTGCAATTGGAGCAGGTATTCCACCATATGAAATTAAAGATATTATTACTGTTGTTAAGGCATATTCAAGTGCAGTAGGAGCAGGTGAATTCGTAAGTGAAATATTTGGAGATGAAGCAGATGAACTTAGACGCCGTGGTGGTGACGGTGGCGAATTTGGAGCTACAACAGGTCGTCCAAGAAGAATGGGATGGTTTGATGCAGTTGCTTCAAGATACGGATGTAGAATGCAGGGTGCTACAGAAGTTGCACTTACAGTATTAGACGTACTTGGATATTTAGATGAAATTCCAGTATGTGTAGGATACGAAATAGATGGAGAAGTAACAAGAGACTTCCCTGTAACAGCAAAGCTTGCAAAAGCAAAACCTGTTTATAAAGTACTTCCTGGATGGAAAGAAGAAATCAGAGGAATTACAGAATATGACAAGCTTCCGGAAAACTGCCGTAAATACATTGAATTTATAGAAAAAGAATTAGAAGTACCAATCACAATGGTATCAAACGGACCTGGAAGACATGAAATCATATACAGATAGGCAATGAGCCATCGCACAAAAAGAGAGAGAGATACACGATGTGAGTTTACTCACAAGAGAGTATCTCTCTCTCTTTTTGTATGTGGCGAAGCCACTGACGAAATAGACCGAAGGTCTATGAGTACAGATGGCGAATTGCCATTATTTCCTACCTAAAACCTTAGCTATCAGTAAAATAGCATATATCAAACATGGAAGAACAACGATGCTCCATGCACAAGCCATAAATGCTGAATTATTTCCCATTATTGCAAAAACAAGACAGGCAATAATTAAAACAGCAAGGATTCCAATTGTAGCAAAAACTAAAAATTTTTTTAATTTATCCATAAGAACGCTCCTTTAACATTTGAGAAGTAATATTGTTTATTTGTACACAAATACTTTTGTATTATAGAATAAGATGTCAAAAAATAAAAGTACGGGGGAAGTAAAAAAATATTAAAAAGAAAAAACATATAAATAGTTAATAAGACAAATTTTATAAAAAGTTAATATGAAAAATTAAATAATAGGAAAAATAAATGAAAACCTGAAAATAAATCTAAAGATATGAAAAAATCCAATAAAAAGTTTTATTGCAATTATTCTCAATTATTCGTATAATATCTAAAGTATGCGTAGTTTGTTTACACAAATTAATTTAAAAATAAAGTAGCAGTTATGATGATGAGGTAAATGATTTCAGATATTATGAGAATAAAGAGTTTGTGAACATTCTTGTGATTCTTTTATCGTATATTACATCATGACAAAAGTTAAGTTATGGAGGAATTTGCGTAATGGCAGAGAAAAAGTACTTATTAGAAACTTGGAGAGAGATTGCTTACAATCAGAATCAGACGCAGCAGCAGTTTGATGCATTTTGGGATGCATATTTTGTTCAGGAAAAAGAAGTTTACAAAGATATTCTTGGAAACAAAGATGTTGTAGTAAAAGGAACTATTAAAGAACTTGCTGATAAGTACAATATGGAAGTACTTACAATGGTAGGATTTTTAGATGGAATTAATGATAGCTTAAAGGTATCTAACCCAATTGATACATTTGAAGAAGATACAGAAGTAAGTCTTGAATATGATCCTGAATTATTATACAAGAACATGGTTGAAGCTAAGGCAGATTGGTTATACGGCTTAGAAGAATGGAATGACATTCTTACACCAGAAAGACAGAAGGAATTATATAGAGAACAGAAAAAGTCAGGAACAATCGTTAAGGAAAAGAAGATTGGACGTAACGATCCATGCCCATGTGGAAGTGGAAAGAAATACAAATTCTGTTGTGGAAGATAATTATAGGGCGGTCCGGCTGTTAGCTTGGCCGCTTTAGTTTATTATGGACTTTAGTCTGAGTAAGACAATCACGCAGCGTGTGATTGTTTTAGAACTATAAACCACCTGCTATGCGTGTGGTGACATTGTATATTTTTATATTAGCTTTAAGGTAAACTATTATGGTTTTAGCCAAAAGAATGTTATAGTTTTAGGAGAAAAATATGGATGCTTATACCGGATTTGCCGCAGTTTATGATGAATTAATGGATAATATTCCATATGAAGAATGGGGCAAATATTTAATAGATTTGTTAAATGAATATGGAATAAAAGATGGAATCGTATTGGATCTTGGTTGTGGCACAGGAAATATTACAGAGATTCTTGCAAATAATGGCTATGATATGATTGGAGTGGACAACTCTCAGGAAATGCTTAATATAGCGATGGAAAAAAGAGGCGATGATACATCTATATTATATTTGCTTCAGGATATGAGGGGATTTGAATTATATGGAACAGTTGCTGCAGTTGTAAGCATTTGCGATTCGCTAAATTATCTTACTGAATATGAAGATGTTGTAGAAACATTTAAACTCGTAAGAAATTATTTAGACCCGGGAGGAATTTTCATATTTGACTTAAATACTGTTGGAAAGTTTGAACAGATTGGAGAGTCAGTAATAGCGGAAGACAGAGAAGACTGTAGCTTTATTTGGGAAAATACATTTTATGAAGATGAGCGCATAAATGAATATAATTTGTCAATATTTGTTCAGGGTGAAGATGGCAGATATGACAAATTTACGGAAAATCATTATGAAAAAGCTTATTATTTAGAAGAAATACGTCAGGCTTTAGAGGAAGCAGGACTTGAATATATAACGGCGTATGAGGCATTTACTAAAAATCCGGCAAATGATAATCAGGAAAGGGTTTATGTGATTGCCAGAGCAAATAAGTAAAAATAGAAAAACAATCGAGGAAATGAAATATAGAAATAAAAATAAAGGAGAAATTAAATGAGTGAAGATTATATTGTAAGAGCAATGGCGGCTGATAATCAGATTAGAGCATTTGCAATTACATCAAGAAATATAGTAGAGACAGCAAGACAGCATCACAATACAAGTCCTGTTGCTACAGCTGCTCTTGGAAGACTTCTCACCGGAGGAGCGATGATGGGAGTTATGATGAAAGGTGATAATGATATCCTTACACTTATGATGAAAGGTGACGGACCGATAAATGGAGTTACGGTAACAGCAGATTCTCATGGAAATGTAAAAGGATATGTAGGCAATCCTAATGTAATCATCCCTGCGAATTATGCAGGAAAATTAGATGTCGGAGCTGCAATTGGATATGGAACATTGACTGTAATTAAGGACATGGGATTGAAAGAACCATACTCAAGTCAGGTGCCACTTGGAACAAGTGAAGTTGCAGAAGATTTAACATATTATTTTGCTACATCAGAACAGGTTCCTTCAGCAGTAGCTTTGGGTGTTTTGATGGAAAAAAATAACACAGTAAAGCAGGCAGGCGGATTTATAGTACAGCTTATGCCATTTGCTGAAGAAGAAGTAATATCTGCGTTAGAAGAAAAAATAGCTAAGATAACTTCTGTAACAGATTTGCTTGAAAAAGGGATGACACCGGAAGATATCTTAGAATTTGTATTAGGAGATTTAGGCGTAGAAATAACGGATAAGGTGCCAACACAGTTTTATTGCAACTGCAGTAAAGAGAGAGTTACAAAGGCATTAATGGGAATTAACAAGGCTGAAATTAAAGATATGATTAATGAGGGCAAGGACATTGAAGTGAATTGTCATTTCTGTAACACAAATTATAATTTTAGTGTTGAAGAATTAAAAAAATTACTGTAAAAAAGTTTTTAGTAAATAAATTAGGACCTATTGTTTGCAAAAGTAAAATTGTAAATATTAGGTCTTTATTTATATAAGCAAACAAATTTGTAAGAAAATAGGTGAAAAATAACAAAAAATATTGTAAAAAACGTTTTCATTTGTTTAAATATACATATATCATAAAAAGAGAAAGTGATTTAGGAGAAAAGAAATATGAGAAAGTGGTTTAGAAAATGTATGGCGTCATTGTGCGCTGCAACAATTGCGTTCAGTGGAATGTATATTGTTGGAAACGAAAGTACAAAAGCTGTAAAGGCCGACGGAGAATACCAGTTGGTGTGGAGTGATGAATTTGACGGTACAGAACTTAACAGAAATAATTGGAATGTGGAAGTTAACGGAAGTGGCGGAGGAAATAATGAACTGCAGTATTATGTTGACCGTACAAACAATATTCAGGTTAGTGATGGCACATTAAAGATTACTGCCAGAAAAGAAAACTATGGTGGTAAAAGTTATACTTCAGGAAGAATAAATTCAAAAGGAAAACAGGAATTTAAATATGGAAAAATTGAAGCTAGAATGAAACTTCCAAGATTTTCAGGAATTTGGCCGGCTTTTTGGACATTAGGTGCTAATTTCGACACTGTAGGATGGCCTAAATGTGGTGAAATGGACATTATGGAAGCAATAAATGATAATAATACAGTATTTGCAAATCTACATTGGTCATATAAAAATACGCAGGCTGATACAAAAGGAAAAACATATGATGTGGGTGATAGAACCCAATGGCATACTTATGGAATGGAGTGGGATGAGAATAGTGCCGCATTTTACGTTGATGGATATGTATATGAAAGATATACCATTTCAACACAGTCTGAAATGGAGGAATTTAGAAAAGCTCAATTTATTATATTAAATCTTGCTGTAGGTGGACAACTCCCAGGATATAATATTAATCAAAATGGTTTTCCTGCAACAATGGAAGTTGACTGGGTAAGAGTTTATCAGAAGCCTGAGAAGGAATCAACAAAATATACAGGTCCAACAATTACAGTTAACCAGGATGCAATAGGTGAATATACAGGTGCATGGACTTCATTCTTTGGACAAAAATGGTGTGGAACTTATGGAAATGTAACTGCTAATGGAGCAAAGGTAACAGATGGGGTTACTATAAATGTAACAGATGCAGGAATAATACAAGGTGATAGTCAGTGGAGTGCTCAGGCGAATATAGAAGGATTAAAATACTATGCCGGAAATGATTACGTATTAAAATGTACATTAGTTTCAACTGAAAGCAAAAAAGTATTTGTAAAAATTGCAGGAGACGATGAAGAGTCAATTAGTGGAGAATACATTACATTGGTAAAAAACCAGCCATATAACTATGAGAAAAAAGTGAGCATACCAAGTGATTATGCAGGAAAGCTTGATTTGAAATTTGGATTTGGAAGAAGTGATGGGGATCCAATGGCTCAGAATGGAAGTTTTAGTGCAAAAATAACGAATTTATCATTTTCAACAACGGCAGTAATTCCTGACCCAAGTTATGCAGAAACGACAACTAATAATGGAAATAGTGGGAACAACAGCACAACTAATAATGGAAATAGTGGGAACAACAGCACAACTAATAATGGAAATGCCGGTAATAATGAAACAAATAACAGTAATATAAATAACAGTAATATAAATAACACATACATAACTAACAATGTTTCTGATGTAAATAATATTGATAACATTTCTATACAGCAGATTCAGAATAGTAAAACTAAAATAATTAGTGCAAAGAGCAAAAAGAAGAGAAGCGTAAAAATAATTATTAAAAAGCAGACTAATGTTACAGGCTATGTTATCAAATATAGTACAAATAAAAAATATTATGGCTATAACACAAAGCAGATAAAAAAGAATATTTATAACTTTAAAAAACTTAGCTCAAATAAAAAATATTATTTTAAGGTCAGAGCTTATATAAAACAGGATGGAAAGAAAATTTACGGAAAATGGAGCAAGAGTAAAAAAGTAAGAGTTAAATAATATAAGAAATGACTGGACTTTCAGACTTTAGAGTGCTAAAATGTGAAAGAGAAAAGATAACACAGGAGGCAATTTATGAGTAAGTCAGTTAGAACAAAGGAAGTAGATCATTTATTTGCAGCTATATTATCATTGGAAACAAAGGAAGAATGTTATACATTTTTTGAAGATGTATGTACCATAAATGAATTATTATCAATATCACAGAGATTTGAAGTGGCAAGAATGCTCCGTGAACAGAAGACATATCTGGAGATCGCGGAGAAGACAGGAGCATCCACTGCGACAATCAGTCGTGTGAACCGTTCTCTTAATTATGGGAATGACGGATATGATATGGTTTTCAAACGTGTAGGGCTTGCTGAGGAAGAGAATGGAACGGAAGAATAACACTTAAGAATTAAGCTTACAATAAAATACCTTTTATCAATCAAAAGATACAGCTTGCGGAAGATCCTGATAAAGTCTTTCGCAGGCTGTATCTTGTTTTAAACAGAAATGTTTATTTCCCTTTCTTTTTCTCTTCGTTTTTTGAAGACTTGGAAGAGAGGTCATCAATGATCCGTTCAATGATCATTTTCTTGATATATACATCAAAACTCAAGCTGCATATAAATGCAAACTGCTGTAAGATCTCCTTATCTTCGCCATCAGCAAGATGAGTGAAAGTCTCAGCAGATTTCTCATAAGTAGCAGTTACATTCTCTTTGATGGAATCCAGCTGTTCTTTTTCAATCTTGCAGACTTCTTTGTAAATATCCGCTAATTCAAAAGAGCTTCCATCCGGAAAATATTTCTCTGTGAGCGGTGCAAGAACTGTCTCAATATCTTTGATTGAAAGGATATTTTTAAAATAATAAATGAAGACCAGAAGGAGCAGGTGCTCTCTGGAATACTTCTTCTTCACCGGGGGTGGAAGAAGATTGTTCTTCGTATAATTATTGATCATGGTCTTTGTCAGGATCTTATCATCCGGGTAACGTTTGGTCGAAGCCAGCTGCTCATCCATAAAAGTAGTTACTTGATCCATGTAAAGATCAATATTCGGAACATCGCCGGGATGCACATAACTTAAAGAAGAAAGTTCTTCCAAAATGCTGTTTAACAGATTACTTGTGTCTATATTCATGTTATCACCTCAATACATTTATTATATAGTATTTAAAACTAGATAGCAAGCAAAAGATAAGAGGGCCGGAAAATGTAGTTGACAAACAGGAACGTGTGTTTGATAATGGGAATACATTTAC
>OOAD01001055.1_pt1 | contig 16620 bp, 16 predicted proteins | sample 1671151 | NCBI WGS metagenome assembly OOAD01 (sample SAMN06348127, study PRJEB24527) | human gut metagenome | biome: human gut; feature: ankylosing spondylitis patient; material: feces | host: Homo sapiens | place: China | collected 2015-10
ATTAGTCGATTGCAGGAGGGTGGAGACATTTGGGCTTGTGAAAGTCGTAGTCTCCTCCCGTTTTTTTTAAAAATCATTTACACTGTTGAAAATCAAGACACAAGCTAGACTGGACTTTTTCTATTTCTTATTCTTACAAATTCTTTTTTTTCACAGATTTCTTATTTCCTGTTCCCTTTCTTTTATAGTTTTATTGATGCGCCTCAGTCTGGCATTATGCTGCTGCATGATGCTTTTGTTTTATCATGCGCAAGGTTGATCTTTAAGTTTTTGTATAAGTCTTACCGTCTGCTTTTCAGATGCCTGATATGCCTGTGAAAAACATGGTCTGAATATTCTCGCTTAAAGTGAAAATCCTGTATGTTTGCTTGCCGTTTTCTCATAAATGGCGGTGCTGACATGCTTCAGCGCATCTGCCGGTGGTGATAAACAAAAAAAGCCTGCATCCGCATGGATACAGGCTTATGTATTTTCGAAGCTTTTATTTAGTTCAAAGCATCAGTTAATTCTGCTCCGGCCTTGAATTTCGCAGCCTTCTTAGCAGCAATCTGTATCTTCTCCTTTGTAGAAGGATTGATACCCTCGCGAGCCGGGCGCTCGTTAACGCTGAATGTTCCAAAGCCAACAAGTGCAACTTTATCTCCTGCTACGAGAGCGTCTTTGATGGCTGCAACGGTTGCGTCGAGTGCTTTCTTTGAATCAGCTTTTGACAAACCTGAGCCAGCAGCTATTTTTTCAATAAGTTCTGTTTTGTTCATAATTAAAATTGTTATTAAAATATTAGAGTATAAAATTATCCCAACCTATTTTTATCGCAAATATAGCCTAATCATTTTATTTGTCAAACAAAAAATAAAAAAAAGTGAAGAATTTAATGAAAAAAAGTTGGTATATGCCCTGCTTTATGCTATATAACAGATATTTTTAGTATTTTTGCCGATGTTTATTATGCTAGAAAAATTATTTTGAGTATGTTCAGAATACCTGCTATTACAAAGAATTTGCTGATTATCAACGTGCTTATGTTCGCCGCCACATGGGTGTTCGGCCGTCAGGGCATCGACTTGAACAGCGTGTTTGGACTTCACTTCTTCCTTGCGCGCGATTTCCAGATATATCAGCTCTTCACTTATATGTTCATGCATGCCGGGTTTACGCATCTGTTCTTCAACATGTTTGCCCTGTGGATGTTCGGCTGCGTGGTTGAGAATGTGTGGGGACCTAAGAAGTTTCTCTTCTATTATATGGTCTGCGGAGTCGGTGCCGGACTTATACAGCTGATAACACAGTTTGGCGAGTTCTACATGCTTGCCAGCGACCAGATACCGGGCTTTGGTTTCGGCGATATAATGGCAGTGGCGCATGCCACTGAAAACGTGAAATTTCTTAATCTTTGGACAACAGTAGGCGCGTCTGGTGCTATTTACGGTGTGCTGCTTGCTTTCGGCATGCTGTTTCCTGAGGAGCGCCTGTTCATATTTCCGCTTCCGCTGCCGATAAAGGCCAAGTGGTTTGTGTGCATCTACATCGTTGTTGAGCTGTTGTCGGCTCTCGGCACGTCAAACAGCAGTGTGGCTCATTTCGCCCACCTCGGTGGTATGCTCTTCGGATGGCTGCTGATAAGATACTGGCGCAACAATCCGGGCGGAGGCACTTTCGGAAGGTCGAAGGGACAGCAGTTCTTCGACAACCTGAAGAGCAACTGGGAGCGCCGCTCTCACCGCAAGTCGGACAATGCCGGAGGATATGACAGGACAAGAAGCGAATCAGACTGGGACTACAATGCCCGCAAGAAGGCTGAACAGGACGAGATAGACCGCATACTCGACAAGGTTAGACGAAGCGGATACGACAGCCTGAGCGAGGAGGAAAAACGTAAACTCTTTGACGGAGGAAAATAGCACATGACGGATGTGCTTCATTGTGAATGAAAAAAATTAAAGACCTTACTTTGCAGATAATAGCCGGGGCCAATGTGGCAACGGCTGTTACCATGTTTCTGGTAGGCCTGTCGGACCGCATCAATCCGACAGAGCATCCTATAATGGCCAATATCGGACTGATATTTCCCGGCTTTATATTTATCAATTTCTGCTTTCTCGTCTTTTTTGCGGTGTTCAGGCGCAGGTACATGCTTATTTCCCTGCTTGGCTTTGTTGTCAGCTATTCTTCCGTGCGTACTTACTGGCCGCTTAACATCAGCCGCGACGTGCCGCCTGGCTCGATAAAGGTGATGTCGTATAATGTGCATAATTTTGCCAGCGACAATGCCCCCGAAGGACACGACAATCCGATACTTGAATATATAATAAATTCAGACGCTGATATAGTGTGTCTGCAGGAGGCTGTTATAACTGATAATTTACGCGATGCCGTAAAAGATGTATACAACTATGTTGACTCGGTGAGAAGTAAGAACGGTGGAGATTGTCTTGTGTTGCTGAGCAAGTATCCAATAAAATCAAGTGAACGTATAGAGTATGAATCGAAGAACAATGTCAGTGCGGCATTTAGAGTTGTTGTAGATGAAGAGATAGTTACGGTAATTAATAATCACTTTGAGACTTCCGGTCTGTCGCTTGCCGACCGTGCCGGCTTCAAGGACATGGTTAAGGGCAAGGCGGGCAGCGACACGATGAGGGCTGAGTCGAAACGCCTGGCAGTAAAGCTGGGAGAGTCGGCCAAGATACGTGCGCCGCAGGCTGAGGCCGTGGCCGAATATGTGAGGAAGAGCGGCGACAACGTGATTCTTTGCGGCGATTTTAACGACAACCCCATATCGTACACTCACCGCACTCTGGCGCGCGAGCTTACCGACTGTTATGTTGAGTCAGGCAACGGTCCGGGCATATCCTATCACCACAACGCCATCTTTGTGCGCATAGACAACATAATGTGCTCAAAGCTGTGGCAGCCCTATAAGTGCAAAGTTGACCGAAGTATCGGCTATTCAGACCATTACCCCATTTATTGTTGGCTCAAAAAGCGTGGAAAGGATAAAAATAACCGCTAAAATGAATAATAAGAGGCATTAAATTTTTCAAAGTTTAAAAAAATAATTATCTTTGTGCCCTATTAATATCAAACTCGAAAAAACATTAAAAATTAATAATAATCAAAATGCAAAACAAAGGAATTGTAATTGTTACAGCCGTCTTACTGACGCTTGCAAGCATTTTCTATTTGTCTTTCTCTGTCGCAACTAGCTATTACGACAGTCAGGCAGCAAAGATTAAAGACCCGATTGACCAGCAGAACTACAAGGATTCTGTTAAATATCTGGGTATTTATTCTTACCAGAAGTGCTTGGAGACGCAGATTGGTCTGGGTCTTGACCTTAAAGGCGGTATGAACGTAATCCTCGAGATTTCTGTTCCTGATGTTGTAGACGTGCTGGCTGACCACAAGACAGACGCTGCCTACGTTAAATCAATGGAACAGGCTAAGAAGGAGGAAGAGACAAGTCAGAGTGATTTTATCTCTCTTTTCATTAAGTATTATCATCAGAATGCGCCCGGACATCGTCTGGCTGAAGTTTTTGCCACACAGCAGCTTAAGGGCAAGGTGAGCACACAAAGCTCTGACGCTGAGGTGGAGAAGGCTCTGCGCGAAGAGGTTCAGTCGGCTATCGACAACTCTTACAACGTAGTGCGCAACCGTATCGACAAGTTCGGCGTTGTTCAGCCCAATATCCAGAAACTTGAGGGACAGCAGGGCCGTATCATGGTAGAAATGCCTGGTATCCGCGAGCCTGAGCGTATCCGTAAACTTCTTCAGGGTAGCGCCAACCTCGAATTCTGGGAGACATTCAACAGCGAAGAGGTTACTCCGTATCTGGCTCAGATCAACCAGCGTCTTGCTGCCGGTTCGTCTGCTACAGCCGCTGATACAACTGCCGTAAGCGACAGCACTGCTGCCAAGGCTGAGCCCGCAAAGGCAGAGGCTAAGCCTAAGTTCCAGATAAAGAACGACGCAAAGAGCGCTGCCAAGGCTACTGAAACTGATGCACAGCTCGCTCTCGCCAAGAAGCAGAATCCTCTGCTGGCTATGTTGCAGCTGGCTCCGCAGGGCTCACTGAGCGTTGTAGGATATGCTAACGTACGCGATACAGCAGCAATCAACAAGATTATCACATCTGAACTTGCCAAGCAGGTGCTCCCGTCTAACCTGAAACTTCTTTGGGGTGCTAAGCCTGCTGACGGACTTTCTGTAAAGAATGTGTTCGAACTTTATGCAATAAAGGTTACACAGAGCAACGGACGTGCTCCGCTTGAAGGCGACGTGATAACAGATGCTACAGACCAGTTTAACAACGTTACAGGTGCTCCTGAGGTAAGCATGACCATGAACTCAGACGGTGCACGCCGCTGGGCAGCCCTTACAAAGGCTAATGTGGGTAAAGCTATTGCCATCGTGCTCGACGATGCTGTTTACAGCGCACCTCGAGTTAACGGCGAAATCCCCGGCGGACAGTCTTCTATCAGTGGAAACTTCACTATCGAGGATACCAAGGACCTTGCCAATACTCTTAAGTCAGGACGTATGCCTGCTCCGGCACGTATCGTTCAGGAGGACGTCGTAGGACCTTCACTCGGTGCACAGTCAATCCAGCAGGGTCTTATCTCGTTCGTTGTAGCCTTCGTATTGCTGATGATCTACATGATCGTCATGTACGACCTGATTCCGGGTATGATGGCCAACTTGGCACTTATACTTAACCTCTTCTTTACGTTAGGTATTCTAACCTCCTTCCAGGCGGCGCTGACCATGCCGGGTATTGCCGGTATCGTGCTGTCATTGGGTATGGCCGTCGACGCTAACGTGCTTATCTATGAGCGTACCAAGGAAGAGTTACGCAATGGCAAGCAGCTCAAGCAGGCTATCGAGGCCGGTTATGGCAACGCCTTCTCTGCTATCTTCGACTCTAACCTTACCTCAATCATAACAGGTGTCATCCTTTATGTCTTCGGTACAGGTCCTATCCGCGGATTCGCCACAACTCTTATAATCGGTATCTGCTGCTCATTCTTCACAGCCGTTTATCTTACACGTCTCGTTTATGAGCACAAGATGAAGAAAGACAAGTGGCTGAACCAGAACTTCACAACAAAGATATCTCGCAAGTTCCTGCAGGGCACAAACATCGGCTTTATGTCAATGTACCGTAAGACCTTCACAATAGCAGGTATTGCAGTTGTGCTGTTCGCTATCAGCTTCGCAGTTCGCGGTCTCAGCAAGAGCATCGACTTCACAGGTGGACGTAACTATGTAATCAAGCTTGAGAAGGCCGTAGAGCCTGAGCAGGTAACTGCAGTGCTCCGTCCGGCATTCCCGAACAGTACAGTGAGCGCAATTGCATTGGGTACAGACCACAAGACCATCCGTATTTCAACTAACTATAAGATTGATTCTAACAATCCGGCTGTTGACAACGAGGTAGAGGACATCCTGTTCAAGTCGCTCTCAAGCGCAGGCATGGTGACACAGAAGAGCGTAGAGGTGTTCAAGAATCCTGATGTACGCGCAGGCGGCTCTATTATCAGTAGTGCCAAGGTGGGTCCGTCAGTTGCTAAGGATATCACTTACGGAGCTATCATAAGCGTCATATTCGCTCTTATAGCCATCTTCTTATACATCCTCATCCGTTTCCACAATGTAGCCTTCTCTGTTGGTTCAACAGTGGCTCTGGCTCTCGATACGATAATCGTTATCGGCTTCTACTCAGCATTGTGGGGTCTGGTTCCGTTCTCTCTCGAAATCGACCAGACGTTCATCGGAGCTATCCTTACCGTTATCGGTTATTCAATCAACGATAAGGTGGTTGTGTTCGACCGTATACGTGAGAACCTCGGACTGTACAAGAAGCGTGACTATTGGACAATATTCAACGACTCTCTGAACGAGACATTGGCACGTACAATCAACACGTCTTCAACAACGTTGCTGGTATTGCTCTGCATCTTCTTCCTTGGAGGTGACAGCATCCGCAGCTTCTCGTTCGCGATGATTCTCGGTGTTGTATTCGGTACACTGTCTTCAATCTTCATTGCAGCTCCTATTGCTTACATCACTTTAGGTCGCAAGGTCAACAAGACATCAGAGGTTAAGGCTGCATAAGTGTTTTACTGAATAAGACGTTAAGTCATATATTCAATATAAATAGGGTGGATACGCATCAATGTGTATCCACCTTTTTTGTTACGGATCGGATGTCTTGCAGAATTGTTCTTAATCCTGAATAGTCCGCACCCTGGATATGTTCTGCCTGTTGCAAGTGTATTGGTGCCTCCAGTCATCTTCTTTGTTGTATTCTTACATTTGTTTTTCTTTGAGTAGCCAAATGGTAAATCCGTTCAATCTAAGTCTGTACAGCAGAACTATAATGACTGATTTGGCTTTAAATTCTCAAAGTGTAAAAAGCAGAATAATTGTTGATTAATTGGCTGTATTTGCTTTTCACGTTGCATTTGTGTAGATTTATGTAGCTGCGCTTTTATATTCTTATTATTCCATAAAATTTTACTTTTTGCAATCAATTCTACTAACGTTGGCCGGGTAAAAATTTAGGACAAAATAATTTTTCAATCTAGAAATCTGATATGCAACGGATGTTAAATTTAATGCACTTATATGTCTTTTTTATTAACATACATTTGCTTTTAGATGTTTTAAACGAGCCAAAACATGCGTTTTTTGTGCCTTAATCTATGACTTTTGAGTAGAAAACGGCCTGCTTTCACTTCGTAAAAGGCCCACTTTCGCACCGTAAGTGGGCGAGTAATATTTTTTAACTCTTGCTGTTTTGTCGCTCAGCGTGCGTGATGTGTTGAATGATAATGATTTAACATAAACGTCCTATTTTGGGCGTTTTCATGTAAAATCCCGTATTCGTGAAGACTATCGCTGCTCTGAGAGCGTTAATTGTTCGGCTGACATCCGAAATGTTTACATTTTAGTCCATGCGCCTATCCCCAAAAATGGTTTCTTTCAAGGTCGCCGTTGGGGCGTCATTCGTGCAGTTCAATCTCGCCATTGAACGATATCATTTCGCGTTGCTGCGGCATGACGTTTATCGACGCACTGCCGTTGTCAAAAATATCAATGTGGAATTTATATGTATCCTCATCGTTCTTCACGCTGAACTCCACGTGCTTTCTGTCGCGTTTAGGCTGCGTTATCTTGAAGTCCTCTGTCACTCCGCTGAAGTTGAGCCCCTTTCCGCCGCCGTAAGGCACGTTGTAAGCTCTGCCGAAGTAGGGCAGATACGACACCACGCTGTCGCCTTTAATCCTCAGGTCGAAGTCTGCCGTCAGCTGTAACGACATGCCCTTCGTAGGGTGAGCCGTCTGTACGTTTATCTTGAAGTCGCGGTTGCACACCGCCCTGCTTATCATCTCGGCCTTCTCCTGTTTCTTTCTGTCATTCTGCTGCCTGTCCGTCGTGGCGCATGCCACAAGAATTATTGCCGCGGTTATTATAAATAAAATCCTTTTCATATGTCGCATCAAAAATAAATTTCTTTCATTCCGTTCCCTGTCGTTCGCCTCCTCACATCGTTTCCCGGCTATTAGCCGATATTGCAAAATTAGCCAATTTCTCATTAAGCCATCTTTCCTCTAAATCTTTTTAAGATAAATTGATTCAAGTTGTTCAAACAGTTGTTTAGCGTGGTTAAAATGTGTGGAGCTACTATTGTTCGGGCAATTGATTGCTGTTCAAATTTAGACAGTGCTGATAGTGTTCTCTGTTACTTTTACGGCTGAAAAGCAGTGAAATCTTTAATCCAGAAGAAAATAATCATCATTTTATGGGGCAACTTCACTAAAAATCAGTATATTTGCCAATGTCTTCGGGGAGAAATCCGGAGCGAGCAGAAAGGCATTTAAGCTGTAGTTCTTTGTTCTAAAATCGCCAAATTTAAGAATACATTAAAGGACAATAGTGAAGGATGCCCCTTTTGCTGTATCGTATATGCAGATGGACGGAATGCATATTCCGCCCTGTCGTCATATAGATTCGGCGTGGGGTGATTGTTTTCTTCCGTTCTTTTAATGTCAGTGTTTGGCGATACTGTGAACAATGGAGCGTAGGCGATAATCAAGTCCGCGCCTTTTTTGTAATGTATAACTAAACAGCCTTAATTAGGCGGACTATTAGGTGTGAAGGAGGAATGTTATGGAGTGTATAAATGTTTAATTGCTTTTGTATTTTTGATTAGAGTATTTTTGTAATTATTTTAATAATTTTTTTGTATGAATAGAATATATTGTATTTTAATCATAGCAATGACTTTGCTTGTTTTTAATGTTGCTGATGCAAAGAAAAAGAAATATCCTAACGGAGATTATTATGAAGGTAAATGGAAAAAAGGAATGCCTAATGGTTTAGGAACGATGACTTATGCTAATGGAGATGTATATTATGGAAATTGGTATTTTGGCTTAAAAGAAGGTCAAGGTACAATGACGTATGCTAATGATAGCACATATAAAGAATATATTGGTGAATGGAAGGAAGACAAACCTGACGGAAAAGGCAGAATGACCTTTTCAAATAATAATATATATGATGGAGATTGGGTACTTGGACAAATGGAAGGCCAAGGAACAATGACGTATGCTGATGATAATCCATATAAAGAGTACGTTGGTGAGTGGAAGGGAGACAAACCTGACGGAAAAGGTAAAATGACTTTTAAAAATAATAATGAATATGATGGAGATTGGGTGCTTGGTCAAATGGAAGGCCAAGGCAAAATGATACTTTCAGATAGTAGTGTATATGACGGGAGTTGGATAAATGGACAAATGGAAGGTCAAGGTACAATGACATATAAAAATGGTGATGTATTTTTAGGAATATTTAATGCAACTGGGCGTATTGGTAAATTGACAGAAATTAATGGAAACTGGTATGATGGTGAATGGAAAGGTGATAAGTTTTACAACGGAAAGTGTTATTTCAATAAAGGTGAAGATACTCAATTTGAAGGTGAAATTAAAAATGGAAAATGTTATAATGGAAAAGGAGTATTAAAAGGTAGTGGTAATTCTTATGATGGAACATGGACTAATGGAAAATTTGTAGGAGAGTGCGAATTAAAAGGACACTATTTCCTGCCTAAATTTGTTGGCTCTATTAATGAAAATGGAAATATGTATGGAACGGCATATTATGGAGATAGTATGGTTTATAAAGGAACTCTTTCGTCTAGATTTGCACCGTATGATACAGGTAAACTCTCTATTCTTAAAAATAATTCTGTAGTAGGGGAAATTGATGGTGTTTGGGAAAACGGTGTATTGTCTAAGCTAAATAGTGGGGTGTTTACTGTTGGGCAGCAGTCTTTTAATTTGAGAATGGAGAATGATAAGTTAATCATTGAAGACGAATATTATACTATTTCTAAGCATTATGATAAATTACCTGGTGCATTAAAAAAACTGTATACAGATTATGATTATATAGTTAGTAATGGACTTACAGAACAAAATAAACTTTTCAAAGAGAAATTTAAGGGGAAAGCATTTGTTTGTATTACAAGGCTTAATAAATTAGAGCCGGAGTTGGCTATGTTTTTGGATATAAGTAGCATTGATGTTTATGTCATAATTGGTATGGAAAATGGTTATCAATTAGTAGAGTCTACTGTCGCTATGGTTAATACCGATAGACTTAAGTATAGTAATCGAGGCTATTTGATACAACAGTATGATGTTGCTAAGAAATATTTGAAGGTTAATCGTTATGATTATAGAATTAATAATGGCTATATTCAATTTAACAGTAAAAAGTATAAATTAATTAATAATTCATCGGCTTTATATAATGAAACAAACGGTATAACTTTAAAAATGACTTCATTAAAAGAAGCTGAACAGTCCATGAATAATTATTTAAAAAGGTTAACAAAATAAGTATAGATAAATTATTTCATTATACATGGTCTGATTTAATACAAATTTTCATATAAAAGAGCGTCATGTTCGGGCAAAAAACGTATCTTTGCAATATCCGGCGGGAGAAATCGCCGGATTAATAAGGAAAGCGTTGATGCTTTCATCCTAAGGAACGAAATCGCCAAATTCAATACCAGAAGGATGAAGGGACATGGCGCTCATCCGTTTTTGTATATGTCGTTACGGCTATTGCCGTATTTACATATCAGAACGGCGTGGGAGAATTGTTTCTGTTCATTTCTGGTTAGGCGTTTGGCGATGCCTGTTTCTTGATGAATGGCGAGCAAGTCCTCACGCCTTTTCCGTAATGTTAAATCTAATGCCGACTTCGTGGACTTATAGGTGTGCAAAACTATGAGGGGGAAATATTGTTTTGATGTAGTTGGACAAGACAGAATTAATAAGCTGCATTATTCAATACTGGACTTGTTTTGATGTATTGTGAAGTTTCTTGAAAGATAGAACTTTCTCTATATAATTATGGTAAATGGCAATGATGAATCTTCTGTTAAAATAGTAAAAGATGAATTATTATGAACCTGAAAATGGATTGTGTACAACTTTATAAATTCCTATCTTTACAAAATTAAAACATGCAAATAATTAGGAACACATACTTTTGTACGGAAATGTTACTTAAATCAAAACTAAATATAAATCATAAATAACTATAAATAAGGAGATTAAAGTTATGCCATTATTTAGAATAACATTAAAGAGGATGAAAAATTCAAACGGGATACGTCTTGAACCTGGTATGAGTGTTGATGTGTCTTCATCATCATTCAGTAATCCTGTTTCGACAAATGGAGGTAAACTCGTTGCTGATGCCTTTTATCGCGTGTATGGCGTTGATATAAAAAATGCTGGTGCGCTGAATATGGTTGATTTAGATGTTGAGAGAATTGGAATATAGTCTTTTGATAAAATAAGTACATTAATAATTAAATATTAAAATAAAGTTGTTATGGTAATGAATGATTATGAAAAGGAACAGTGGAATGCGATTTGTAAATGGAAGAAACAAGAACCTGGAGTGATTTCAAATGCTATAGATATGGTAATGAAACCATTCTCTTGGATTCTTAATAAAATAATACCATCAGCAGTTATCAGAGGAGCATTGACCGGCTTTAACGGACTTGCTAAATTATTAGCAGATAAAGGTGATATCTTGCGTGATGGTAATGTTTCTTCAATAGAAGAACTTAAACATAAAAATTTGAAATTATGTGATCAATTAGCAGATTCTGTCCATAATTGGGCTTTAGGTGTTGCTGCTGTAGAAGGTGCTGGAGCTGGCTTTGTCGGCTTGCCGGGTTTAGTAGTAGATATTCCTTCTTTAATAACATTGTCATTAAGAACGGTACATAAAATAGGTTTATGTTATGGTTATGAATGTAATTCAGAAGAAGAAAAAATGTTTATATTTCAGATTCTGTCTGCTGCAGGATCTAATACAATGCAAGAAAAAACAGCTGCTATTTTATATATGAAACAGTTGCAAGTTTTAATATCTAAGACAGCTTTTAAAAAAATGGGTGAAAAGGCTGCGGCAAATAAAATGAGTCAAGAGGCACTTGTTGTTGCTGTAAGAGCATTAGGAAAACAATTGGGTATAAATGTCACACGTCGTAAGGCACTTGCTGCAATTCCTATATTGGGAGGTGGTGTCAGTGCAGCAATGAATACCGCATTTATTGGTGATGTGGCCTGGGCTGCTAGAAGAATTTATCAGGAACGTTGGTTAAATGACAATAATATGATACAAGATAATATCTAAATATATTTATTAAGTCGTTTGAAATGATGAAACCTCTGCATAATTCAAGATTTTTGAAACATTTGTAGATGCTGAAATTTGTATTGGTGAACTACGTTTTTTATATCATTGGAATTGTTTTGTATGAGGTTTCATTATATATATCGTTTATGAAAAATCTCAAGAAAATGGTGGCGGAACTGCTTGAAGAACTGGAGGTTGGGTATGTCATCAATGAAGAGAAAAGCAGTTTTGAGTTTGATCTGCAGGCGGAATATGTCAAGGTGTCGATGTGTCTTGTGTTTCATGAAGCGAACAGGATGCTTTACAACCTGAGCTATCTTACATCCTGCCTGCCAAGAGAAAGTATGACGGACGTGCTCTATAAGATTAATGAGATACACTATATGGCGTTTAATCAGGCACACCTATATCTGTCTGTAGACGACTGCAGGCTTATGGCACAGGACATGATTAACGTGCCAGAAGACGGACTTAGTCTGGATGTCTTTGCTAATTTCCTGCTGGCTACCTGCAATCTGCTCAACGATAATTATAACGACCTGATGGAGGTGGCCTATGAACGTAAGGTTGAGAGCAAGATGATATATACAAAACTGAATGCTGATGATGACGGTCTGGATATGTGCGTCAACTGAACATCGGTTGAATGTATTAACTTTGTAAGGCGATATATGTGCTATTTGCGGGTTTGCGTGTGATGATGATAAATGCGGTTGATATAAATCTCTTGATTAACTTCGATTCTGCAGAATGTGCCTTTATGGGTGAAGATGCAAAAGATGATAAAGGTGAAAACAAATTTTATAACAAAGATAGACTATGAAATTTAAGAAAATTGATAAGGATGAGCTGGTGGACAATGTTGTCATTGGAGGTGTTTTGGCCGGATTTGTATTGAGTGTTCCATTTGAAATGTTGGCAAATGGTGTAAAGAAGATTTATAACCGCATACCTGCCGTTGCAAGAAAGCGCGAGAGACTTAATGCCGAGATTCGTAAACTGGAGCAGATTCTCGGGCTTGAAGGCCGTGATGAAACCTGCGTGCAGTATGATCCTTATTTCTACAGAAATTTTTCACGCGACAGACTTCATTATTATTATGCGCTGAAGAATAAAGTGGAGAGGGGATATAAGAGTCCGGACATTGTCTTGGCAATGAAAATAAAGAAACCTGAAATAAATTTCCTGAATATGCTGGAATCACCTATTTGTCGTGCCAATTCAGGCCCGAGTAAATATATTGTTTATCTGATGGCAGACAAAGGCATTTATAACATCCCTGACGAAGCTGTGCAAAAGGTGCTGAAAGAAGATTTGGGAATGGAGTTGGTCGATGATGACTTTAAGTCTTTAGGTTTGGCTACATTATCTGAATGCGGGCGCCCCGGAGATTATTTCATTATGTCTGCTCCCGGTGAATACCTCTATGAAGATGTTTCATACAAGAATGAGACGATAAAGAAACTGATTGAAGACTTTAGACAGAGAATTCAGAAGTTGTAATGTTCTTGCTTTGTTTATGGAAATGTGCCTTAGTTTTAAGTCCAATACACAATTTTATTTTTTAGCATGCAGATGTGATTTTGCAATGTAGACATATAATGTCTTGAAATAATATCGTTTTAGCAAAAGACATCAAATGGCTTATTAAAACGTACCCTTTTGCATGCTGAAAGGTCATGTTTTGCGGTGTAAAAGGTATGCTTTTATATGTCAGCGTTTTGTCTTATGCCGATTTTAATATAATGGCATTTATAACGTCTGCTGCACATTCTTGTTGTAATGTTTATGTTCCTATGTTGATGATACGGGCGAATATATTTTTAAAAGAAACTCATCACTCGTCACATTGCAGCTTAACCTATTGTCGCTCAGCGCGTTATAGCGTGATGAGTTGCCGGCCAAACTCATCACATAACATGGAGACAGCCGATAGTGTGACGAGTTGGAAAGTCAACTCGTCACATCGTAATGCATTGAATGTCAGATTATTACATGCAGATGTGACGAGTGATGAGTTTCTTTAAAAACTTTTTTATGGTTTGTAAGATTGTGTCCTTTCCTGATCTCGGTTGCCCTTAAACAGTCCTTTCCGTGATTAAAGTTGGCTTCGGTTAAATTTATAACTGTTATGGGTTGACGATATGTTTTAAATATAAACGCTGTTGAATTCTTATTTGTCATTATTTATTTGTAATTTTGTTGCTAGCAAAAACACGAATATGCTTGATAAATGGAGACCGTTTAACATAAAAAGGAAATAGATCTATGGACAAGAAAAATGAAAAAGTAATTGCGAAATATCTGTCAGGAAAGGATGCTGAATATATGTATGAAACATGTGAAGAAACACCGGGCACATGTCCAGTATGCAACAACAGGTTAGAAGACGTGATAAATATGTCTTATAAAATAAGAAAGAAAAAAGGGGATTTATTTTATACCTATGATCTTTTTTGTATAGTGACAGAAACCTTCAAAAGATTTTGCGAAGAAAACAATTATCCTGATTTGACTTTCATACAAATAACGACATCACCGGGATTTTATTATTTTATGCCTGAGGGAATATTTAAAGTGGATGACGTACGCAGCAAAGTTAAATTTATGAACAAGAGAGAGTGCTGCGGTTCTTATGATGAGATTATTTGTTCAAGACCTTTTTATAAAAGCCCCGACTTCATTCTACAAACAGATGATTTCATCCTTCGCACTAATCATAGATTCGGTTCATTTCAAATGAAAACACAATTAGTAATCATTGGACTCAAAACCATGAGAAAAATGCAAGACTATGGAATTAAAGGTATATATTTCCACAATGTATACGAGTAAATTTCAAAATTCCGGGCGAAAAGATTAGATTTATATGAACATACCAGAAATGGTTTACAACTTTTTTGCCCGCTAAGTTTACATTATTATTTATTCTCAAAAATCTTATCGAACACCAGCAAATAAAGAATTATGGCAAAACGAATAGTAACAAAAATCGGATATGTCTTTTGTGTGGAGATAGACAACAAGTATAAATGTTTTTTTCAATATGTGGCAAATGACATGACACAACTGAACAGCTCGGTGATACGAGTATTCAAAAAACATTATCCTATGGATTACGAGCCGGATATTGAGGAAATCGTGAAAGACGATATACATTTTTGTGCCCATACAATACTTAAATTAGGTATTCTGGATAATGTATGGTACAAAGTCGGTAAAAGCAAAAATCTCGGCGAGCCGGATAAGATAATGTTCAGGCTGTTCAGTGAAGGAGATTTTAGCAAAATGACGAAATCATATAACTGGTATGTATGGCAGATTAATAAAGAACATATACGTATCGGTGAACTGACTGGTAAATACAGACACTACAATCTCGGATGGGTGTTTCCATACCATAGTATTATATGCAAAATTAAAACAGACAAATTTGCAATACGGGAATTAGATTAACAACAAAGACAGGATTATGGCAAAACGAATAGTAACAAAAAACAGATTATAAGTGTGTACATAAATAATATTTCTTCATTAAAACACAAATATACTTGATAAATGGAGACCTGAAATTGTATAGAATATAATTAAATTTATGTTGACATGATTAAAATCACAAAAAAAGCACTTTATACTCTTGTTGCATTATTTTTATTAAACAGTTGCTATATGGATTACGTATATAGCATACGAGTTATAAATTACACGGATAAAAATTACGTGACATACGACTCGTATTATGATTCTTTAGGGGCTTATTGTGACAGTTTGAATTCTAAATTTTACAAAGGATATGACGAAAACAAGAGCAATATCATCGGACTGAATGGTCATTATATAAATAGAAAAGATAACGGACGATTTTCATATCCTGCAAAAAGTATTGAAGGCGTTTTCAGTTACAGCCTGGACGGAAAGATACGCTTTTATTTTATCACAGATTCCGTATTCTTTAACAATCCTTGGGACACAATCGTTAAATATCAGATGTATGACAAGAAACTGACATATACAGCAAAGGAACTTAAATTGGCAGATGGAATTATTGAAGTCAGATAAAAACATGAATAAAGTATGGATAGGATAGCAAAGCTCATTTTAGGTTTATTATTCGGACCGTTATTAGTATTGATTCTTGTTTTGTTTGTCTTTTTACCAATAAGTCATGACCCAAATTATGATTCTGCCGTAACGTATTTCAGTGGCAATGACATAACAATAATAAACTTCACTGACAGTGACATAATATGTTTTTATACATCCTCTGACACAATGGGTGTGCATGGTGACAGCACAAACATAAGAATCATAAAATCATTTGACAAAGAAAAAGAAAAAATAAAGCAACAAAAAGACTTCTATCTCCATGCACATTCTCACCGGACGTACCGTCAAGGCAATATAACAGAACGTTTCTTCAGTCAGAGCTATGACGGCAAAATGCGTTTTTACATAATATCAACTTCCGTATTCTATAATAATCCTTGGGACACAATCGTTAAATACCAAATGTATGACAGAAAAATGACATACACCGCTAAAGAACTTGATTCTGTTATATATGTAAAAATAAAATAATGAAAGTTCATCTGGCATAAAAAACACATGGTCTTGTCGAAACACAAAAATATAAAATAAATGAAAATATAAATGCAATAAACTCATATAAATATGAGAAATATAAGAACTATAGAAGGAGCATTGAATCTTTTTGAGAAAAATGCTATCATACAAGGAGAAGCTATTATTTCTGGCAATTACAAAATTTGTAATAAAACTCATGACATTATAACGAAATGTATAAACTTTCTCAAGAAAAAAAATTATTACTGTCCGGTAAACCATAACATCTCTTCCCCAACTTCTTGAAACATA
>OOAD01001057.1_pt1 | contig 16614 bp, 10 predicted proteins | sample 1671151 | NCBI WGS metagenome assembly OOAD01 (sample SAMN06348127, study PRJEB24527) | human gut metagenome | biome: human gut; feature: ankylosing spondylitis patient; material: feces | host: Homo sapiens | place: China | collected 2015-10
TGATTGGTCTGGTGGCAAAGAACGGTATCCTGATTGTGGAATTTGCCAATCAGAAGCAGGAAGCGGGTGAAGACAAGATGCGAGCCATCAAGGACGCCTCCCTGCAACGTCTGCGCCCCATCCTGATGACGAGTGCCTCCACCATCCTGGGACTGATACCGCTTGCCTACGCCACCGGCGAAGGTTGCAACCAACGCATCGCCATGGGTACTGCCGTCGTAGGCGGCATGCTCATCTCCACACTACTGACGATGTACATCGTGCCTGCCATATATAGTTATGTATCAACGAACCGAAGTAAACTGAAGACCGAATGAAACGCATTGTTTTAATTTTCATAGCCACTGCCTGCACAGCGCTGGGCCTTTACGCACAGCCTGCGCCTACCTACACCTTGAAGTCCTGCCTGGAGCAGGGATTGCTGAACAACTACTCCCTGCGCATTGTCCGCAATGAAGAGCAGGTCAGCAAGAACAACGCCACACTGGGCAATGCGGGCTACCTGCCCACACTGGACCTCTCCGCCGGCTACAAGGGAACCATAGACAATATCGAAACCAAAGCCCGAGCCACCGGAGAGACAACCAAGGACAACGGAGTGTTTGACCAAACTCTCGATGCAGGCATCAACCTGAACTGGACCATCTTCGACGGTTTCAACATTACCGCCAACTACCAACGGCTCAAGGAGCTGGAACGCCAAGGCGAGACCAATACGCGCATCGCCATCGAGGACCTGATAGCCAACATAGCCGCCGAATACTATAACTATGTGCAGCAGAAAATCCGCTTGAAGAACTTCCGTTATGCCGTATCGCTATCCAAAGAGCGCCTGCGCATTGTGGAAGAGCGTTACCACATCGGTAACTTCTCGCGCCTGGACTACCAGCAGGCCAAAGTGGACTTCAATGCCGACAGTGCCCAATACATGAAACAGCAGGAACTGCTGCACACCTCACGTATCCAGCTGAACGAACTCATGGCAAACAAAGATGTAGACCAGCCGTTTATCATACAAGACAGCCTCATCAACGTGACCGCCTCCCTGAACTTCGAGGAGCTGTGGAACGCCACCCTCGCCATCAACGCCTCACTGCTACGTGCCGAACAGAACAATACCCTGGCCCGTCTGGACTACAAGAAAGTCTGCTCGCGCGACTACCCATACGTGAAGATGAACGGCGGATACGGCTACACCCTCAACAAGTATGACATCTCTGCCAACAGCCGCCGTAGCAACCTCGGTCTGAACTTCGGCGTCACGGTCGGCTTCAATCTGTTCGACGGCAACCGGCGCCGCGAACGCAAGAATGCCCGCATTGCCGTGCAGAACGCTCGCCTGGAACGCGAGCAACTGGAGCAAGCCCTGCGCGCCGACCTCAGCAACCTATGGCAGGCCTACCAAAACAACCTGCAAATGCTGAACCTTGAACGCCAGAACCTTGTCGCTGCCAAGGAGAACCACGAGATTGCCATGGAACGATATATGCTGGGCAACCTCTCGGGAATCGAGATGCGCGAAGCCCAAAAGAGTCTGCTGGATGCAGAAGAACGTATTCTCTCCGCAGAATATGATACCAAATTATGTGAAATCTCCCTACTGCAAATCAGTGGAAAAGTAGCGCGCTATATGGAATAAGCAATATAATCCGTACCTTTGCGCCCGATTTATCAGAATTGAAGCATAATGGGATTATTCATCAGAAAGCCATTCGAGGCACTGCAAGCGGAGGCTAATGCCTCCGGAAAGAAAACATTGAAACGTGTACTTGGTCCGTGGAGCCTTGTTGCCCTGGGCGTGGGAGTCATCATCGGAGCGGGTCTATTCTCCATCACCGGAACGGTGGCGGCAGGCTATACGGGACCGGCCATCACACTGTCCTTTGCCATTGCCGCACTGGGATGCTGCTTCGCCGGACTGTGTTATGCGGAATTTGCGTCCATGATACCCGTAGCCGGCAGCGCATACACCTACTCGTATGCCACGATGGGCGAACTCATCGCCTGGATTATCGGGTGGGACCTGGTATTGGAATACACCGTAGCCGCAACCACAGTAAGCATCAGTTGGAGCCGCTATCTGGTCGTCTTTCTCGAGGGACTGGACATACATCTACCGCAAGCCCTCACCGCCTGTCCCTGGGATGGTGGAATCGTAAATATCCCCGCCTTCCTTATCGTAGTGCTGATGAGCCTCTTCCTGATACGGGGCACGGAAGGCAGCTCCATCTTCAACGGCTTCATTGTATTCCTGAAGGTTTCCGTCATACTGATTTTTGTCATACTCGGCTGGAAATACATCAATACCGACAACTATACACCTTACATCCCTGCCAATACGGGCGTGCTGGGCGAATATGGCTTCTCCGGCATCCTGCGAGGGGCGGCCATCGTATTCTTCGCCTTCCTCGGGTTCGACGCTGTGAGCACAGCCGCCCAAGAGACGAAGAACCCGAAGCGGAACATGCCTATCGGCATTCTGGTCTCCTTGCTGGTATGCACCGTGCTCTATATGGTTTTTGCCCACGTCATGACGGGAGTGGCACACTACACCGCCTTCAGCGGACAGCAAGGCATTGCTCCCGTTGCCATAGCCATAGAGCACATGGGGCAGGCTGATGCTGCAGGTATCATCCAGCCGGACTATCCCTGGCTGAACCGTGCCATCGTGCTGTCCATTCTGTTCGGGTATTGCTCCGTCATCATGGTGACGTTGCTGGGACAGAGCCGCGTATTCCTAAGCATGAGCCACGACGGGCTGCTGCCTCCTTTCTTCTCGCATATCAACGAAAAGTTCCGTACTCCAGCACGCAGCAACCTGCTCTTCATGGTACTTGTGGGCCTGCTGGCAGCTTTTGTACCCGCACGGCTGGCCGGGGAGATGACAAGCATCGGCACGCTGATGGCCTTCACGCTGGTCTGTGCCGCTGTACTGGTAGTACGTAGAACCATGCCCGACGTGCCCCGTTCCTTTAAAACCCCACTTGTTCCACTTATCCCCATACTGGGTATTCTTACTTGCCTTTGCATGATGCTGTTCCTTCCTGCCGATACATGGATACGCCTAGTACTGTGGATGCTCATCGGTCTGGATATCTATGTAGGCTACGGCATGAAGCACAGTAAGCTGGAGCATGGAGGCGACACCCGCCACGGGCAGGTTGCCTTGAACATGATTGGACTTATCCTTGCCGTTCTTTGCGTCATCACCGGGTTGTGGCACCAACAGACTGTGGGATGGGGAGAAAGCAAAGTGCTGCTGATTATCTCGTTTGTTTTCGCATTCACGCACTGCGCTTACTATATGTGGAGAATCTGGAGGAGATAATAAGCCCTAAATCTCCTCCTTTAAAGATAAACAATCTTTCATCCAAACTACCCCAGCACCCACTTGGTCCGCTTCCCGAAACAACGGTATGCCATTGCCACCAGAAACCAGGAAGTACAGAAAGCGACGACTGCGGCACAAGGTATCTGAAGATAGATAGGAACATGGATAGCACGCATCAGGACTACGCTCGGTCCGGTAAAGAAATAGTGTATCATATAGACTCCAAAACCACAGAGCGTCAAGTTTGCCAATGCTTTCTTGATGCGCTCCGAACGGAAATTGGCCCGCTTGCAAAGCATAAACACAGGGATGGTCATCATTACTACATTCAGCGAACAGTAGGTGAAGAAGAGTTCGAGCATCTCATCCGTAAAATCCGGCAAGGAGGTCATACGACGGAAACCAAGGAATGTTACGGCATAGCCAATGGCAAACATGGGAATGCCGATGCCACAGAGTTGCCGGCCCGTCCAGTTATGGTTCCTCAGATAATGGCCCAACAATAGGTAGCCGTTAAAACCGGCAAAGTAATACAGCATACCGAACGAGTTCCACGAGCAAGTCCCCCAAAGGTACGGAGCGGCAAACTCGGTATAATAAGGCAGCAGCAGTGTCACTCCCCATGCTGCAAGAAACCATAGTTTGGCACGTTCCGAGGCCTTCTCCACCCATGCCGAGAATATCGGAAGATAGAGATAAAGCCCTATCAGCAGATAGATATACCACATGTGCACATCCAATAGAGAGAAATTAAAAGGCATTTCTGCAATATATCCCAGGCTCACTGCCAGAGACTGGCGCATCACTTCCTCACCCGAATAAGGGAAGAAATCCAGAATCACTTTCGGCTCCACTCCCAGCAGTCCCGTTATCCAGGGGAACAGATTGTAAATCACAGACCAGATGAGGAAAGGAAAGAATACGCGGGGGATACGTTTCTTGTAGAATGCCGAGGCGTCACCCCGTACCGGCAACAGCAATGCACCGGTAATCATTACAAAAAGCGGTACGCAAGGACGGAGCGCCGCACCGTAGACAGCTCCCCAGAACTTGATGTCAACAATGTCGGGCGATGTGCCCGGATAGAAGTTAAAAGGGTCTGTGCAATGGCAGCAAACTACTGTAAACATTGCAACAAGGCGTACCACATCCAGCCATACGATGTGTTGTGCCGGAGTTTGTCGTGTAAGAGTCAGTTCCATGTTTTATTAAATTGGTTGTTTGGAGGGCTAAAGATAAAGAAGTTAACTGAGAAATGAAAAGGAGAATGTAACAAAAATACGACAACAAACGAGTTTCAGTTTTATTCTCCTATAGAGAACAATCTGTTTTATCAAGGCAGAACAGAGTGTTCCAATAGGGAAGAACACTTTGTTCCAACATGAAAGAACAGTTTGTTTCAATAGGAAGAAACAATTTGTTTCAACATAAAGGAACAGTTTGTTTTGCTTGATGAAACAGAGTGTTCTATGCCGCGAAACACTTTGTTTTCCTCTACAAAACAAAAAAGCCGTAACAAGATTTTCTCCGTTACGGCTTTCCTTATATTATGCCTTTCTAAAAGGCTTCTGTTTTACTTGCTGCAATTCCAGGGCTTCAGTTGCTTGAAGAAGTCGTTGCCCTTATCGTCCACCAAGATGAATGCAGGGAAGTTCTCCACCTCAATCTTCCAGATAGCTTCCATACCGAGCTCGGGATATTCCACGCACTCGATGCTCTTGATGTTGTTCTGTGCCAAGATAGCGGCAGGACCACCGATAGAGCCCAAGTAGAAACCGCCATACTTTTGGCAGGCATCTGTCACTTGCTGGCTGCGGTTACCTTTGGCAAGCATAATCATGCTGCCGCCGTGGCTTTGGAAGAGGTCTACATACGGGTCCATACGTCCGGCAGTAGTCGGGCCCATGGAGCCGCAAGCCATGCCTTGAGGAGTCTTGGCAGGACCGGCGTAGTAGATGGGATGGTCTTTGATGTACTGCGGCAGGTCTTCGCCACGGTCCAGACGTTCTTTCAGCTTGGCGTGTGCGATGTCACGGCCTACGATAATGGTTCCATTCAGAGACAAACGGGTGGAAACCGGATACTTGGTCAGTTCCTTCAGAATATCGGCCATCGGCTGGTTCAAGTCAATCTTCACCACGTCGCCTTCACCGGCCTTACGGAGTTCTTCGGGAATCAGTTCACCCGGATTGCTGTCGAGCTTTTCAATCCAGATACCTTCTTTATTGATTTTACACTTGATGTTACGGTCGGCAGAGCAGGAAACACCCAGACCCACGGGGCAGGACGCACCGTGACGCGGCAGGCGGATGATGCGGATGTCGTGAGCCAGATACTTGCCGCCGAACTGGGCACCGAGGCCAATCTTATGAGCTTCTTCCAGTACCAGCTTCTCCAGTTCCACATCGCGGAAAGCGCGGCCGAACTCATTGCCGGTAGTGGGTAGGTTATCGTAGAAGTGGGTGGAAGCCAGTTTCACAGTCAGCAAGTTCTTTTCGGCAGAGGTACCGCCGATAACGAATGCGATGTGATAGGGAGGACAAGCTGCCGTACCCAAAGTCTTGATTTTTGAGATAAGGAAGGGAACCAATGTTTCGGGGTTGAGGATAGCCTTTGTCTCCTGGTAGAGATAAGTCTTGTTGGCAGAGCCACCACCCTTGGTTACGCAGAGGAACTCGTACTCCATACCTTCCGTAGCTTCGATGTCAATCTGTGCGGGAAGGTTGCACTTCGTATTCACCTCATCGTACATGGTGAGGGGAGCATTCTGCGAATAGCGCAGGTTCTCTTCGGTATAAGTCTTGTAAACACCCAGTGAGAGAGCTTCTTCATCACAGTAGCCGGTCCATACTTGCTGTCCCTTTTCACCGTGGATGATTGCCGTACCCGTATCCTGGCAGAAAGGAAGTACCCCCTTGGATGCTACCTCTGCATTGCGCAGGAAGGTGAGTGCCACGTATTTATCGTTATCGCTGGCTTCGGGGTCACTCAGAATCTTAGCAACCTGCTCATTGTGCGAACGACGCAACATGAACGATACATCACGGAAAGCCGCATTGGCCATTGCCGTCAAACCTTCTTTTTCAATCTTCAGGATAGGTTTTCCTTCAAACTCGCTTACTGACACGTAATCTTTCGTAAGCAGATAATACTCAGTAGTATCTTTCCCCTTCTCGAACATGGGCTGATACTTGAACGGAGGTGTTGTTGCCATAATTACTCGTATATTTAATGTTTAAAAGTGATTCGGGTAGTAAAGGCAGCACAAAACCGCCTTTACCGAGCAAAGGTAAAAACTATTATTGAAATAATTCTTTAATTAGAGTAAAAACGCAACAAATCATAATTAATTTTCTGACACCCGCTGCATCCGCCCTATCAGTTCATCGCCCAGCGCCGTCTTCACCTCAATGTGTTTCAGCACAGCCATTACAAACGGATTGCTTTCAAAGTCGCCGCGTACCTGCTCAAAGTCGAGTTCCTTTTCCAAGCGTGAGCCATCGGCTCCAAAGCCCGTCATGGAAGCCAGTGAAAATTCTTTCTTAGCATCCTCATACACCATGCGGTCGAGGCCAACTACTGCTTCTTTCCATTTTTCGACAATATGTATGACGTCTTCTGCCGTCATACCTTCCGGCTTGATACCATAGAACTCTTCCAACTTCTCATACGCCCAGGTCCATTCGTAGGTATAGTAGTTGCTGTGCATCTTCTCAAACTCGGCATTGATAGACTTCAAGCGATTGACTTTGCCGGACTCAATACCGTCTATCAGCGCATCTATCTCACTCTTTGGGGCTATCAATCCGGAAATATCCACCCATTCGCCGCTGCCAATGGCAGTATCGGGCTTCAAACGGGCACGTATTTCTTCATTGCTCCGGAAGTCAATGCCTTCCAAGCGCTTGATGACAGAGTTTCCGAGGAACTTATGAATGGCTATTTCATAGAAGCGGATACCTTTCACCAAAGCCGAGTTACGTATCTTCGCACTATGGAAAGAATAGATGTCCGAAAGCTCGCCACTGGCATGACGCAGATTCTGCAACGTTTCCCGTCCCTTGAACATTTTCTGCACCGTGTAGGGGCTGAGAAGATTATAGTTGATGTAATCCAGTTTGTTCGGGTCGGTACGCCCGTCACGTTTCGGCCACTTCTGGGCATCACGGATGGTACCCACACTACGCAGGTTGACACCGGGTACAAGGTAGGTGGTATTATTCTGCTCTATCAAGTAAGAGAACGGCAGGTTCGAAGTATCAGAATGGTTGACGTGGCGCCCCATTACCAAGGAGAACGCCCCCACCCTTGCAGGCCACAAGATGTACGAATCGGAAGTCGTCTTGGCACCACGCTCCAAAGTGCCTTGATGGATAGGCCCTAACTTATACATATGGTTGCTCTGATTGGACCCCGAACCGGCATTCATAAAGGAAAACATACCGGCAATCAGCAACGTGGATTTATGGTGTGTCACCGTATAAGGTCCGGCAAAAATAGCGCACGCCTCCCCGTTCTCTCCCTGGCAGTTGCTGAAAAACAAAGAATCCGAGGCAGAGTAGTTGTGTCCCAACTTGCATGCCTGCCCCACGAAGCAGCGGCTCAGCATAGCTCCGTCATCTACATGAGACCCGGTAGAGATGATGAAATCATCACAAATCACCCCATGCCCGATGTGTACCGGCGCCACCTCGTTGCTGTTGATGCTTCCGTTATACAGACGGCATGTACCACAGATGCGGCAATAATCACCGATGCGCACATTCTTTATGGAACCGGTGTTCAATATCATTACATGGTTCCCGATGCTTCCTACAGCAGAAGCATGTTTGTTGGAATAAAAATCCGTGATTTCCTTCATCCGTGTAATCAGTTCCGGACGATGGCGGTAAAGCGCCAGAATATAGGCTTGGTGTGCGGAGAGTTTATCATTAATCAACACCTCACGGCCTCCCGTCTCATTCAGGACAGACACTTCTACCCCGTTACCGAACTTCGACACACCGTCTACCAGAATAATATCCACATTCTCAATAAAAGTATCATGCCCTATTTCATAATTGGCAATATAGTTCTGGATATTCTCAATGCAACAGTTATCTCCCACCGTTACATTATGCAACGTCACATGCCGCAAACCGGAATGCTTCCTGATTCCTCCCGGCAACATAAATTCTGAATGGAACACTCCCAAACGCACCTCGCCCGAGAAACGGGTATGATGCACAAATTCCGTTGAGAACTCTTCTGCAACGGTTACTTTCCCCCAATCATCAGCCAGACACGACTGGCTCTTCAACCGGAGAATTTCATCTTCGGTCAGTCTTCTGTAATTCATCCTTATAACGAGTTATGAGTTATGAGTTATAAGTCATTGCCTTTGCCGGCACTACCGATTCAAACCGCTGCCAGCAAATAACTCATAACTTACAACTCACAACTAAAATTAAACTTCTTCTTCGTAAGTCTGATAAAGAAAGTCATTATAGGGGTACTTCTGCACGTGCAATTCCTTCACACGCTGATAAACCACACTCTTCAGTTCCTCCATATTGATTTTTTCGCGGGCAGAAATAAAGAGGCAGTTATCCTCCATCTTAGCCATCCACGTCTTCATCAGTTCTTCGAGTGTCAAGTTTTCCTTGGTTCTGGGGGTAAGGTCGTCAGCCGCTTTCTCTATATAGGTATAAGCGTCTATCTTATTGAATACAAGAATCATGGGCTTACCGGCGGCACCGATATCTGCCAACGTCTTGTTCACAACTTCTATCTGTTCTTCAAAATCCGGATGAGAGATGTCTACGATATGCAACAGCAAGTCCGCCTCGCGTACCTCGTCCAGAGTAGACTTAAAGGAGTCTACCAAATCCGTCGGCAATTTACGGATAAAGCCCACTGTATCGGATAGCAGGAACGGCAGGTTCTCAATAATCACCTTACGCACCGTAGTATCCAACGTGGCAAACAGCTTGTTCTCGGCAAAGACTTCACTTTTCGAAAGCAAAGTCATCAATGTGGATTTTCCTACATTGGTATATCCCACCAATGCCACACGAATCAAGCGTCCGCGGTTCTTCCGCTGGGTAGACTTCTGCTTGTCAATCTCAGCCAAGCGTTCCTTCAACAATGACATACGGTTCAAGATGATACGGCGGTCCATTTCCAGCTGCGTTTCACCCGGACCGCGAAGTCCCACGGAACCTTTACCTCCACCGGCACCGGAGCCACCACCCTGGCGTTCCAAGTGAGTCCACAAACGTTGCAGACGAGGAAGCATATACTTGTATTGCGCCAGCTCCACCTGCGTTTTTGCATTGGCAGTCTGGGCACGCATGGCAAAAATATCGAGAATGAGCGAAGTACGGTCCAATATCTTAATCTTCAGCTCCGCTTCAATGTTACGTATCTGTTTCGCAGAAAGTTCATCGTCAAAAATCACCATGCCGACTTCACGTTCGGCTTCTTCTTCATTCCGGATATACTCTCTGATTTCTTCCAGCTTGCCCTTACCGACGTAGGTCACGGAATGCGCCTGGTCCAGCTTTTGGGTAAACCGCTTTACTACTTCCGCCCCGGCTGTCTCAGCCAAGAATGCAAGCTCGTCCAGGTATTCGTTGGTCTTACGCTCATCCTGAGTCTTCGTGACAAGACCTACCAATACCGCTGTTTCTGCCTGCGCTTCGGAGATTACAAATTCTTTCATAGTTTCTATACCTTATTATATATACGTATTGTTGGTTCGGGCAGCAAATATAAATAATTTTGGCGGAAGCGCCTTAAAAAGGGGAATAAAATAAAAACAGACACAATAGAAAAATGGCATGTAAAATGAAGTCGAACTTCATCTTACATGCCATTTCAAATTACATGTTATCTAATTGCCAGAATAATCAGAACCCTTCCGGCATCTCCAACGTTTCCGTGAATCCCTGATACAGTACTCCCCATTTACCACTGTCAAGTACTACCAAGCCCTGCATCGGGAAAGACAACACGTTTCCTTTACGCTCCATACCTGCTGCTGCAAAGTATAGCATACCATAGTCCGTCTTGTCATAACCAGTAGGTTGAGGATCCCAACCTATCAGTTCTTGATTGTCATCGCTTAGTGTAAACATGATGGGATATCCTTTCGTAATGCAATCTTCCAGCTTATAGATATTAGCCTCTTTAGCCTTCAGCACCGGTTGATCCCAACCCTCGCCAAATAATTGAGATGTATAGTAGCCTGTACCTATATTGAGCCAAGTATAGTCACGCTTTATATTGACCGTCACCTTGGGTGAACCATAAACGTAGGAATCTTCTTCAGGAATGGTAATAGTATAAGATGCAGTAGTACCCACAGCTATGTCAAATGCAATCTTTACTTCTTTGAGTGCTTCACCGGCAGCAAAATCAACCGTTGTCGGCACTGTTACGTTCTCGGCATCTGTAGTCAAGTGAATAGATGCAGCCGCATCTGTTTTCTGACGGCCGATTTTGACCACAAAAACCTGTTCATCATTCGGATAATAAGTCAAATCAGTGTTATCAGCATAAATATAAGCTTGTACACCCTCGGTAGGAACCGGAGAAGGCTCCCACTCCACACCGTCTGAACAAGCCGTCATAGCCAAACCGCATACGGCCAAGCCCAAAAACAATTTATTGAATATCTTATTCATATACAAATTCTATTAAAAGTTAGTTCATTGGTTAATTGTTACCCGGTGCAAATGTTCCTATCGGAGTAGGACGTGTAGGAATAGCACCAGATGGGTCCGGATTGTTCATTCCCTGAAGGGCGGTATTTGAATCGACCTCGGTCTTAGGAATCATCAATGTCCAGTTGGGCTTCACACCTTTACAATTTATCTTGAAGATATTTTCTATAAAGTTGGTACCCTCATAATTCTGAATGACATCCGGTTTCAGACGTTTAGCCGTGGGGAATGCGATTCCCTCACCCCAGAACTCGATACGCATCTGTTTCAACACCTCAAGTTGGAAATTACGCAAATCACCCGTACTGAAATTGTAATTGCTCTGGCGGTACTGCTTCATAAAGTTATTCAACAGCTGTACACCTGCTGCCACATTCTGGCTGGCACCTACTGCTTCAGCCTCTATGAGATACATCTCTTCCACACGCATCACGGGAATATCTGCAGCCGCACCCACAGAATAAGTGTTATAGTCACCACCCACGGGACGGAACTTCAATGACATATAATCCGGCTGTTCATCCAGCCATGCATTGCCTCTCACCGACTGGTAAGCGTAAGCACTTCTGTCCGGGTCAAGGTAGGAATATTTGCGGAAATCGGTAGCAGGAATCGCGTCATAAAGTGAACGTGCCATCTGGAGCTTAGACAAAGAAGCATATCCCCAATCCGCTTCATTGGAAATGTGACCGATAAAATTAGCAAGGTTACCCATGTTGGAAGCCGTGGGGTGAAGGTACCACATCCATGCAGAAGTAGCCGTATTGAAACCGGTAGTTGGATTATGCCACTGTGATTCGTTCATAGGTGTTGCTCCCGACTTATCAATAGCCTTGCGAGCATACTCGGCAGCTTTAGCAAACTGACCATCCCACATATATACTTTAGCCTTCAGACCATATACGACCGCCAAGTCGGGAAAGTTCTTACTAACAGGTGTATAAGACTCCAGACCTATTTCTGCCTTGTCAAGATCGGCAAGAATGAAATTCACCAATTCTTCGTGGGTTGCACGCGGATTGTTCTTCGCAATGTCGTTAGTGGTTGCCTCAGTAACGATGGGCACCGTCAATCCCAGCACCTTGCTACAATCGGTATAGATATTTTCTACCGGTTCGAAAAGCACCATCAGTGTATAATAATCCAATGCACGGAAAGCATGAGCTATACTTCCAAGTCCACGCATTTCATCGCTAATCGTGGGATCAGTCACATCAACGGCCGCAATCACGTCATTGGCCGATTTAACGAACTTATATAGGGTGAAGTAAGGCAAATATGAATAATAGCCGGTATCGTTCATACCATTATTGGCATTGAAGCGCCACCACCAATCATACCCGTAATCCGTAGCCACAACATCACCCAGCAGTTCTGTCTGGGCCAACATCAATGAGGGATAAGCAAGGTCGGTCTCATGGGTTTGCTTACCGTACACCAGATAACCTTGTACCATTTGCGATGGCAAGCCATTAAGCGAAGCCTTAATCGCTGTAGCTGATGCACCAATCTGATCGGAGGTCGCTGTAGAATCTTCGGGAAAAACCTCTTCTATACAGCCGGTCAATACCGTGGCCGATACGACCATAACCGAAAATAGTTTGAATATATTCTTCTTCATAATCATTGTAATCTATATATTAGGTTTAGAACTCAAATGACACACCACCGGAAATGGTACGCATCGGTGAATAGAAAGTAGCATTGGTTGTCTCGTCGTATGACTGACGCGGGTCGAACCCTTTACGTTTAGACCAATAGAAAACATTCTCTGCCGACATATACACGCGCAATGAGTTGATGGCCAACTTCTTTGTCCACTTGGAAGGCAACGTGTAGCCCACATTAATATTCTGGATATTCAAGAAGCTTGCGTTTGTCAAGAAGCGTGTAGACATTGCTCCTGAATATTGGTCGTTCATCTGGAAACGCGGAATATTGGTATTTGTATTCTCAGGAGTCCATGAGTTCAGCAAATCCTTATGGTAGTTGTAGCCGGCCGTACCATAAGGTGACGACATGAAGTAAGCATACGTACCATCATATTGCTTACCGCCAATCTGGTAAGTGAAGTTAATGCCGAAGTCCACGCCATAGACTTTCAGTTTGGTGCCGAAACCACCATACACCTTAGGAATTGAGCTTTCTTCTGTAATGTAATAGTCGGCCTCAGCATGATTCGTAGTTGTTTCACGTCCGGTAATATTGCCGGCCTCGTCCTTGACATTTTTATAGAACAAAGACTCACCTTTTTCATTCACTCCGGCATACTCCTTCAAGCGCCATGTAAACATAGACAAGTCTTCACCAATGAAGAAGCTTCCGTTAGAATAGCCCTTATATCCTTTTCCATCAGCTGTATATTCAGTAGTGATCAACTTATCAGGGTCAAGCATCGTAATACGGTTCTTCAAAGTTGAAATGTTCAAACTTACGTCCCACGTAAAGTTACGTGTATCGAAGATATTCACATTGAAGTCCATTTCCACACCACTATTGACCATGTTACCAACGTTGTCCATATAGGAAGCATAACCCAATGATGGAGCCACGGTAAATGAGAACAACATATCCGAAGTCTTACGTCTGTAGTACTCGATGCTACCGGTCACACGGTTCCACAACTGGAACTCCGCACCGATATTGAAGTTAGTGTTGGTTTCCCAAGTGATGTCTTTAGTACCCTTAGATTTAAATGAAGTACCAAGGCTATTGTTAGAGTTGATAATGTTAAATCTATCCGTATAGAGGAAGTCACCGATATTGTCATTACCTTGTGAACCAATAGAAGCCTTCAGCTTCAGTTCCTGCACCCAAGAAGCATCAAACCAGCTTTCTTTGTTGATGAGCCATGCACCACCTGCCGACCAAAATGTACCCCAGCGATGGTCTGGATGGAAACGGCTGGAAGCATCACGACGCAAAGAAGCCGAGCCGAAGATGCGTTCGTCATAATTGTATTGCAAACGGCCGAAGAAACCTTCATTGTTACGACGCTCTTTATAGGAAGAAGCACCTTGTCCGTCGATAATGGCACCGTCCAGTTCTGTATTTTCTTGAGAAAACATCTGCGACTTGCTGGCAGCCAGGAAGTAATAACGGTAATCATAATATTCGTGCCCCAAAAGGATGTCGAAGTTATTATCACCAAACGAACGGGCATAAGAAACAAGTTGTTGCAGGTTGTAATCGTAAGTACGTGTATGATACTTGCTCACTGTACCTCCGGTGGAGTCAAACTGTCCGTAGTAGGGATTGTACACGTAAGAAAAACGTGTCTCATCCAAGTTGAAAGCACCATTGAATGTCACCTTCAGGCCTTCTATAGGAGTTATATCTACAAAGGCGTTGCCGTTAATGGCATTTCCTTCAGAGTTTCTGGTATTTAGTTTATTGTCTAGAATAGGGTTGGCATCAGCAATGAAAGGACGCTGCATACCTGCATTGATACCACTACCGTAGTCCATCATTCCAATACCATTATTATCCACCATGATGCTACCGTCAGCATTACGCACGTAGGCGGGATAGATGGGAGCCATTTGGGTAACAAACGCCCATATATTACCGGTAGACGAGCTGGTACCATTGTTACTCAACGAGTTGGAATCAAAACGTGCATATCCCACATTACCACCAATCTTCAACCACTTCTTTGCCTGATAGTCGGCTTTCAAACGGCCTGTCAAACGTTTCAGGTCAGAGCCTTCAGTGATACCCTCATTTCCAAGATAACCTAAAGAAACATAGAAAGAAGACTTTTCATTGGCTGCGCTCACCGAGAAGTTGTATTCCTGACGCAGACCGGTACGCATTCCCACATCTTCCCAATCATCCGGAGTCAGCAGATAGTCACGTCCTTTATAATTCACAACTCTACCCAATGTGGCGTTGGGATTAAGCTTACCGTTCTGACCGATGAGGAATTGCCCATCGGGAACCGTATATACATTGTATCCCAATCCACCGTTGGAGCCAAACAGATTCTTGTTAGCCTCAAGCCATGCAGCTTGGTCATTCATTCCCGTTGACTTATAATAATTGTTCATGGCACGATAATGCATCTCGTAGTACATGCCAGGATTGTCAATCACTTCATATTTCTGCAACGCTCGAGTGTTAGCACCCCACTTAGCATCAAAAGTCACCTTAGCCTCTCCCGACATATTGGCTCTTTTGGTAGTGATGATAATTACACCATTAGCACCACGAGCACCGTAAAGAGCATTGGAAGCTGCATCCTTCAATACTGTCATTGACTCAACGTCGTTAGGATTGATATTATTAATGTCACCGCTATAAGGAGCGCCGTCCACAATAATCAGAGGGTCATTCTTTGCATTGATAGAACTAAAGCCACGAATCTTAATGGACGATTTTGAACCCGGAGCACCGTCATTAGAAGTCAATGTCACACCCGGCACAGCACCAGCCAAAGCATCGGTAACATTCGTTACTTGCGACTGCTCCAGCTTTTCGGTACCAACCACCTTGGCCGAACCCGTAAATGCAGACTTTTTTGCTGTACCAAAAGCAACCACCATTACCTCATCAAGCATCTCAGTATCAGACTTCATCACCACTTTTAAGCTGGGTTTTATCGCTACTTCCTGCGTCTGCATACCAATATAAGAAATCACCAGAGTTTTCGCGGAACTTGGTACGTTTGGTAATGTAAAATCACCATCTACACCGGTAATAGCACCAATTTGTGTACCTTTTACCAATACAGAGGCTCCAATAACTGGCTGCCCGTCTTCTTCAGAAATTACAACACCTGTAACCTTCTGGGTTTGGGCAGTTACTAGGCCTATTCCAACAAAAAGACAGGCCAATAACAGCATTAATTTTCTTTTCATAAATTCTCTCTTAAAGTTTAACTTTACATTAATTGTTTCTTTACTCTAACAAAATGCAAATATATTAATAAAACTGAAACGAACAACTATTTTATTGAAAAAACGTTGTAAATCTATCAATTTGTTAATTAAATACGCTACTTTATGCTTAATAACAGATTTTTCATACTTAAAAAACCTAAACCGGCTTATGTTTACTATCACTATGATTCCCTCTTTCAAGGTGATTTTTCCAAGAAATACACATATTTTAAAACAAAATGGTTAAAAAAACTCCCATATTTGTGCTATTTGATTGGATTATGAGAGACATTTTGCGTCTTTTTTATGGCTTTAAAGAATGAACTATAAAAAAACAGAAGCCATTTTTTGCAGATATTAATCCTTATTCAAACCCTGTTTTGCACAGAATATCGTCTTATTTGTTTATAGTATTAATCAAAACAACTTGAGATGAATAAAATTATTTACAGTCTTGTGTATAACAGGAAGAAGTGTCTGAACAAAAAAGGTATGGCATTAGTACAGGTAGAAGCCTATTTAGACAGAAAAAAAAAGTACTTTTCCACCAGAGTCTATTTGAAGCCGGAACAGTGGGATACCAAAAAGCTGGTTGTTAAGAACCACCCTAATGCAGATGCTCTAAACCGGTTGATTTATGAATTTGTAGCAGCGATAGAGAAAAAAGAGCTGGAATTATGGCAACAAGGCAAACGTA
>OOAD01001090.1_pt1 | contig 16246 bp, 13 predicted proteins | sample 1671151 | NCBI WGS metagenome assembly OOAD01 (sample SAMN06348127, study PRJEB24527) | human gut metagenome | biome: human gut; feature: ankylosing spondylitis patient; material: feces | host: Homo sapiens | place: China | collected 2015-10
ACTCTTAACTCTTCACTTCCGTCAGGCGTTTTTCACTTTTAATTTTTCATTTTTAATTGCGCAAGCCTGCTTGCGCTCAACGCCTGCTCTTCGTTCTTCACTTAAACAAGTGGTATTTTAATCGGATCAAGAGATCCTGATATTCAATTCCGGCGGAGCGCAGATCCGCCGGCACAATAGCTAACCATACAAAACTATTTTAGTGAATACAATGCTATTGTAAATTCTTTAGTTCCGGATAATCCTCTTCTATTATCTCGGAATCTAATTCATTATCGTCAGTCAATCTGATTTTTTTATTTGCACGAAACTCATGCCATATTATCTTCAGCTCTCCGATAATGCTATTATATTCATTAATATTATATTTATATTTGTAATGATTCGCCCTTTTGCACCAATATGTCATTATGTCAAGAAACTTATTTATATCCTCTAGATAGTTATTTATGTCCAGTTGCCTTCTTATTTCCACTACATCATTTTCCGGTTCATACTGATAGTCTTTTATGGGTTTAATATATGTGTTAAAGTCATCTGTTGATATAGGCTCACATTTCTTTAGATTCTTGTTTCCATTTTTCATATTATGAAACATAGATATAGTCCTTTGAGCTATATTATTTTTAAATACGAAATAAATGGTATCATATAAATCTATGTCTCTGCCTAATATCTCATTTGTATGTGAAACCTTATCGGCAAGTTTAGTTCCCGACAGGTTCATTACATTTTCATATCCCATTCTGAGTTCCAAAAGCATAAGATAAGGACTCGAGAATCTGTTTTTGTCTAAGTACTTCTTTATGCCGATAACAGCATCTACAGTTTCTTTTTTATCCCCGGCACATTCAGTCTCCTCATATTTGTCCATGTCAAGGCATTCAATGGACTCATCAAAATATTTCTTGCCGTGATAGTCTTTTTCCGAAACATCCTGCAGTTTCTTTCCGCATACAGGATACAATTTATGCCCAGTTATTATTCTGTTATCATATACCAAGGCTTCCATATTGCTCTATTTTATGATATGCCATATTGAACGATTTAAATATTTCCTCAATGTCCTGACCAAGATCTTTATAGATATATTTAAAGCGTTGCTCCGACTCTTCTGCCAAATAGAAATGTGTTCTGTCTTCAACATTCTCTTTCTTTGCAATAGCGCTTATCGCGTCAACCATATTCGGGTTATGGCTTGCCACCATTATCTTTGTGCCCGTTTCTTTATTGAGCAGAACAAGAATATGTGCAAACTCTACAATCCATTGCGGATGCAGATGAGCTTCAGGCTCATCAATCAGCAACAAAGTCTTTTCATTAAGATACCCGTTTTCAAGAAGTCTCAATATATATGAGAACGACTTAAATCCTGTAGCCGTTTTATCTAGTTTTATGTTGAGTCCGTCCTCACTCACAAAATGCAGTTCTTTCTGACCAAAGTCATCTTTTTCAACATCAACACGCCCATTCATCAGGTGTGTTATTCTTCTTATTATTTTTTTATATGCGTCAGTGCCGGCAAAGTCCTTATTTTCATCCAGCATCAGGCTCTTCAGGTCGTTCCAGAACACATTGTCATCCTTACCTTCTTCCGACACAGCCATCGGTGTGTCAACGTATATTGCCTTAGTAAGATTATACAAGTTGCCTACACTGCCTTTTTGAAACAGCTTTACGCCGTCTTCTTCAACATTTATATTGTTAGGACTCGTCTCATCTATATCAAAATTATCATGCAAAAGCATAAGAAAATCATCCATAGAACGTTTTCTCTTACTTTCATAATAATTATTTTTTATGTGTTCTATCTCGCTTAATTCTACATATCTGAAGGAACTTAATACATCATCAAAATTTTCATTTTCATTGTATTTTATACCAAGAAAGCCAAACACTCTTTCTCTTTTGGTTGGCGAAGGTGAATCTTTTAAATATATATACAGAATATCACAGAATCTTTCTATAACCTTTTCTGCTATATGCTGTATAATTTCGACTTTATCCTGTTCGCCATTATCTTTTAAACTGCGTATCTTTGATGACGCCTCTCTGAAAAACAAAGAGTTGCTATGGTCTGTATCCTTGTCTATATCCCTTCTTGCAAAGTTAAGTCCGGTAAAGATATTCTGAATCTGACTGACATATCTGTCATAAATAAATTCATCGTATAGGTTTGCTCCGTTAACTATATAATACAGCCACTTTGACAATGTACTTTTGCCACATCCGTTTATTCCGGAAAGCACTGTTATTCCGTCAATGGATATGGCTGCCTTTTTTATTGCATGATAATCGTTAAGCTTATATATATATTTGCTCATTGTTTTGCTGTTTATAGATTTAACTTCACAAGTAATAATTTTCTTACTCTTACAAAAGTAACAACAAAAAGAGATTTATACAATATTTTTAACTGAAAAATGCCAAAAACATAAAACTACTTCCAACCATTTATATTATTAGTTATTTTATAGAAAGCATATTTACCGACATATGTCTTCCATAGAAGACATGTTTTCTCTGAATTATTCCATATATAAAAATCACTGCCTACAAACCTGTCATCATATATACAACGCAAAAGAGGTCATGCCACTACCCCGTCAGGAATAATGGCATGACCTCTTTATGCATAAATATAGTGAACAGAAAACCCAATAGTCTTGTGGCTTCTACTTATAAGCACTACGTTTGCACATGGATTTTTCACTCTTCACTCTTCGTTCTTCACTTAAATATGCTCCTAGCCAACTCCGTTGGCGATAACTCCTATAACTACTTTAACTCCTGACATAGACATCATAGAATCTTCCGTTGGCGATAACTTCTTTAACTCCTCTAACTACCGAGAAACAAAAGCCTCCCCACGGGGGAGGTTTGGAGGGGCTCTTATTTTTCCCTCTCTACCACCATATACATCCGTCCCCGACTGGTTGTTTTCTGTTTAAAGCCAAGTTTTTTCATGGCTACGCCCACTTTGATGGTCGAGAGGGCACGTTTGATGAAGATGTTGATATGCTCAATGATATTCGTGGCGTTCACCAGCTTATACGGCTCGTTCTCCAGCGGCAGCCTGTAGTAGGTCACTATCAGCTCCTCTTCAACGTTAGGCACCTCGAACGACTTTATGTGGCGCGCCATGGTGTTAATCTCCGACCCGTTAAACCAGTAAGCCATGCCGCTGCGCCATAGTGCCAGAGCCTGACTGTATATGCCCTGGTAGTCATACCTCACGGTGCGCGGGTCGTCTATATAGTCAGCCTCAAAGGGCAGCCAGCGGCGGTTGCCCGTCTGATCCGTCAGAAACTGCATGTTGTTGCCCGTGCCGCAGAACGAGGCTATGTGCGCCCTGTTCTCCTTATACCTGCTGTAAGCCGCCCTCTCGTTTATCGTCTTCGTCGTTACGAGAGCCTTCAGCTGGTTCAGTTCCGGCGTGCGCATCGAGTCGATCTCTTCAAGACAGATGATAGCATATTCCGCCAGCGACAGCCTGTCGTCCTTCGTCATCGTGTCGCTGTTGGTCTTAGTATAAAAATACGGCCGCAGCTCCTCCGGCAGCAGATAGTTGAAAAACGTGGTCTTGTATATGCCCTGACGTCCTATCAGCACCATTATCACGTTGTTCACCACCTCCTTGTCGAGCAGCGACGCCACCATGGCCACGAGCCATTTTCTGAAACACATGTCAAACAGGCCCTGCGGGTCTTCGGTGTCATCCCATAAGTCGCCCTTCCTGACGTGCACCATAGCCGTCAGCGTGCCAATATGGTCAGTGGTGCCGTCCCATTCGGGCAGATTGTCAAAATACTCTTTAAACGGGTTCCATTCAGCCACAAATTCAGACCCCAGCACACTGTGCACATCGCAGCTCTTGGCTTTTATGCCGCTTTTGCACATCCTTGACCACAGCGTGTTCTCGTCGCGGTCAGTAAGCTCTCTGAAGCGTCCGGCTCTGTCGCCGTTGTCGTTGAAGTTAGTCTCTATCTTTCTCGTGATGATGTTAAATCTGAATTTTGCCTGACTGCCCAGAAAACTCTCAATATCGTCCACTGACGCATAGTCTGCCTTCGGCCTGCCGCTTTTAGCGTCAGCCTTGCGCCTGCGCTTGCCGTCGGTCTGGTCATGGCGTTTTAAGGCATTGATAGACAGCGAGCCAAACTCGTCAGTGTGTGAGTAGCACGATCTGAATATACTTCTCACGTCCTTTTCGTCATAGTCGCTGAAGTTGCTTACCGCCCATTGTGTAGCTTCGTTCTCGTCTATGCCGAGCATGTTGAGATAATATCCTGTGCGCGACACATATCTGTTGTATGAACCTTTAATATACCTTACTCCGTCGGCATCGAGTCTTTGCTCTATGGCATCTATGGCGTTGCCCAACACGGGGCGTCGTCCCTGGGCCTTTCTGTTTTCCTTTTTCGTGCCGTCCTTGCTGCGGCTTATCACAAAAGGCACACAGTCTGGCTTCATGACTGCTTTTTCGTCATGACATAACACCGACAGCCGCCCAAGGTTCTTACACTGTCCGTCGGCTTCGCATCCCAGCAGATGCGCAAAATAGGCATTACCCTCGGCAAAGGCCCTGTCATACATCTCTGCCATGCCTCTGGCGTCGCCGTTGGCCGGCCATGCTTCACCGTTTGAAGGCTCATAGCGAAACAGCACTCTTACACCATTGCCCGATATAGTCCTGTAAGTCATCATCGTGTGAATGTCGTCTGCGACAGCAGCCATGGCTTTCTCGACATCGTCCACATGGTCAAAGTCGCACATACCCACGCCTGTCAGGCTTACAAAGTTTTCCGGCTTTCTGCCGCCGTTGCACACCACGGCAGGCGTAAATGCCGGCATGCGCTTTTTCAGCTTTTGTGCGTCATCGTCCAGTTTGCAGCTTAAGTAATATCTGTATTTTGCAGTATCTCCGGCAAGAGTGTTTCCGGTAATGATGTTTATTATCTCCTGCCACTCAATGCTCCGGCAGTCTTGGCTGTACATGTTTTTGAAGATAGTAGATTGCATATTATTCTTTTAGATTTAGTTTTTTTGCCACGCAGACTGTCTGCGATGGCCACAAATATATAACAACATTTTGTAGCATTAACAAAATTGTCCCCACGGGGACAAAAAGTTTTAAAACTACAATACGAGAGCGCAAAAGCGCAACTAAAGAGCCCCGCCAAACCTCCCCCGTGTGGAGGCTTATATTTCGATTTTTCTAAGTGAAGAACGAAAAGCAGGCTTGAGCAATTAAGAATTAAGAAAGTTTGTCCTGATGCTGAGGCCTTGCCTTCAACAATATACAAATCACAATATTGCAAGAATGATAAATCTGGCGTAATGACGTGTCAGCAGTACAGAAAAACAAATACATCATATAACATTAAACCGACTAACTCTTAATATCAATCATCGACATCGGTTAATTCATTCTTACTGACTATTTTCTGCTGACCCGTTGCGGCTGACGCCATAGTAGATGTTTAATGCCCTCCACAGCCGGGAGGGCACAAAAAAACAAAAAGAAAAAATATGTTTGACACACTGTCCAGGCAGTTTAAGGAACTACTTAAATTTCCCTTTATCCACAAAATACGTAACGGCAGCAAGCACTATGCCGGCCGCTATCTCGACGGAAAGGCCTATTATTACTACGACGAGCGTGCCGACGGCCGCGTTTACGAAGGCAGCTTCTATTATCTGGGCAAATATTACTACCACCCTCACGGCAAGACGACCGACTATGTCAGCGGCACCTATCTGCACAGCAGCAAGCATGGCCGCTGGAAGTTCCACCATAAGCGCCACGGTTCCAACAAGCTGCTCTACGTCGACTATTTCGAGGGCCGTCACAATGGCATCTATAAGTATAAGTCATCCGGCAAGAACGGCAGAAATGCCGTTGACAATCTTCTCTTTGTGGAAATGAGCGACGGTCATCCTTGTGGTGCCATAAACGGTCATTTCTCCGGCGAGATTTTCACCGGCCGCTGTGATGCCGAAGGCCGTCCCGACGGCACATGGACCATGGATCTTTCGCATACACCGGAGTGCCGCACCGACTATGAAGTATGGGATCACGGCCATCTTACCGAGTCATACACCATCGACCTCACCACCGGCATCAGAAAGTCTAACGACAACAGCATACTGGCCTTCCTCAGAAGTTTCGTCTATTACGAGTGTCTCCCCATGGAGCGCCTCATAACCAAAGGCTCCATCGCCTGGCGCGGCAACTTCAAGACGGAAGAGGAAATAAAGTGAATGGCAGTTCGGGCGAAAATGAGAAGAAAACAAAGAATTAGGAGTTAAAGAAGCATTATTAAGTGAAGAGCAGGCTTGAGCAATTAAAAATTAAGAAAGTTAGTCCAGATGCTGACAAGAAGCAATAAAGGCATATGGCTAAACAAAAGCCTCCCCACGGGGGAGGTTTGGTGGGGCTTTTTAACTCACGCAGTGACAGGGTTACCACCTACTTTATAAACTTTTTATATTATATACGCGCAAAAAAAATAAAATGAATATATATACATGCCGATAATTTATTTTATTGCATATATATAAAAAGTTTTGAAAACAGCTTACCACCCTATCACTCTTACAGTGCTCCGGAAGGCTGAAAACGGCATAAAAAACGAACGTAACATGCATATATACTGCGACTTACATCTGTGCGGTTGTCCTTTGACAGAGCACTGCAGGCTTTAATCACTACCTGTAGCAAAAAACGCGAAAAAGGCCGAATCTTTTTTGAAATAAAAAAATAAAACCGAAAAATAAAATGTAAATATTTATTTTCAAAATCTTTTTCAAAACCGAAAAAAGATTTTCTGATATTGAACAATAAATGTTGCATAAAGAACAAAATATATACAACCTTACCACAAGGTGATTATGCAACCTACATGTAAAGATAATTTACTAGCAACAGAAGTAAAAACGAAGTTATGATAAGAGACCACAAAGCACATGGCTTAACTTCATAACTCCCGAAAAGCAATTATTTCTATATAGAAAATCATTGTTTTTCCCCTCAAAACTCACTGAGTTTTACCTCGCAAATCAACACGTTATGAAAGAAATAATAATAGCAAAAAATAGATTCAAAGCTCTATGATACACCATTCAATAGGTACAATTAACAGCATTATAATTCAAAAAATGCAACGGTATTTAATTTTTAACTTATAACAATTCATTTCCGCTAAAACGTTTAACTTTTAATTTTTAATTAATAATTGCGCAAGCCTGATTGTGCTTTGCGACTATTTCTCACTAAAAAAATGACTGATACAGCACAAAATAATAAAAGAATAGCAAAGAATACATTACTACTGTATATCAGAATGTTATTCATGATGCTTGTTTCTCTTTATACAAGCCGTGTGGTACTTGAAAAACTTGGTGTTACAGACTATGGTATATACAATGTAGTTGGCGGAATAGTTGGTATGTTGGGTTTTCTTACAAGTTCAATGTCAAATGCAGTTCAACGTTATTTATCATTCGAAATAGGTCTGGGAAATGCAGATAAGGTAAATCGTATATTTAATGTTTCATTAATGGCTCATTATGCCATAGCCGCAATAGTTTTTGCAATTATGGAGATAGCAGGTGTTTGGTATCTTAATAATTATATAAATATACCTGCTGATAGACTTGATGCAGCCAATTGGGTGTTGCAATGTTCCATATTTACTACTGTATTTACAATTGTTCAAGTACCATACAATGCGATTATTATAGCTAAAGAACAAATGGGCATTTATGCTTACATTTCTATTTTAGAGGTCGTATTAAAATTAGCTGTCGTTTATTCACTTGTTATAGAACATATAGATAGACTAAAACTTTATAGTATCCTTATAATGATAGTCACAATAAGTGTCCTAATGATTTATCGTATTTATTGTATCCGAAAATACAAAGAAGCAAAGTTTAAATTTATCAAGGATGTAAAAACATTTAAAGAAATTATTGGATTTGCCGGTTGGAATATGTTTGGAGAAATCGCCTGGGTTTTTACTGGACAAGGAGTAAATATAATATTAAACTTGTTTTTTGGCCCTGCAGTAAATGCTGCACGTGGCCTTGCAGATCAAGTAAACGGGGCTGTATCACGATTTGTAAGTAATTTTCAAACGGCAATAAACCCTCAACTAATAAAAACATACGCAGCCAATGAACTGGATGATATGAAAAAACTACTTTATCGTGGCATACGTTTTTCATATTATCTTTTATTTATTCTTTCTTTGCCTCTTATATTGAACATGGATTTTATTCTCCATTTATGGCTTAAAGACGTACCAACTTACACAACAGAATTTTGTCAATTAGTATTGTTATGTAGTCTTGTTTCTTCAATATCCAATTTACTATCCCAAGTTGCACGGGCATATGGTAAAATACGTAAATATCAGATTTATGTCTCTGCGTTTTTATTCTTAAATTTCCCTCTGTCTTATGTTGTTCTTAAAATCGGCGCATCACCATTAGCAACAATGCTTGTCAACATAGGCATACAAGCCGCTTTACTCTTTGTTAGATTATATCTGACAAAAGAAATGATAAAACTGTCTATAATAGATTTTACCCAAAAGGTGTTATTGCCTATCATAAAAGTTTCTGTTCTATCATTGATATTGCCTTCTATTTTGTTTTATTATATGTCAGTAGGATGGCTTGAATTAATAACAACGAGTGTCGTTTTCCTCATATGTTCTATTTGTAGTGTAATGTACATAGGTATTAGTAAAAACGAGCGGGAAAATATAATACGATTAGCAATTAACATCATTCTTAAAATTCACAAATGAGCAAATCATTAGCAATCATAACTTGGGTTACTTATCGTAACTTTGGTACGTTTTTACAGGCTTTTGCATTACAACAGTATTTATGCGAAAAAGGGTTTGACTGTAAAATTTTAAACGATTCATCCTATATTACTAATTATAAGCCTAACTGGAAACATAAATTAAAAAAACTATTTCTAAAATTAGTGCAAAAAGATTTTCGGGAATTTGAAAAGTCCTGTACAAAAAGCCACTCACTGTTCAATAATTTTAAACAGAAAATGTTGCATATTGACTATAATCATCACTTATCGTCTCTTGATTCAAAATATGACATTTATATATGTGGCAGTGATCAAATATGGAATCCATTTTTTCTTGACAATCCTAATTCAGATTTCTTTTATGCTTCATTCACACAAAAAAAGAAAATAGCATATGCACCAAGTATAGGTGTCTCTAAGGTGCCTCACCAATATAAGGAGAAGTTTAAAAAACAGACAATATGCTTTGATTATCTCTCTGCACGTGAACAGCAAGGAGTTGATGCCTTACAAGAATTGACTGGTAAAAACGTATCAAAGGTTGTAGATCCAACATTACTTTTAGATGCAGATGAATGGAATCAGTTATTACCAATAGAACCACCTTGTCAACAAAAATATATTCTTGCGTATTTTCTTACTCCCAATAAAGCGTTTATAGATCTAGCTATAGAATATGCTAAAAGAAAAAACATTAGAGTGAAAATATTTTTCACAGACAAAAGCTACTATGGTTATGACTGTGACTTGATTGCAGCCGGACCGATAGAGTTTTTACATTACGTGAAACATGCAGAATGTCTTTTTACGGATTCATTTCACGGAAGCATTTTTGCAAACATTTTCCATACTCAATTTTTTACATTTAGACGCTTTAAACAAATTGCAGAGAGCCAAAACTCACGCGTCGAAAACCTATTAACAATGATGGGAATTGGCGAAAGACTATTTGACGAAAAAAATTGTAATACTATTTACAAACTTGCAGACATAGATTTCAAACAGATAAGCAGAAATATCACACCATTCATAGAAAAATCAAAGCACTATCTTTTAAACACATTACAATAAATTATGAAAGAAATTTGCCCAAAAGATAAATGCACAGGTTGTGCCGCCTGTTTCAATGCCTGTGGCAAGAAAGCTATAACAATGACAGAAGATGCTTGCGGATATGTCCATCCAAAGATAAACCAAGAGCTATGCGTGGATTGTGGCTTGTGCGCAAAAGTGTGTCCTGTAAACACAAAGGTTGCTTTAAGATATCCATTAGATTGTTATGCAGCAACGATGAAAAGTGATGAAGAACTTTTAAGTTGCGCATCTGGGGGGATAGCAACAGAATTATCCCGTTATGTTATTGACAATGGAGGTGTTGTTTACGGATGCACAGGGAAAGACATTCGGAATGTACATCATATACGTGTTGACCGTAAAGAAGATCTTCAGTTTTTGAAAGGTTCAAAATATGTGCAAAGTTTTATAGGTGAAATATATCAGGCTGTAAAGAAAGATTTACAAACAGAAAAATTAGTACTATTTATCGGAACACCGTGCCAGGTTGCTGGACTACAAGGCTTTCTACGACAAAAAGATTATCCTAATCTTATTACAGCTGATTTGGTGTGCCATGGAGTTCCATCACAGAAAATGCTAAATGATAACATTTCGCTTTATTGTAAAGAAAATGAGGATATTTCAGTATGGTTTAGACAAAAAAAACGTAAATCTTCCAAAAGCGATTCGTCATGGCACATCGCTTTTGGATGGTTTTACAAAACCAACAATATGCTTACTCCTCGCGCAATAAAATATTATAAAGATCCATATATGTTTGGATTTCTAGCTCCACTAACGTTCAGAAATAGCTGTTACACTTGTAGATATGCCAACATTTCACGTTGTTCAGACTTCACGCTTGGTGATTTTTGGGGATTAGGAACTGATGCAGATTTTATAACCGGAAAAGGAGTATCTGAAGTTTTAATTAATACCCAAAAAGCATCAATAACATGGAATCATATATTACCTAGTATCAATTATACTCAGAGAGATGTAGTCGAAGCCCAAATGGGTAACGGACAGTTGCAATGTCCAAGCAGAAAGCATAAAAACGTCAATAAATTCATTTTATTATATCCCAAAACAGGACTTAATAAAGCCATTAAGGAATGTGTAAAAACAGATTTATTAAAATTATTTTTAAAAAACATATTATCATATATAAAGATATGCTATAAACATATAATTAAATAACATCATTATTCATTTATATATGCAAGATAAAAGGATTTCATGGATTGATGATGCAAAAATGTTTGCAATGTTTTGTGTCGTCTTTGGACATATTTCTGATCTATTTTCAAAGAATATTGTAGGTTTCCATCAAATTAATGCATGGATAATATCTTTCAATATGGCTATATTTGTATTCTTATCCGGCTATACCTCATATAGTGGATTAAATAAAATATTTAATATAAAAGATTACCTTCAATATGTTTACAAAATAGGAAAAAGATTATTAATACCAACTTTAACGTTTTCATTATTAGCTTTAATTTTATCAAAATCTATTTCACATGCTTTAGGTGAAGCTTGGTTCCTGAAAATGTTATTTAGATTATTGCTTATTTCAAGTACAATTATCTTGATAACAAATTTTTTTTCGATAAAAGATAAATATAAAATAATCTTTTCTATTTTATTCTTACTTATAAGTCTTAGTGGATTGTTAGGTAATAATACAACAGAATGGGGATTCTATTTTATTGGAGGATTTTTATTTAAAAAATATTGTGTCATTGATACTATATTTAAATATAAAAAAATAGTTATATCAATTTTAGTAATAACATTAATTCTTGGTATTTATGGGGAATCTCTTTGGTCTGACAAATACAACTTTTATTTATATAGTTGGAAAGATTTATATGAAAATAATATTATAGGCTTCTTTTTTGAGAGGCAAACTTTAGCTTTTATGTGGATCTTCTTCTTTATTTTTTTCATAAAAATAATATCAAGAAAATACACTAAATTTAGCTATTTTGGAACAAAAACATTAGGAATTTATCTCGTTCATGGATTAATTTTCGGCTGTTTCTTGAAAAATAAAATTTTTATATGCTTTTCAGAATCGATATGGATGCTAGGATTAATTTTTATATCAGCCATACTATTAACATTATTCTCATTACTAATAATTAAAATTTTAGAATATAATAAATGGACAAAATTATTTTTCTTGGGTGAAATAAAATAGAATAATATAAAATATAATGATACCTAAAATTATACATTATTGTTGGTTTGGAAATAATCCTAAGCCTAAAAGTATTTTGAAGTACATTGACACATGGAAGAAACATCTTCCAGATTATAAAATTAAAGAATGGAATGAAAATAATTTTAATATAGATAATTTCCAATTTGTCAAAGAGGCTTATATAAATAGGAAATATGCTTTTGTCTCTGATGTATGTAGACTTTATGCATTATATTCAGAAGGAGGTATATACTTTGATACAGATGTAGAAGTTATAAAAAATTTTGATTCTTTATTATCGGATAGTATGTTCTTAGGTTTAGAAAGTGACAAATATAATCGTATAGGAACATCTGTTATTGGTGCAGAACCTCATAACAAAATCATAGCTAAATGCCTAGAATATTATGCTAATAAAAATTTTATTAATAATGATGGCAGTTTCAATACAACACCTAATACTTTAATAATTAGTGAAATATTAGAAAAACAAGAAAACAAAAATATAAAAATATACCCAACCGATTATTTTAGTCCTATAGATTTTGAAACTAAGTGTATCAATAAGTCTTTAAATACATATTCAATCCACCACTTCTCTGGTACATGGCTACCCAAATATAGACAATTGGAGTCTAGATTTTGGTCTTCTTTAGGCAGAAAGGATATACAAATTTTATACAGAGTATTCAGAAAAATTCACCTAGTCAAATGAATAATAATGTTTTAATATATACATTCTCTCTTTTGTTAATACCTTTAGTTCTGTTACAGAAGAGAAGATATATCGCAAAAATTGGAATAGCACCTGTTAATATTCGTTGGACAAAAGGTTTGATATTTGTTTTTGTATTAACAATACTAATCCGAGGATTAGCATATGATACTGGCGCTGATTGGCTAGCTTATTATAATTTTATTGTTGATGCAGATTATGGAAGATATAATGCTTGGGCTGAACATTCTGAATGGTTGTTCAAAGAGTTTGTGAAAATACTTTCTTCGTTAGATCTATGGTATTGCACATTTTTTGTTATAGTATCAGCATTGATAGTTTATTCATTGATGAAGATTTCATCTTTGTTTGGTAAAGCGATGCCATACATAATGATATCATGGTATCCAATTTTATTTTCTTTATCACTAAATATATATAGACAATATATTGCAATTTCATTAATATATCTTTGTATATATTTTTGGTATGAAGGATCTAAAAAAATATCAATAATATCACTTATAATAGCCTTGCTTTTTCATACATCAGCAATTTCTGCTGTTGCATTTATTGGTTTGGCTATATTAATGTGTAAAAAAGAAATAAATGTTTGGATATACATTATTATAATAGCTATCAGTAATATTGGTACACAATTTGTCCTTGATAAATTTTTAAACTTAACAGCAGGTTTCTCTTCCATCTTTCAAATGGGTAATAGCAACGTTTATGAAATTCAAAATTTCGCTGATTCTATGTATGGAACGACATACACATGGATTTTTATGATTGTAAATGCTGCGTGTGTATATCTTTCTAATAAAATAAAAGACTTATACACAAATTATAAATTCTTTCATTATGCTTCTATAATTGCATATGTTTTATATCCAATTTGTCAACAGGAACTTTTATCACGCATACTACTTTATGCGCAGATGTATGTACCAATAACGTTAGGAGTTATGCTTACTCATTATAAAAAGACAAAAGGATTTCCATATATAATAATTTGTTTTTCTCTTCTTATTTATTTTATACTCTTTTTATATTATTTGAATGAAATGGGTAATGATCATCCTTATATCATACGATGGGATAAATGTTAATAGATTGATAATATGAAACGTATCTTTTCAAAATTATTACTTTCCATTTTAAAATGGAGTGTTTGGTCATCAAAACGAGTTCGTCATTTAATGGCGAAACTAGCAGGAGTTGATGTTGATTTAGGATGGAGTCGTATTGGTGAAAATGTGATTTCTGACTCAATGCATCCAAAGAAAATACATATAGCCCAATGTACGAAAATCACTATGGGGTGTAAAATTATTACACACTATTTAAATGCAATGAAAAAAGATATTTCTCATTATACAACAAGATATATATCGGAGAAAGAATCTTTTTGGCCAATACTGTTATAAGTGCGCCTGTATCTATTAGGCATGATAGTATTGTTGGAATATGTTTAGTAGTACTAATATACATACTTCCATTTTAGTCCCAACATGCTTTTTAAAGAAAAGAGAGGTTTAAAATGATATAGACGGTTTGGAATAATGAAACCATGTAACTTGTGAAAAAATGATACTTTCCATAATAATTCCAGTTTATAATGTAGAGCGATATATTCTGGATTGCATATCCAGTATATATAACCAAAATATTTCTGAAAATGTATTTGAGGTTATCATTGTTAATGATGGAACACCAGACAAATCCATAGAACTTATTTCACCAATTATTGCTCAAAAGACGAATACAAGAATTATAAATCAGAAAAATCAAGGACTTAGCATTGCGCGTAATAATGGACTTAAATTGGCTAAAGGTGAATATGTATGGTTTGTTGATAGCGACGATTCTCTATTGCCTGGATCAATAGAGAAGGTTTTAACGGTTTTGGAAGGCCATAAAGGCATTGACGTAATAGCTACTGTGCTGTTGCAAAAGAAAGAATGTAATGGAGATACGGCTATAGAATATACACCGGACTGTTCTGTGCGAACAGGACGTGAATACATGTTCCGAGGAAATAATTTGGGAGCAAGTCAACGCTATATCCTTAGACGAAATTTTCTATTAGACAACAATCTTTTTTTTATGCCCAATGTATATCATGAGGATGGAGAATTTGGTCATAAAATGATGTATCTTGCAAAAACTGTATATGTGATGTCCGAACCTGTTTATTGTTATCTTTTGCGTTCATCAGGTTCAATTACTTCAACTAGGAAAATGAAAATGAATTACGACCTTATAGTAATTTATAAGGAATTAGAGATGTTTTCCTATAATAAAGTGGAAGAAAAAGATAGAATACGTTTTCTTTCATTGGCAGCAAATTGTGTTTACGATACAATTCTATTTTCAAGGCGTGTTATCTTTACGAAAGAGTTTAAAAACTTTTATATAGAGAATAAAAGTTTTATTCATCAAGTTGCAGCACAATTTCTTCCATTTTTTAAAGATATAGGTTGGCATAATTATAAAAAAGCATTACATTTTTATTTTTGCCCTTTGATGTGGACAAAAACTAAATCAATAATAAAGTTAATTTTAAAAAGATGAAAACTTTTTTTTTAACATATTCGGACAGGAACTATGAAAATGCTAAAAAATTCGCTGTATATATGGCAAAAAAATTTGGACATTTTGATGAAGTAATAGCAATGTCCCCTTCCGATATTGACAAGAACTTTATTGAAAAGAATAAAAATATTTTATCAAATAAGCGCGGAGCAGGATTATGGTTATGGAAACCATATATAATATCTAAAGTTTTATCATCATTAAACGATGATGATTATTTATTTTACGCTGATTCCGGATGTTTCTTTATTAGAAATATTAAAAATATAATTAAAAATATGGATGATGATATTTGGTGTTGTGAAACACCTCTAGTAGAAAAAGAATTTACAAAAAGAGAGTGTTTTACTAAGTTGAATTGCATTGGGGAAAAATATACAAATACACCTCAACGTATTGCAACGTTTTTATGTGTGAAAAAAACTTCCAATTCTATCCATTTCATTAATGAATGGCTACATTATTGCCAAATACCTGAACTGATTTCACCCTGCGAAAATATACCACCTTTAATATCTCACAGGGAAGACCAATCTATATTTAGCCTATTAACAAAAAAATATAATATAAATGCACATATACAACCTACAATAGAGGGAATACATCCGGAAATGCAAATATATAAGAATGCTACATATATAAAACAGAAGTCTAAAATAAATAGTCCAATATGTTTAATAGTTCATAAAAAGAAAATTGTAACATGGACATTAATTATAAAAAAAATTACAATGCTTCTTGTTCCGAGCTTTCTTATATCAATTTATGCCAAAATTAAATTTAGGTATAAATAAATTATAAATTTAACTATAATATCATATAA
>OOAD01001099.1_pt1 | contig 16120 bp, 10 predicted proteins | sample 1671151 | NCBI WGS metagenome assembly OOAD01 (sample SAMN06348127, study PRJEB24527) | human gut metagenome | biome: human gut; feature: ankylosing spondylitis patient; material: feces | host: Homo sapiens | place: China | collected 2015-10
TGGCAATTATTTAGAATACAAGAAATCTCACCAATATAAAGCCGGCTAACGCCCCCCAAAGCGGCTCTGGGCTTGACATTGGCTCAATTTCTTATGAATGGTAGTTAAGGCAATCAAAGGCGGTTTCCGTATCCGGAATGTAGGTTTCCACTGCGCCGGAATCACGGTTTCTTGATGCAAGAATATTCATTTAAAGCAACAATTTCATTATATCAACCAATCATTACCCATACAAGTAAAGTTCTCCATATTTACTGGAATTTTCACCATCAATATTTGAATAATCTCTGCTTACTATAGTATCAGTATATTTTGATTGCTTGTACCACAAAAGGCCACTCAATGCCACAAACAAATTTTATATATTATATGTCATAAAATACTATTCATATATCACCTCATCCCATGATTAGATAAGATAGATATTATTCATTTCAGTATTAATAATAATCTCAGTATTATTACCTTGTCCTTTGGACACTCCAAGCAACCAAAAAAGACATCTCTTGACCCGTAATAATTACGGTTCAGGAATGTCCTTTTTACGTTTTCCAACAGTAAGATATACACACGATGCTATTTATCCACAATCAAATCATTCCAAAATGTCTAAACGCCTGCATAATCGCATTTTCCTTCTCCGGTGTACACTGTGGCTGTCTTGCATTCTCAGATTTAGGCAAATTAAAGTTCTCACCGACATCCAATCCACACTTCTTCTTAATCTGTGCGATATACAGTGATGAAACCTTAAGTCCTGTCTCCTCCAGTACATATGCCTTTATCTGCTCATAAGTTGCTTGTCTAGCGCCTCTTAAATTCAGATAAATCCATATCCTCCAAAGAGAAGTCCACCTTCACTTTTCTACTGTCGACCATTCTCCGTTCCACTTCGGTCTGCGCTGAGCAAAGGTCCACCGGACCTTTAGCGCCCTTGGAAAGTAAGACAACTGTCTCAACGTGCATAGTCATCCCAAACTGATCCACGCCCTGGACCTTCCGGATCTCATATCCACCATCGCAGAGGATCTTCAGGTCTCTGGCAAGGGTGGCGGAGTCACAGCTGACATATACGATGCGTTCGGGCTGCATGCGGAGCATAGTGTTTAAGCAGGCATCATCACAGCCTTTTCGGGGTGGATCCACGACAATGACATCCGGATGGAGCATTTCATCGGAAGATGCCTCTGCAGTTGCCTTTTCGTAGAATTCCGGCAGGACTTCCTCTGCTTTGCCAACGAAAAATTCAGCATTTTCAATATGATTTCTCTTTGCATTCTCTCTGGCATCGTCGATGGCCTGGGGGATGATTTCCACACCGCATACCTTTTTGGCTTTGCCCGCCAGGAAGAGAGAGATGGTTCCGATACCACAGTAGAGATCCCAAACGGTCTCTTTTCCGGTCAGCCCCGCATATTCCAGTGCCAGGCTGTAAAGCTTCTCAGTCTGTACGGGATTTACCTGATAGAAGGAGAGAGGAGAGATCTTGAAGGTTAATGCATCCCCTGTATAAGGATAATTTTCTTTTTGCATGTCTCTTACGTGGATCGTATCCTCAATGGTACTCTCACCCCAGAGGTTATGGATTTCGGTACCCATGATCACATTGGTTTTCTCGGTATTGATACTGACTGACACACTTGTCATACCTTGGATTTCTGCCAGTGTAGCCAGTAATTCTCCCTGATTTGGTAAAAACTCATTCGTATTCTTCTGTACTCCGGCAGTAGGGTATGACATTTTCGTCATTTTCTTATTAATGACCAGACATACCATCAACTGTCCACTGGTGAAGCCTTTCCGGATCAATACATGACGTACCAGACCCTTGCCGGTAACTTCGTCATAGGCGGTTACTTTATTTTTATGCATATAGGAGAGTATGGTTTCTAGGATCTGCTGATTCTCAGAAGCACCGAGGGCGCAGTTCGTATTGGCAATAATGGTATGGGTGCGTCCGGCATAGAAACCGGTGATGACATTACCGTCTCTATCAGTTCCTATGGGGTACTGCGCTTTATTACGATAGTGGAAGGGTTCCTCCATGCCTACAATAGACTGCATGCGTTCATCAATGTATTCCGCATCGAACCCACCGATCCGGATCAGATGATTGCGGATCTTCTGTTCCTTGAAATGCAGCTGCTCAGAGTAGGAGAGTGCCTGCAGCTGACAGCCGCCGCACTGTCTGTGATATGCACATTCCGGTTCCACACGAAAAGGAGAAGGCTGTAACACCTTCTCTAATCTGGCATAAGCGTAATGTTTTTTACTTTTTATGATCTTGGCTTCCACCTGATCGCCGATAACGGCATCTTTGATAAAGAGGGCAAAACCGTCTACTTTACCGATTCCTTCTCCGTCACTTCCCATATCCTCTATGGTTACCGTTACACGATCGTTCTTTTTAAATTCCATAAATATCCTTATGCCTTTCCGTAACCTGCAAACTTTTTTGTACTTTAGTGCCATATTCTAAAATAGCTTACGCAGGCTCATATTTGCGTGTGTAAAATTTTCTCAGCAAAGTTCCTCAGCCAGCTTTCCGATCTCGCCCTTGTTCTGCGCATTCATGGCAGACTTGATGCTAACTGTAGTCTCTGTAAATGTCAGATTCTTGCTTTTTTCAAACATTCCAAGGATCAGTTTGCCTGCCATGGGTGCCCAGGTGCCGTTCTCAATGATTGCCACCTTACGATTCTGGTAATTACGCTCGGTCAGACCTTCGATAAAACTGCGCATGCAGGGGAAAAGGTCTCCATTATAAGTAATACCCGCCAGCACCAGTCTGTCATAACGGAAAGCATCGGCAACAGCTTTTGCCTTATCGCATCTTGCCAGATCATACAGTACTGTTTTCTGTCCTTTTTCCTGCAAAACATCCGCGAGGTATTCTGCAGCATTTCTGGTATTGCCGTAGACAGAAGCATAGGCAATCACCACTCCGGATTCTTCCGGCTGATAAGAAGACCACTTATCATATTTTTCCAGATAGAATCCCAGATTCTCCTTAAGTACCGGACCGTGAAGAGAGCAAATGGTCTGAATGTCCAGTCCTGCCGCTTTTTTCAGAACAGCCTGTACCTGCGGACCGTATTTTCCGACGATGCCGATATAGTAACGCCGTGCCTCGTCCGCCCATTCTTCCTCTACGTCCAAAGCACCGAATTTACCGAAACCATCTGCAGCAAACAGTATTTTCTCGGTTGCTTCATAAGTCATCATAACCTCCGGCCAATGCACCATGGGTGCATAGACAAAATGCAGGCTGTGCTGTCCAAGCTCCAGGACGCCATCATTCGCCGCAACAATGCGTTGTTCCGCGGGTAGTCCCTGTTCGGCGAAAAACTCCGGGAAAAACTGTTCCATGAACTGAAATCCCTTAGCTGTGGATACTACTGTGGTTTTGGGATATTTTTTCAGAAAAGCCGGAATACTGGCGGAATGATCCGGTTCCATATGCTGTATAACAAGATAATCGGGCATTTTCCCACCAAGAACCTGTTCCACATTGTTCAGCCATTCTTCGGTGAAAAAGCCATCCACTGTGTCCATAACGGCGATTTTGTCATCCAGGATCACATAGGAATTGTAAGACATTCCGTTCGGAACCTTATACTGTCCCTCAAACAGATCTACCTGATGATCGTTTACACCCACATATTTTACACATGCACTGATTTCCATATGTTTCCTCTCTTTCCTGTCTGTTCATAGAATTTGTAGTATTTATTCTGTTATTTATTCCATTTTGGTAGCGCGCAGATTGGATTCAAACAATCTGTTGTAACCCAGCCAGCCACTGTTTTCACTATTATTTTCCAGAATTTCCTTAAAGGTCTCCATCTTGGCATCCGTATCATCCGCATAATTCAGAGCCACTGCCTCGATCAGCGCCGGCACCTTTGGGGAGCCGTATTCCAGTTTACCGTGATGCGCCAGAATACAATGCTGTAATTCTGCCAGCAGATTGTGAGGGAATCCGTCGATCTTAGCGGCTCGTTCCCCAACCATCTGTGCGCCCATCACGATATGTCCCAATAACTGACCGTCATCGGTATAATCATTCACCGGAAATGCAGAAATCTCTTTTACTTTTCCGATATCATGACACATAGCCGCTGTCAGTAGCAGATCTCTCTGTAAAATAGGATAAGCAGAGCAGTAGTAGTCACACAGCTTGGTAACGCTTAGAGTGTGCTCCAACAGTCCGCCTACAAAACCGTGATGTACCGTCTTGGCTGCAGAAGAGTTGCAGAATTTCTTTGCGAAATCTGCATCGTCAATAAACAGATCCTGCAATAGCTGGTGCAAATAGGTGTTCTTAATGCTTCCGATCAGAGTCTTTAATTCATTGTACATAGTGTCGATGCCTTTGGAGCTCACCGGCAGATAATCGGATGGATTATATTCTCCTTCATGGCAGACACGGATACGCTTCACGCTGATCTGCAGCTGCCCCTGGAAATTCGTCACATCACCGTATACCTCTATGTAATCCAGATCATCATAATCACCGATGCCCGGATTGTTCGGCTCCCATACCTTGGCGTCGATCGTTCCGGTCTTATCCTGTAAAATCACGCTTTCATAGGGTTTGCCGTTCTTGGTAACAGCCTCCTGTTTATGTTTGCACAGATAAATATCAAACACTCTGTCGCCTTCTTTTAACTCTTTAATGAATTTCATATTGTTGTCCAAACCTTTCTGTCAATCTATTTCAACACCGTTAATGTGATGTCGAATTTCATCTCTTTATATTCCTGCTGTGACTGACGCATAATCGTCAGTTCTACATTGTCTCCCGGTTTCATACTGAGCAGAGAGTTCGTATACTCGTCAAAGCTGACGATCACGCGCTCACCGAATCCTGTGATGACATCTCCCTGCTGAATGCCCGCCAGCATGGCAGGAGAGTCCATTTCTACCTCTTTAATATAAGCTCCGTAAGGAACCCCAAGTTCGCTGTTGGCTTCCTCCGTAACATCCACACCCTTGAGACCCAGATAGGCGAATTTTTCTCCATTTGACATTTTCTCGATATGACGCTTCAATTCCGTAATACCGTAAGCACATACCATATTTTTCATATCTGTGGCAGATTTGCCATTGGTAATGATACCAATGACCTGTCCCTGAAGATTGAATAATACACCGCCTGCATTCTGACTACCTACAATATTCGTCTGCAGAATCCGATAAGTGGTATCCGATGCCGCCGACTCACTGGCGGAAGAAGTAATGATGCCATATCCCAGTGAGCCGTTAGTACCCATGGGACGCCCCAAAGCCACCACCGGAAGTCCGGCAATATCTTTGATATTGGAAGATCCAAAAGTAGCGATCGTAATATCATTCTTCAGAAAATCTTTATTCAGAGTATCCAACTCTACGGCAATCACCGCCAGACCTGTAGTCTCATCTTTTTCCTTCAAAGATGCATCTGCCTGGGTGCCCTCATTAAATGTGACAATAATGTCATCTGCTTGTTTTACCGGAGAATAATCGGTTAAAATCAGTAATTGCTTGCCATTTTGCGCTATGATCACACCGGATGACTGGTTCTTGCTCTCATTTACATTATTGAACCAGTCCACATCGGATGACACTCCTGTCACAGTAACCATGGAACGGTTCATTTCTGCCACATACTGGGCAAGAGCACTGTAAATCTGTTTGTAATTATCCAGATCCAATATGATTCCGGATAACAGTTCCCGGATCTGCTCCTGTTCCATAATCTCACCAGGAACAGAAGAGGACTGACTGTTCTGATTCTCCTGCTGCATATTCTCTGCCAGCATCTGCTCCGGAGACATCTCATCCTGATCTTCGGGGAATACCACCACCTGTGGTTCCTCTTCCGGGTACAACCAATTACTGATCACCGGTTCCAAAACCAAGAAAGTGAAACAGGCCACCAGACCGAAGATCACCGCCATGGAAACCGTGATCAAAGTCCTGCGCAACAGCTTTTTCTTATTTACCGGACGTTCCTTGATCTTTTCTATCATAAAATTTTTCTCAGAAACGTCATTTTGTTCCTTCTGCTTATTTTCTTGCGAATCCGCCATAAATATGCCTCCTCTGCTGCCTACAGATACACCGGCTTTTTCTTAGGACTCTAATATCTCAATTATACAAAACTGTACCAAAAAAGGCAATAAATATGGTATAATAAGCTCACCCATAAAATCCTGCGTGACTGCTCGCAGGCAAAGCAGGATTTCTATGAGGGGAGCAAACAGACATGAGCAAGAAGGACGATAGTCCGGATTGCGAATGGATATAACGATTTCGAGAGTGCTCAGCACGAAGAAATCGTGTTATTATGTAAACCAGCATTGAGTAGTACCAAAATCGAGAGATGTCAATTCGACTGCTTGCAGGCGTAATTGACAGATCCGATTTTGATAGGGCGAAAGCCCGACAGCGAGGAAATGCATAGCATTTTCGAGCTTGTACTGCATGAGCAAGAAGGACGATAGTCCGGATTGCGAATTTCAATATTAAGGAGCCCCACATGAACACAAAAGTACTCACCACTTTAGAATATAATAAGATCATCGATCTCCTCACGGAGAAGGCCGACTCTGAGCCAGGTAAAAAGCTTTGCCGCGATCTGGTGCCTTCCACCGACCTATCTGCTATCAGAACCGCACAGCGGGAGACAAAAGACGCTTTAGCCCGTCTCTTCCGTATCGGCAGCACCTCATTTGGAAGTAACAGAGACTTAGGTTTTTCCATCCGTTCTCTGGAAATCGGCAGTTCTTTGTCCATGTCCGAATTGTTGAAGCTGGCATCATTTTTGGATAATGTCAGCCGGATCAAAACCTATGGAAAAAAAGAACGGGAAGACCTCCCAAATGACAGCCTGGATGCCTACTTTGAGGGACTTACCCCTATGACACAGCTTGCCAATGAGATCAACCGCTGTATTTTATCGGAAGAGGAGATGGCAGATGATGCCAGTCCTAAATTAAAAAGTATCCGCCGCTCCAAGCTGTCCACCAATGAAAAAATCCATAGCCAGCTGACTTCCATGGTAAACGGCGCTTACCGTACCTTTTTGCAGGATGCAGTCATTACCATGCGTGATAATCGCTACTGTATCCCCGTAAAAGCCGAATATAAGAGCCAGGTGAGCGGTATGGTGCATGACCAGTCCTCCACCGGTTCCACCTTTTTCATCGAGCCGGCTGCTGTCGTGAATCTGAACAACCAATTAAAAGAACTGGATCTGCAGGAGCAGGAGGAGATTGAAGTTATTCTGGGTGATCTGAGCAGCCAGGCTGCTGTTCATACCTCAGAGCTTGCCGCGGATCAGAAGATCATGACTACGCTGGACTTTATCTTTGCCAAGGCAAAACTTGCCATGGAACAGAATGCCACAGAGCCTATTTTCAACACTGAGCATTACATCCAGATCCGTAAGGGCCGTCATCCACTATTAGATAAGAAAAAGGCGGTTCCCATTGATGTCCGTCTGGGTAAAGATTTTGACCTGTTGGTGATCACCGGTCCCAATACCGGTGGTAAGACCGTGTCTCTGAAGACGGTGGGACTGTTTACCCTGATGGGGCAGGCGGGACTGCATATTCCGGCACTGGATCGTTCCGAACTGTCTATTTTTTCGGAAGTATACGCAGATATCGGAGATGAACAGAGTATTGAGCAGAGTTTGTCCACATTCTCTTCTCATATGACCAGAGTTGTCCACATTTTGCAGCACGCAGATGCGGATTCCCTGTGTTTATTTGATGAACTCGGTGCCGGAACAGATCCTACGGAGGGTGCCGCTCTGGCAATTGCTATCTTAAATTATCTGCATGACCGCGGCATCCGCACCATGGCTACCACGCATTATAGTGAGCTGAAAATCTACGCACTTTCCACGAATTTTGTAGAAAATGCCTGCTGTGAATTTGATGTGGAGACCCTTCGCCCCACCTACCGTCTGCTCATCGGTATTCCCGGTAAAAGTAATGCTTTCGCCATTTCTTCCAAACTCGGACTGTCCGATGAGATCATCCATGCTGCAAAAGAGCAGATCAGCAAAGAGGACGAAAGCTTTGAAGATGTCATCGCCGATCTGGAACAGAGCCGTGTGACCATTGAAAAAGAACAGCAGGAGATTGCGGAGTACAAAGAACGGATCCGTACCTTACAGGAACAGTTACAGAAGAAAAACGAAAAAATCGACCAGGCTAAAGACAAAATTCTCCGCGATGCTAATGAGAAGGCAAGAGCCATTCTCCAGGAAGCAAAGGATGTAGCCGACGAAACCATCCGTGATTTCAATAAAGCAGGCGCTTCCGCCGACATCAAGGAACTGGAGAAAAAGAGACAGAAGGTCCGTGACAAGATCAATGAGAAGAACGGAAAGCTGGCTCTTGGTAATACACAAAAGAAACCTGCTGATCAGAAGACAGTGGATCCAAAGAAACTGAAAAAAGGAGATTCCGTGAAGATCATTTCTATGAATCTCAAGGGAATCGTAAACACTCTGCCGGATGCCAGGGGCAACCTCTTCGTACAATGCGGAATTATGAGAATGCAGACGAATGTTAATGATCTCGTACCGGTAAAAGAAGAGACTATTACAGCACCTGCCCTGCAGCGTACCAACACCGGCAAGTTGAAAATGTCCAAGTCCTTCTCCGTGTCCTCCGAGATCAACCTTCTGGGATGTACGGTAGATGAAGCCATTGCAAAACTGGATAAATACTTGGATGACGCTTATCTGGCTCATCTCCCCAGTGTGAGAGTCGTGCACGGAAAAGGCACCGGTGCCCTGCGCAGTGCCGTACAGTCTCACTTAAAACGTCTGAAATATGTCAAAGAATACCGGTTGGGTGAATACGGTGAAGGCGATGCCGGTGTAACCATTGTTACTTTTAAATAATAACTGACAGGAGGCCTATACTACATGGTAAGTAAACAGAAAATTCTCATTGTAGATGATGATAATAATATTGCGGAACTGATCTCCCTATATCTGACGAAGGAATGTTTTGATACCATGATCGTCAATGACGGAGAATCCGTGATGCCGGCTATGGAGACCTTTGCTCCGAATCTGATTCTGTTGGATCTGATGCTTCCCGGCATTGATGGTTATCAGGTGTGCAGAGAGGTCCGGGCACAATACTCTGTTCCCATCATCATGCTTTCCGCAAAAGGTGAAGTCTTCGACAAAGTATTGGGACTGGAGCTGGGTGCGGATGATTATATGGAAAAACCTTTTGATTCCAAGGAACTGGTGGCCCGCGCCAAAGCAGTCCTCAGACGTTATAAGCCCTCTAATACCCCCACAGAAAATTCCAACGACAAGTGTGTGGAATATGCGGATCTGACCATTAATCTGACCAATTATTCCGTCATTTATATGGGACACACTGTGGAAATGCCGCCGAAAGAACTGGAGCTTCTCTACTTTTTAGCATCTTCACCGAATCATGTATTCACCAGAGAACAGCTTCTGGATCAGATCTGGGGCTATGAATATATCGGTGATACCCGTACCGTTGATGTGCATATCAAGCGTCTCCGTGAGAAGATCAAGGATCATGCCAACTGGAAGATCAGCACCATCTGGGGCATCGGCTATAAATTCGAAGTGCGTAATTAAGTTATACCAAAAGCAGGATTTGTTATGAAAAAAACACTTTATCTAAAATTTATACTCGCATATTTTATTTTTGGTGTATTTGGTTTCATTATTGTTACAACTTTTGTTCCCAATATGACCAAAGAACACCTGATCCGGGAAAAGGCGGAAAACCTCTATTCCGAAGCAACCCTGATCGCCGGAACCTATGCCGGCGGATTGTACACCAGTGAAACAACTTTGGAGACCGTTAAAATGCAGCTGGACTCCCTGGCGGTCTACCTGAATTCCGAGATCCGCATCATCAATCCTTCCGGACGACTGGTACTGGATACCAATAGTCCCTTAGATGTGGAGAATGTGGTAGTCATCGAGAATTTTGATTCGACCGTAACCAGCGGCTCCTACTACACTGTTGGTGATTTCTTCGGTAATTTTGATTCGGATGTACTTACTGTATTTGCTCCCATTACCTCCAACTACAAGGTAAAAGGTTATGTAGTCATCCATACTGATATGAATGATATTCAGAAATCCTGTAACAGCCTGCTGAATATTTCCTATATCACCCTGGCAATCCTGTTCCTGTTATCCCTGATCATTCTGATCTTTTTCACCGAGATCGTATATATTCCTCTGCGGAAGATCACCCATGCCACAGAGCAGTATGCCGCCGGTAATATGCATTATGAATTTCAGGTGGATAGTGAGGATGAAATCGGTTATCTGGCTTCCTGTCTGAATTATATGGCAAGCGAAATTGCCCGTTCCGAGGATGATCAGAAAAAGTTTGTAGCCAATGTATCCCACGATTTCCGTTCCCCTCTGACCTCTATAAGGGGATATTTGGAGGCCATGCTGGACGGCACGATTCCACCGGAAATGCACGAAAAATACATTACTATCGTATTGAATGAAACAGAAAGACTGACGAAGCTGACCAACAGCCTTTTAACCTTGAATAATCTTAACACCAAAGGAATGCTCTTAGATAAAACAGATTTTGATATCAATCAAGTGATCCGTAATACTGCAAGTACCTTTGAGGGCACCTGTCATAACAAATCCATTGCTATCGAGATGATCCTGACCGGCAATGAAATGTATGTCCATGCAGATATGGGTAAGATCCAGCAGGTACTCTATAATCTCATGGACAACGCCATTAAGTTCAGTCACCATGATTCTGTGATCCACATTGAGACGTCGGAGAAGAAAAATAAATTGTTTGTCTCCGTAAAAGACACAGGAATCGGTATTCCGAAAGAAGATCTGAAGCTGATCTGGGACAGATTTTACAAATCCGACCTATCCCGAGGCAAAGATAAAAAGGGAACCGGGCTGGGTCTTTCCATTGTAAAAGAGATTATCAATGCTCACAATGAGCATATCAATGTGATCAGTACTCCCGGCGTTGGAAGTGAATTTATCTTCTCCCTGCCGAAATCCCATCAGGAAGACGAAGAGGATTAAGCCATACGGCCTAATCCTCTTTTTTCAGCTCTATATCTATATATCCATGACACGATATAAATAACTGTTTCCCTGTTTTCCTACCCTTTCTATTGTCCCCATTTCAAATAATATATTCAATACCGTCTGTGCCAGTGAGAGAGGAATATGGGCTGCTTTCGCAAAATCCTTACTGTGAAATGGTTCTTCCAGTTCATAAGGTACAAATTGCAGATAATCCTCCGGCTGTCTGATTTCCACCTCTTCGATCAGATCCGTAGGAATCCTGTCATATCTCGTGGATCCTTTTTTCTTGTCACGACTCCAACCGTTTAACAGCCGGTATTCTTCCATATTCACCAATACAAATTTAAACCGGATATTCGGATCCTTCAGGAACATTTTGATCTTATATAGTTCCTTAAATGCCTGATAAGTGGATCCCTTTTTTGGGGATTTTCGCTTTTTACTTAGTTCACCGCTGTCTTCATCGATCCAGATCAGCCATTTTTCATAAGGAATGGGATAGACAATTGTCACCGGATACAAAGGTAAAAACGCCTGTAACTTTCCCCGCATACGGTTGAACTGTCTCGTCTGGATCTCGATGATCTCCCCATCCTTATAAATATCCGCCACATAATTCTCTATGGGAATCTCCTGATGATCCTCATCCGGCTCATAATAATCCTTAAAAATAGCATGAACCGTCTTCTCTGAGAGAGTTCCGATTCCCAGTCTCTGACGGTCCACGCCTATTATTTTTCTCTTAGCTTCTTCAAAACGCTTCTGATCCATGTGATCCATATTTTTTAATCAATCTCGGCATGCTTCGTATACAGAATCTTAAGCATGATAGGAGTGGAAATACTGGATACGATGATCAGCAGAATGACTGCGGTAAAATACTCGGATCCGATCATTCCAACAGACAATCCCTTCTGTGCCACGATCAGGGCAACCTCACCTCTGGTCATCATACCGACACCGATCTTCAGAGCATCCGGTCCCTTGAATTTGCAGATTCTTGCCATCAGACCACAGCCGATGATCTTACACAGTAATGCTACAACGACGAATCCGATAGAAAATAACACAAACTCCCCGTTCAGATGATCAAAGCTGGTCTTAAGTCCGATACTTGCGAAGAAAATCGGTCCGAAGATCATATAAGAGTTAATATCCATCTTCTCGGCTATATATTCCGAATCCCGAATAGAGCACAGAATAATACCTGCCACATAAGCACCGGTAATATCCGCAATACCGAAGAATACTTCCGCTACATAAGCAAAAATAAAGCAGAGTGCCAGACCTAAAATAGGAATACGCCTTGTATGCGGATATTTGTTATCCAGATACTGGAATACTTTGAACAATACAAATCCGACACCAATTGCGAACAGGAAGAACAGAAGAGTAGAAATTACTACACTTCCGGGATTGGAATCCGGATTTTTAAATCCGATGACAAAAGTAAGTACAATAATACCAATGACATCATCAATAATAGCGGCACTCATGATTGTTGTACCGACTTTACCTTTTAGTTTTCCCAGTTCTTTCAGAGACTGCACGGTAATACTTACACTAGTAGCCGTCATAATGACACCGATAAATACAGCTTCATAGAATTTCTCAGAGCCCCAGGGTGCCACTCCGTAAAATCCCATGTATAATAATGTTCCGCCTACCAAAGGAACAAATACACCCATACATGCGATCAGAAATGCCACAAAACCGGTCTTCATCAGGTCCTTCAGATTCGTCTCCAGTCCGGCAGAGAACATCAGCAGGATAACACCGATTTCTGCCATCTGGATCAGAAAATCCGATTGCTGTACCAGTCCCAGTACACTGGGTCCGATCAACAGACCGGCAATGATCTCACCTACCACCTGTGGTGCTTTACATTTTCTTGCAATAATACCAAATACTTTGGCAAATATAATAATAATTGCCAGATCTCTGAAAATACTATAAGATTCCATTTTTCACGCCTCTTTTATTTTGATAATTAATTACTCATCGTCTTCATTTTCCTCAGTGGGGAAAATCAGATTTTCTTCTATTTCCTCCTCATCCTCAGAAACGGCTTCCTGTGCTACTTCTTCCATGGCTTCCTCAAGATTGTCGAATTCATGGTCTCCGTTGGAAAGCTTCTCACGTACCTTGGCAATCTGCGCAACCTTAACACCCTCATCCAGATTGATCAGCTTTACACCTGATGTGATTCTGCTCAAAGTGGAGATATCCTGAACACGAAGCTGTATGATAATTCCTTCTGTGGTTATCATCATAATTTCGTTATCGTCATTTACAGCCTTGGCACCTACCACATCACCGGTTTTTTCAACGATCTTGTAGCATTTTACGCCTTTACCGCCACGTTTCTGTACGGTAAATTCATCCATATTGGTACGCTTACCCATTCCATTTTCAGATACGATCAACAGGTCACTGCCCTGAGTCTGTAACTGCATACCGATGATCTCATCCCCGGGAGATAAGTTCATACCAATAACACCCATGGAAGCTCTGCCCGTAGCCCGGACATCCGTCTCCTGGAAGCGGATGCACATACCCTGTTTGGTTACCAGGAAGATTTCACTGCTGCTGTCAGTGATTTTCACCTCGATCAGCTCATCCTCTTCTCGTAAGTTAATCGCAGTCAGTCCATTCTTTCTGACATTGGAGAACTCCATCAGAGGGGTCTTCTTCACAATACCGGTCTTAGTTACCATGAACAGATTCTTATCATCACTGTATTCATGAATCGGAATCATAGCAGTGATCTTCTCACCGGGTGCCAGCTGCAGAAGATTCACAATAGCAGTACCTCTTGCTGTACGACCGGCTTCTGGGATTTCATATGCCTTCAACCTGTAAACTCTTCCCATATTGGTGAAGAAATTCAGATAATGATGTGTAGTCGTCATCAGAAGATCTTCGATATAATCCTCATCAATCGTCTGCATTCCTTTGATTCCACGACCACCGCGGTTCTGTGCTTTAAAATTATCTACGGTCATACGCTTGATATAACCAAGACTGGTCATGGCAATGATAGTATTCTCCTTCGGAATCAGATCCTCAATAGAGATATCCAGTTCATCATAGCCGATCTTACTGCGTCTGTCATCACCATATTTTTCAGCAATCGCAGTCATCTCTGTCTTGATGACACCCAATAACAGTTTTTCATCCGCCAAAATAGCCTTCAACTCCGCAATTTTTACTACCAGATCCTTATGCTCGTTCTCCAGCTTCTCTCTTTCCAGACCTGTCAGAGCACGCAGACGCATTTCTACGATTGCCTGTGCCTGGACATCGGACAGCTCAAATCTTTCCATCAGTCTTTCTTTTGCAATCTGTGCATTCTGACTGCCACGGATGATAGTAATGACTTCATCAATGAAATCCAAAGCTTTTAACAATCCCTGTAAAATATGATCTCTTTCCTCTGCTTTGTTCAGATCATATTTGGTTCTTCTGGTAACGACATCTTCCTGATGCTTCAGGTAATAAGTCAGCATATCCAGCAGATTCATAACTTTAGGCTGATTGTTGATCAGCGCCAGCATGATCACACCAAAAGTATCCTGCAGCTGTGTATGCTTGTACAGCTGATTCAGAATAACATTGGCATTGGCATCCTTACGAAGCTCAATGACCACGCGGACACCTTCACGGTTGGATTCATCACGGATATCTGTGATACCATCGATTTTCTTTAATTTTACCAGCTCGGCAATCTTGATGATCAGATTTGCCTTGTTGACCATGTAAGGCAGTTCAGTAGCAATGATCTGACTCTTGCCGTTTGGAAGTGTCTCAATATTGGTCACTGCACGGACTCTGATCTTACCACGACCGGTACGATAGGCTTCTTCACAGCCTCTGGTACCCAGGATTAATCCTCCGGTAGGAAAATCGGGAGCTTTTACAATGGGAAGAATCTCATCGATCGTTGTATCTCTGTCTTCTTCCACACGATTATCAATAATTTTTACGACAGCCTGTACCACTTCACGGAGATTGTGAGGCGGAATATTAGTAGCCATACCTACGGCAATACCGGTAGTACCGTTGACCAGCAGATTCGGATAACGACTGGGCAATACTACAGGCTCTTTTTCGGTATCATCAAAGTTCGGTACGAAATCTACGGTATTCTTACCGATATCTGCCAATAATTCCATGGAAATCTTGGAAAGTCTTGCCTCGGTATAACGCATTGCTGCGGCACCGTCACCATCCATGGAACCGAAGTTACCGTGACCGTCTACGAGAGGATAACGGGTAGACCAGTCCTGTGCCATATTAACCAATGCACCGTAGATGGAGCTGTCACCATGAGGATGATATTTACCCATGGTATCACCAACGATACGGGCACATTTACGATGTGGCTTATCCGGACCGTTGTTCAGTTCTATCATTGAGTGAAGGATTCTTCTCTGAACAGGCTTCAAACCATCTCTTACATCAGGAAGTGCTCGTGCTGCAATAACACTCATGGCATAATCTATATAAGACCGCTCCATGGTCTTCTTGAGCCCGACTTCACTTATTTTGTCAAAAATCTTATCGTCATCCATGTTCTTCTCCCTTTCGTTTAAATGTCAAGATTCTTAACGAACTTGGCATTTGTCTCTATGAACTGTCTTCTAGGTTCAACTTTATCTCCCATCAGTACATTGAAGGTCATATCAATCTCTGATTCATCATCATCATCAATCGCAACTTTTAATAAAATTCTCTTTTCCGGATCCATGGTTGTCTCCCATAACTGTTCTGCATCCATTTCACCAAGACCTTTGTATCGCTGGATCTTATTTGACTGATCTCGTCCAACTTCATTCAAGATACTGTTCAGTTCATCATCACTGTAGGCATACCAGATTTTCTTATTCTTCTCCAACTTATAAAGTGGTGGCTGTGCCAAATATACATGTCCTTTTCGGATCAGATCCGGCATGAACCGATAGAAAAATGTCAGAAGCAGGGTTGCGATATGAGCACCATCTACATCGGCATCCGTCATAATAATGATCT
>OOAD01001108.1_pt1 | contig 16039 bp, 15 predicted proteins | sample 1671151 | NCBI WGS metagenome assembly OOAD01 (sample SAMN06348127, study PRJEB24527) | human gut metagenome | biome: human gut; feature: ankylosing spondylitis patient; material: feces | host: Homo sapiens | place: China | collected 2015-10
TGGAGTTCAGACGTGTGCTCTTCCGATCTCGCCAGCATTTTCTGAAACAGGAAACGATCACGGAGCTGAATTTTGGAACAACGCTTACGATCAGTGATTACTGCATTTCTTCTTCCTTAAAAAGGCTCTGGAAGAAGTATCCGCATCTGCATCTGCGGCTGATCGTTGGAAATACAGCTACTCTGCTGGATAAGATCAATCAGGGAATCCTTGATTTTGCCATCGTCGAAGGATATTTTTCGAAAGAGCTTTATGATTCCATCGATTTCGAAACACAGGAGTATATCCCTATCTGTCATCCGCAGCATTGCTTTCAAAGAGAGGCAGGATGTCTGCATGATCTAGCTGATGAGCCGCTGCTGATCAGGGAAGAAGGTTCGGGAACAAGAGAATTTCTGGAACGCATTCTGTCATTTAATGAAATGACACTGCAGGACTTTCAGATTGTGGGGGAAATCGGAAGCTTAAATACGATCAAACAGTGTGTCATGGCCGATATGGGCATTTCTTTCGTTTATCGTCCGGTAGCGGCGAAGGAGATCGCCGCCGGAAAGCTGAGGCAGATCATGATCAGGGAGAAGTTTTATCATACATTTTCCTGTGTCTGGTCAAAGACCAGCATGTTCGCAAAACAGTATCAGGGCATAGCGCAGGACCTGCTGAAAAATGAATGATGGCATTGCCTTTCTTTGCATAGGCTTCCATAAAAAAATAGTTTATAATGAATCTGTTTAAGAATTTGAATAAAAAGCGACAGGAGATGATCCAATGGGTAAGATCAATGTGCTGAGTGAGCACTTAAGTAATATGATTGCGGCCGGTGAGGTGGTAGAACGACCTAGCGGCATCGTTAAAGAGTTAGTCGAAAACAGCATTGATGCCAATGCCAGAAGCATTACGGTCCATATCGTACAGGGAGGCATCGAGAGCATTACGATCATTGATGACGGCGAGGGAATGGATGCACAGGATTCCACAACGGCTTTTGAACGTCATGCGACCAGCAAGATGAAAGATGAAAATGATTTGTGGAATATCCATACGATGGGCTTTCGGGGAGAGGCGCTGCCTTCGATTGCCTCCGTATCGCATGTCTGTCTGCAGACCAATAACGGAAAGGAATCTACAGCGGTTGAAATCAGCTACGGTAAGTTTTTGGGGGCTCATCCGCAGGCCTGTCCGTTAGGAACAAGCATAGAGGTCAGGCATTTGTTTCAGAAGACCCCGGCACGCTTTAAGCATCTGAAATCACCGCAGTACGAATTTTCGCTTATTTCCGATGTCATCAGCAAATTTGCGCTGGCTTATCCGGAGATCCGCTTTACGCTGACGCATGACGGCAGAACGGTTTTCCAGACAAAAGGAAGCGGAAGTCTAAGAGAAATCCTGCTGCAGATGTATGATCGCAATATTGCCAAAAGTGCCATTGAAATCAACGGGAAAGATCTGGATTATGAGATAAACGGGCTTGCGGTCCAGCCAAAGTATAACCGCGCAACGAAATACTTTATCTTTTTATTCATCAACCGAAGGATGATCCGAAATTATCATCTGCAAAAGGCCGTTTTGGATGCATACCATCCATATCTTCCCAAAGACCGTTTTCCGATCATCGTTTTGAATATTGGCATGGATGCCCAGCTGGTCGATGTCAATGTACATCCAAGCAAGTGGGAGATTCGTCTTTCTAAGGAAAGACAGCTGGAAAAACTGATTTACGAGACGTTGAAAGAGGCATTGAAGCAGAAGCATGAATTTGTTGCCTTGGAGAGCAGAAAAGAAAAACCGAAAGTGGAAGTACAGACACTGAATCTTGATCAGGATACAGACCGTGCACTGGTCAAACTGAAGCGGGAAGTAAACGAAAGTTTTGTTGTTGAAGCAAAATCGGAGACAAAATATGAACAGGTGCCTGTCTCCAGTTTTGTGGCTGAATCGACTCCCGTCAGATCTGTTCACAAGCCGCTTGACAACAAAGAAAAACAAGAGCAGACCATCGTGGCAAAGCCAATGCCAAAAAAACCGGAATCTGTCGCTGTGCCGCCGAAAGAAATGCAGGAACAGCCGGCAATCAGCCATAAGGAACCGGCAACAGAAAAAGCGCAACAGAAGGAGGATACAAACATTCCTTCTGAAGAAAAGGAACATCGTTCAGCATCGATACAGAAACAGCGTCTTCCGCAGCTGAGGATCATCGGTCAGTTTCATAAGTCTTATATCCTTGCGGAAGGTGAAAAGGGGCTTTACATCATTGACCAGCATGCAGCGCAGGAGCGTTATCATTTTGAACAGATCCGCAATGCCATTCTTTCCGGAAATACCGATACACAGCAGCTGCTGCTGCCGCTGCAGATCGAAACAAGCATGTCTGCCGTACAGCGGATCGATGAGCTGAATGAAGTACTTCAGCATTTAGGTATTCATTTCGAATCCTTCGGGGAAAATACGCTGCTGTGCCGCAGCCTTCCGGTATGGATGAAACAAGTGGATGAAGCGGCCTTTTTACGCGACATGATCGACATATGGCAAAGAGACCGACATATTAATCTGGCATCTCTGCGCGAACATGCCATCGCAACCATGGCATGTCACAGTTCGATACGGTTTAACCGTTCGTTAACGACGGAAGAAATGCAGCAGGTAATTGAAGATTTAAATCAGTGTGAGCAGCCGTTTCATTGTCCGCATGGCCGACCGACCATTGTATGTATGAATGATGAACAGCTGCGAAAGGAGTTTGAACGTGGCTGATCAAAAAGAGAAAGTAATTGTAATTATCGGACCGACCGGTGTCGGAAAAACAGCATTGAGCATTGAGCTGGCTAAACAATATGATGCGGAGATCATCAGCGGAGATTCGATTCAGGTATATCGAAAACTGGATATCGGCAGCGCCAAGATCAAAGAGGAAGAGAAGCAGGGAATCATTCATCATCTGATTGATGTGCATGATTATCAGGAAGAATATAATGTCAGGGAATTTCAGCAGCGATGCAGAGAGCTGATCACTGACATTCATCATAGAGGCAAAATGCCGATCATCTGCGGAGGCACCGGTCTGTACATCAAGGCCGCACTGTACGATTATGTCTTTTGCGAAGAAAAGGAAGATGAGGAGTATCTTCGTTTTCTGGAAAGTCTTCATAAAGATGAACTGTACGCTGCTTTGACGATCGTGGATCCGAAAGCGTGTGAAACGATCCACCCCAACAATGTCCGACGCATTATTCGCGCTTTGATGATGGCGCACAGCGGTCAGAGAAAAAGCGAACGGATCGAATCGCAACAGCATGTTTTATTATATGATCCGTTTATCATCGGTCTTACCATGCCGAGGTCTTCGCTGTATGAACGAATCGATCAAAGAGTGGATCTTATGATGAAAGAAGGTCTGCTGGATGAAGTACGCTCACTGGCCCGTGATCCCCGTATTTGGCAGTGTGCGGGCTTTAAAGGGATCGGCTACAAAGAGTGGCGTCCGTATTTTGAGGAAAAAGCAGATGTGAGCGAATGTGTGGAAGCTATAAAGAAAAATTCCCGTAATTTTGCGAAAAGACAATATACATGGTTCCGCAATCAGCTTGAAGTACAGTGGTATGATGTGAAGGAGCCAAACTGGAAAGAACAGTGCATGCGACAGCTGCAGGAATGGAGGAAACAGTAATGGAACATGCGGAAACAAGAACCGAACTTCTGATCGGCACTGACGGCATTCGCCGGCTGAAGGAAAGCTGTGTTTGCGTATTGGGAATCGGCGGTGTCGGTTCTTATTGTGCGGAGGCATTGGCACGCAGCGGTGTCGGCAGATTGATCCTTGTAGACGGGGATACTGTGGCAGAGAGCAACCTGAATCGGCAGATCATGGCCGTACGGGAGACAGTCGGGCAGGCCAAGACAAAGGCGATGAAAGATCGGATCCTGCAATACCGCGGGGACATAGAAGTGGAATGTCTGCAGCTGTTTTACAATGCCGAAGCCAATGAAAAAATATTTGATCAAGAGATAGATTTTGTCGTGGATACGATCGATACCATTTCTTCAAAAAGAGACTGCATCGAATATTGTCTTTTACATAAGATCCCGTTTATTTCCAGCATGGGGATGGCGAATCGCATGGATCCGACAAAGCTGACGGTAATGGATCTCATGAAGACAAGTTATGATCCGCTGGCGAAAGTAATGCGGGGGCTGATGCGGAAATCGAAGATAAAAGGAAAAATACCGGTGGTATGTTCTCTGGAACAGCCAATGACACAGACCCGCATCATTAACGAAAACGGAAAAACAAGAAAGGAAAAAATGCCGCCGGCCAGCTCCTCTTTCGTGCCGGCAGCAGCGGGTCTTGCCTGTGCCTCTTATGCTGTCACGACACTGTTGAAAAATGGGAAATCAAGTATATGAAACATGTGTTTATCATAAATTCGAAAAGCGCGAAGAAAAAAAGAGAACATCTTCAGAAAGAAATCAAAAGAGTGTTTGCCGAAAAAGACTATGTCATCGAATGGACGCAGTATAAAGGACATGCAAAAGTGCTTGCCGTACAGTATGCGAAGACGGCAGATCTAATTCGCATTTATGCTTGCGGAGGAGACGGTACGCTTCATGAAATCGTCAACGGCATCATGCATTATGACAATGTACAGCTGGCTGTCATCCCGATCGGTACAGGAAATGATTTTGTTAAATCCTTTGCCGGCTTTTCCAGGGAAATATTTCTCAGTCTTGAAAATTATCGCGATCCGGTTATCTGCCGCAGTGATCTGTTGATGGTGGATGATGAAGCCAGCATCAATACGGTCTCTGCCGGACTGGATGTAAAGGTTGCTTATCATGTCGACAAATTTAAACAGTTAAGGTTTCTGGGAGGCATCGTTCCGTATGTGCTTGGTTTGTTTGTCAGCATGTGTACCAGGATGGATCAGCGTTTCGGTATTGAGATCGACGGCATTAAGCAGCCGTTGAAGAATTATCTGTTTGTGGTTGCCGGGAACGGCCGTTACTACGGAGGCGGATTCTGTCCGGCACCGAATGCAACGATCAATGACGGTTTTTTTGATTATTCTTTGATAGAAAAGGTATCCCGGTTCAAGATCATTCGCCTGGCAGGAAAATATAAGACAGGAGAACATACTGCTTATCACGATCTGGTGAGCAGCGGAAAAGCAAGAACACTGTGTCTGGATAGCGAAGGGAAAACGATCCGTCTTAATCTCGACGGTGAACTGTATGAGACAAAGAATCCCAAAATCACCTTAAGACCGAATATGATCTGTCTGATTCTGCCGGAAAACAAAAAACCGGCTGAGCCGGTTTTGTAGTAAAATAACGCTCGTAAAAGAATATCAGTATGCTGAATACAGCGTATCGATATTCTTTTTTATTTTTTCGAGGATTCGCCTTTTGACGGATCTTTTTCTTCTACCGCTGTTTCTGCTTCTTTACGTTTGCTGAGCACATAATCCTGAATATTGCTCAGCTGTTTCTTGGCCCGGCGGATACCTGCTGTTTTGGCAAATATGGATGCAAAGCCGCTGTCTTTGCTTTTTCCGTTTGCCTTGATCATTTCTTCTTTGTAGCTGACACCGATGCCGTCTTCGAGTTCTTCCACTTGATAGCTTAAAAGATTGCTTCCGCCCGTCGAATCGATACGGGCACTGTAACATTTTGGATAATCATATTCTGTAATGGTCACCGTATAACTTTGTCTTTTATTTGCTTTTTTTGTATAAGACATGCCGCGCTTAATATTTTTGGCGCGAATATTTTTTCCGGTACACTGATGTACGTCATATACGATTGCTTCCGCAACAGCGTCAAAAAATTCTTCGGATGTGATCGTAAGTTTAACATTAACTTCCATGAGACTGCCTCCATTCTATTGATCTTGTGTCAGAATCTGAATTGCCTGTGAGACGGAGCTTACACTTTTGCGGGCCGTCTGTTCCACCAGCGGATTCCCCTTGATGGCAAAACCGTTGAATCGCTTGATCATGGATATATCATTCATGCTGTCTCCGATAGCCGCCATGTGATCCATTCTGACTTTAAAATGTTCCATGAGAAACAACAGTGCGCTTTCTTTGCTGATTCCCTTTGCACTGATGTCTATGCTCTGTACATTGGCAACTGCCTGATACTGCGGGAATCTTTTTTCGATTTCAGCTGCCGTGGATACAGCCTGGGCTTCGTTTTCGCAAAAACCGCTGATGATGTTGATGAAAGGCAGATCCGTATAGCTGTTTGCCTCATTGTAATAACATCTTGTCTTTTCCCGCATTCTCTGCGCCAGTTCATGCTGTACACGTTCATAATACCAAAAATCATCTTGTCCATAAACCGTAAAAAACAAAAGCGACTGTTTCAGGTATTCGATCAGTTGATCATAAGGTCCTTGAAGCTTTTTCTCAAACAGTATCTCTCCGTGCTGATCATAAATAATGCCTCCGCCGAAAGCAATTATAAAGTCGTATGGTATATGATGTTCGCGGCAGGCCTGAAACAGCGAATGAGGTTCGCGGCCGCTGACTAAACCAAACAGATTTTTTCTTGAAAAAGTTCGGATCGTTTGGATATCTTCGGCAGCGATCGTATGAAAATCATGACAAAGCGTTCCGTCAAAATCCGAAGCCAGCAGATAACGGGAGCTTCGCTGCTGAACACAAGGCAGCAGATCGGCAAAACAATGACCGCAGCCGCTGCAGCGGCTTCTCTCTCCCTTTTCGAAAAAAGCGGGATCATTGATCAGTGCCCGGCATACCGAAAGAGCACTGAGGTTGCTGTCCTGAAACTGTCTTTCCATGATGATCGGGTCTTTGTTTCCGCCTACGGCAAATACAGGAATGGAAAGAGCATCGGCAAAAAGCTGTGCTTCATAATAGTAAAATCCGTTTTTATGCAGTTTTCGATAATTTCCGCCGCTGATCTCCAGCGAATCCAGTCCGGCTTGTTCGAATTGCAGTGCATAACTTAGAGCCTCATGCATGTTCATTCCATCTGTTTCAAAGTCACTGCAGTGCATTTTCGCACTGATGTGAAACTGTTCAGGAAGCTGTGCGCGAAGTTCCTGAAGCACTTCGACAGCAAAGCGGGCAGCTTTGCCCTGGGCAAAGCCGTAACGATCTGTTCTTGTATTTGTTTTCGGACTGAGAAATTTTGACAGGAGATATCCATGTGCCAGATGCAGCTGAATTCCGTCGAATCCTGCTTTTTCAGCCCGTTTCGCACACTGAACAAAATGCTGCTTCAGTTGCTGTAGTTCATCAACCGTATAATCGCTCACTTTTCTGGTGCCGTAATTTCCTCCGGCCACAACCTGCAGCAGTATTTTTGAGTTCTCTGCATGTACGGCTTTGCATAATCGCTGATAGGCGGGTATTTGTTCGTCGTTGGTAAGTCCGAGCATATGATCCTTAACAATTTCATCTTCAGAAGGATAACAGAAACCGGTGATGATCAATCCGACATAACGAGCCAGCTCTTCATACAGCAAAATCATTTTCTCAGACGGCTCACTGAAGCTGTTTGCCATGCTTTCATTTGTTGCGCTGCGGATCAAAGCGTTTTTTAAATACATTGATTTCAGCACAACAGGATCATGCAGTGATTTTCTTTTCATTCTATGACTCCTTTCCGATGATCATTTGATCAAAACATTTGTATTCTATCATCTTTATATAGAGAAGATAGAGAAGGATGATTTAAATGTTTTCCTGAGGCATAGGAAATAGTTTAGTTGAGAAGAAAATGAAGCCGCTTTATAATGAAGTCACAAAGGAGATCAATAGAAAGAAGTGAGGTAAAAAATGATGAAACAAAAATTCTCTGTTGTTATTGCCGGAGGAGGAAGTACTTATACTCCGGAGATTATCCTGATGCTGCTGGATAATCTGGACAAATTACCACTTCGCTGCATTAAGCTCTATGATAATGATGAAATTCGTCAGAATAAACTGGCTAAGGCATGTGAAATTATTGTAAAGGAAAAGGATCCGAATATTGAATTTGTCGCCACTACTGATCCAAAGACAGCTTATACAGATGTTGATTTCTGTTTGGCGCATATTCGTGTAGGTCAGCTGCCAATGCGTGAACTGGACGAAAAGATTTCGCTGAAACATGGTGTGGTAGGCCAGGAAACATGCGGTCCGGGAGGTATCGCATACGGAATGCGCTCTATTGCAGGCGTTTTGGAAAATATTGACTACATGGAAAAATATTCTCCAAAATGCTGGATGCTGAACTATTCCAATCCGGCATCGATTGTAGCCGAGGCAACCAGACGTCTTCGTCCGCATTCCCGTATCATCAACATTTGTGATATGCCAATCGGACTTGAAAACAGTTTTGCCCAGATTTTAGGCTTCAAGAGCCGTAAAGAAATGGATATCCGTTACTACGGATTAAATCATTTCGGATGGTATACATCCATTAAAGACAAAGACGGCAACGAACTGCTTCCGAAACTGATCCAGCATCAGCTTCTGCATGGAAACTGTCCGGAAATAGAAGAGGAAGGAAATTATACAGATAACAGCTGGCTGGAAACAGCACGAAAAGTAAAAGATCTGGTCAAGCTGGATCCGACTACTTCCGCTAATTCTTATTTACAGTATTATCTGTATCCGGATGATATGGTTGCACATTCAGATCCGAATTACACACGTGCGAATCAGGTAATGGACGGTCGTGAAAAACGAGTATTCGGTGAATGTGCGAGAATTGCCGAAGTAGGAACAGCGGAAGGAACGACCCTGGAAATTGGTATCCATGCTTCCTTCATTGTCGATCTGGCGACAGCTCTGGCATTCAACACACATGAAAGAATGCTGCTGATCGTACAGAATAACGGCGCGATCGAAAACTTTGATGACGATGCGATGGTCGAGATTCCTTGTATTGTCGGAAAAGACGGCTATGAGCCGCTTTCTGTCGGCAAGATCCCGACATTCCAGAAAGGCTTGATGGAACAGCAGGTTGCCGTTGAAAAACTGGTCGTTGATGCATGGATGGAACACAGTTATCTGAAATTATGGCAGGCACTGACACTGTCAAAAACGGTGCCAAGCGCTAATGTGGCCAAAGCACTGCTTGATGATCTGATTGAAGCAAACAAGGAGTATTGGCCGGAATTAAAATAGCGGTACAGTATTGCATAGTGTGCATGCAAAACCCCGCATAAGGAGAAATTGTATGGTTGATGTGGAAAAAGTATCAATGGTTGCTATGGAGATTATCACCTACGCCGGAACGGCAAAATCCAGTTATATGGAGGCATTGTCATTGTTCAAGCGCGGCGACTATGATGCTTCAGCAGAAAAAATGAAAGAAGGGGACAGTAATTTTTCAAAGGCTCATTCAGCACATTTGCAGACCCTGCAGGATGAGATGACTTTACTGGAACCGCAGATCACATTGTTGTTAACGCACGCAGAAGATCAGCTGATGGGTGCGGAGACTATAAAAAATGTAGTCCAAGAATGTATGGATCTTTATCGGGAAGTAAGAGGTGTTTAAAATGAGTAAAGATTACAGCCTTTGGGCAGAAGCAAAAACTAAACACGGACTGGCAGCAGATGAGGTTATTTCTGCATTGCAAAAATCAATTCGACGTTCCATGACAGAACTGGCATGCCGTTATGCTTATGAACTGTATACCACAAGTCCTGTTCTGCTTGAAAAATTATGGAGCAGACTGCTGACAATCTCAGTGGAAGATGTTGGTTTCGGAAATCTGGATGCAGCACGTCACATGTACGTACTGAATCAGATGCGCAAAGAATATGCGTATGATGATCCGGATCAGCCGATGTATTTCATTCATGCTATCCGTATCCTGTGCTCTTGCCAGAAAGACCGTTCCAGCGATTTCCTTAAGAATATCGTGATCAAGACTGCCGCAATGGGCGAAGTTCCGGAAATTATGGATCTGGCATTAGACAAACATACAAAACGCGGTAAAGAAATGGGAAGAGATTCCAAGCATTTCTTCAACGAAGCATGCAAAGTTATTCCGCAGGCGGAAGTTGATAATGATTATCGTGAGCGCTATGGCAAAATTTTGGAAACATACGATCCGGAAAAAGTGGAAGAAGATGCTTTCAAATACGCCATCGGACGTGTATAATAACAGAGAAACTGTTATGAACTCAACAGCAAAGTCCCATTTTGCTGTTGCTCGCTTTGTATAAAACATCAGAAACTATCGAAGTGAAAAAGGAACCCCGGGGTTCCTTTTTGTGTGAAAGAGAGGTTAAAAATGAAAGAAAATAAAATGGGCGTAATGGAAATAAAAAAGCTGATTCTGACGATGTCGTTTCCCATCATGATCTCCATGCTTGTGCAGGCACTGTACAATATCGTGGACAGTATGTTTATTGCAAGAGTCAGTGAAGATGCTCTGGCTGCCGTATCTCTTTGTTATCCTGTACAGATGGTGATGGTCGCTGTCGCCTGCGGAACCGGGGTCGGCATCAACGCATTGCTGTCAAGATATCTGGGAGAGAAGAAACAGGAGAAAGCAAGCCGTGTAGCCATGCACGGACTGTTTTGCGCATTATGTAACTGGATCGTATTTGCCTTGATCGGCATCTTTTTCTCCAAATCATTTCTGCAGCTGTTTTCCGATGATGCGCAGATTATCGCAATGGGAATCGAATACATGCAGATCTGTACGATCTTCTCCTTTGGCGTATTTATTCAGATCACGTACGAAAGGATCATGCAGTCAACCGGCAATACCGTATATAACATGATCATTCAAGGCATCGGCGCCATTGTAAACATCATCCTTGATCCGATTTTCATTTTCGGTATGTTTCAGATGCCTGCGATGGGAGTGAAAGGAGCCGCTGTTGCTACTGTTGCCGGACAGATGGTAGCCATGCTGCTGGGAATCATCATCACACAGAAAAAAGTGCAGGAAATACAGATGCGCTTTCAAGGCTTTCGAATCGATGTTGCAATGCTGAAATCCATGTATCGCATTGCGGTGCCGGCCATTCTCATGCAGTCAATCATGAGCTTTATGACAGTCATGATGAATATGATTCTTGTGTCTTTTTCGGAAACGGCCGTATCTGTCTTCAGCATTTACTATAAACTGCAGCAGTTTGTGTTTATGGCAGTTTTGGGAATGAACAATGCGCTGATCCCTATTTTGGCATATAACTACGGGGCAGGAAAAAAGCAGCGAATCCAGGATGCTATTCGTTTTTCGCTCGTTGTTGCCTGCGTGATCATGATTGGCGGAACGATCTTATTTCAGTTATTCCCGCAGCAGCTGCTGTATTTGTTTGATGCAAAGGAAAATATGCTTTCGATCGGTATACCGGCATTAAGGATCATTTCTCTGTCTTTTCTGTTTGCCGGCATTTCCATGGTTCTCAGCTCTGTATTTCAAGCGCTGGGAAGTCCGCATCACTCGCTGTTGATCACCTTGCTGCGGCAAATGATCCTTCTTCTCCCGCTGGCTTATATCTTATCGAACATGTTTGGTCTCAATGTGTGCTGGTGGTCTTTTCTGATTACTGAGGCACTTTGTTCGGGCCTTTCGCTGTTGTTTTTGAAAGATGTTCAGAAACGGACACTGCAGAGGGGATAGACAGGGAAATATTGTTCTTGCCGGCATAGTATGGTAAAATATCATAAAACTGAAAATTAATGGTCAGTTTACATCAGATAGAAAGGAAAAGGCATACAGGAAGCATTTATATAGAAAACAGCGGCTTGTATGTCAGGAGAGTTAACTATTATATGGACCCGGATTTATGGAAGCAAATATTTGTATTGATCGTCTTGCTGCTTTTGTCAGCATTCTTCTCATCTGCTGAGACATCACTGGTTTCAGTCAATAAGATCCGCATGCGGACACTTGCGGATGAAGGAAATGCAAGGGCAAGGCTTGTGTTGAAGATACTTGATAATCAGGCGAAGATGCTGAGCGCGATCCTGATCGGAAATAACCTTGTAAACACAGCTGCAGCCAGTATCGCTACTACAATTGCTTATTCGTTCGGAGGAGCGGCAGTCGGTGTTGCGACCTTTGTCATTACACTCCTTATCTTGATTTTTGGAGAAATTACCCCGAAAACGATGGCGACGGAACGTTCGGAGCGTATGTCGCTTGCTTATGCGCCTGTTATTTCGACACTGATGATGCTGTTGACACCGGTCATTGTATTTATCAATGCGTTCAGTTTTGTGATTCTTCGCTTATTCGGTGCCGGGAAAGATACCGGCCAGCAGACACTGACAGAATCAGAGCTGCGAACGATCGTGGATGTCTCTCATGAAGAGGGCGTCATTGAAAAAGACGAAAAGGAAATGATCAACAAAGTATTTGATCTGGGCGATGCCAAGGCAAAGGATGTCATGGTGCCCCGCGTACATGTTGTGATGGCAAAACGAGACAGTACGTATCAGGATCTGATTGAGTTGTTCCGAAAAGAACAGTTTACGCGTATTCCGATTTATGATGATTCGGTAAACAATATCATTGGTTTTGTCAATATGAAAGACCTGCTGCTGTATCAGGATCTGGATCATTTCGACATAGAAAAAATATTAAGAAAACCGTATTTTACTTATGAAAACAAACCGGTCAGCGACTTGCTGTTTGAAATGAAACATTCGACATTTAACCTTGCGATCGTGATGGATGAATACGGGGAAATGGTCGGCATCATTACAGTGGAAGATATCATCGAAGAAATCGTCGGTGATGTGCATGATGAATACGATGCGATGGAAGAGACCAATATCGTACAGACAGGGGATCACGTTTATACCGTAAAGGGTTACCTCAGTCTGCATGATCTGAATAATGCCCTGCATCTTGATCTCAACAGTGAGAATTTTGACTCTGTCGGCGGTCTTGTCATCGACAGCCTGGGACGTCTGCCGGAACCAAACGATGAGATCGTGCTGGATAATGGCATCCGTATCCAGGTAACTGTTTTGGAAAAGAACAGGATCGAAGAAGTTCGCCTCACTCTTCCAAAAAAGGAAAAAGAAGCGAAAGCTTGATAAAGGTCAAGGAAAGGCCATGATGGCATTGCCATTACGGTCTTTTTTTGTTACAGCATCAGTTATATAATAAAGAAAGACGATAAGGAGGATATGAAATGAACCGGGAATTTCTTGAAATAATCAAAACGCGCCGAAGCATTCGAAATTATAAGGCGGAAATGATCCCCAATGATCTTCTTGAGGCAGTCGTGGAAGCAGGTACATTTGCGCCGACGGCGATGGGGAAGCAGTCTCCGACGATCATTGCAGTGACAGATCCGATCTATCGGGAAAAACTATCAAAGATGAATGCTGCGGTCATGGGCAGTGAGCAGGACCCGTACTACGGAGCACCTGTGATCATTCTGGTACTGGGGGATCCTTCTATGCCGACCTTTGTCGAAGACGGAAGCTGTGTGCTGGAAAATATGATGCTGGCTGCACATGCCCTTGGACTGGGAAGTGTATGGGTAAACCGTGAGCGGCAAATGTTTGACAGTGAAGAAGGAAAAAATCTTTTGAAAGAATGGGATCTTCCAATTACCTTGAGAGGTGTCGGTGCAATCGCTTTGGGATATCCTGCCAAAGAAGCTCCGGTAGCAGCGCCGAGAAAAGAAAACTATATCGTCCGGATCTGATTCCTTGAAAACAGGTGAACGCCCAAACCTGTTTTTTTACTGCTCATAGTCTGAATTGAATTAACGAGCAAAAAGGAGGAAGTGCAATGAAGTATAATGGGCGTAAATTTGGCTGTGAACAAAATTGCGATTCATTTGATGCCGATTGCTGGGGATGCGATGAATGCAGCTGCACCTGTGAATCTTGTGAGTGCTGCATAGGTCCCAGAGGTCCGAGAGGACCTAGGGGTTGTGATGGTAAACCGGGACCGCGCGGACCTCAAGGCATTCAGGGTCCTTATGGTCCGCAGGGACCTAAAGGAGAAAAAGGCGCAACCGGCCCGACCGGCCCTGCAGGTGCCATCGGTCCAACAGGACCAATGGGAGCCACGGCGGCATGACAGTATACGCTGATCATGATACATATGACAAAAGGAGAGATAGATGTGAATAAAAAGATAAAAAAAATAACATTGGCAGCAATGTTCTTGGCCCTGGGGCTGCTGCTTCCCTTTGTAACAGGACAGATTCCGCAGATAGGAAGCAAGCTGCTGCCGATGCATATACCTGTATATTTATGTGCTTTGATCTGCGGCTGGCAGTATGGAGGAATCATTGGTTTTGTGCTGCCGCTGCTTCGCTCGCTGCTGTTTGGAATGCCTGTCTTTTTTCCGTCCGCAACGGCAATGGCCTTTGAATTAATGACTTACGGTCTTGTTTTCGGCTATCTTTATCAAATATCCCGATGGAAGTGCATGCGCGCCCTTTACCGCTGTCTGATTTCCGCCATGCTGGCCGGTCGAATCGTATGGGGCATTGTTCAGTGCATACAGTTTGGCATGATCGATACTCCTTTCACCTGGCAGCTGTTTTTCGCAGGTGCATTCGCTGACGCTGTTTTGGGCATCCTGCTGCAGCTGTTCCTGATTCCTTTCATCATGACAGCCCTACATAAAAGCGGCTTCTTTCAGCTGCAGCCTGATATGAGCAAATAAAGAATCTCTTTTTTAAAAAGAGATTTTTTTTGCTGCATGGAACAGGCAGGATAAAACATAAGCTTTTTAAGGAGGTGTTTTATATGTGTGATTTTGCTGAAAGAGATATTTGGGATGATCATTGTTTTCGCTGTGAGGATTGTCTTGTAACGCTGGTATTCAGCAATCAGGAGAAAACATTGACAGATGCAGTTTCGGAATATGTGCAGGCAAAAAGGCGTTTGAAGAAAAATATGCATGGTGAAGATAAAGAAGGAAACCAATGAACAAAACAATTGCTGGAAATGATACAATATGGAAAATCTGCATCTATGTACGGCTTTCCAAAGAAGAAATCCGGAAAAACAAGACAGAAAGCGAAAGCATCATAAATCAGAAAAGCATCCTGTTGTCGTGGATCGATCAGTATTTCAGCACCGAGCGTCATACGGTTTACGGCATCTTTGAAGATGACGGGATCAGCGGAACAGATGATGAAAGAGAAGGATTTGTCCGTATGCTGCAGGTATTGGAACAACAAAAGGCAAACTGTGTGATCGTCAAATCATTATCACGGGCGTTTCGCAATTATGCCGATCAGGGATATTATCTTGAAGAATATTTTCCATCCCGCAGAATACGGTTTATATCAATGATGGATACTTTCGTCGACACATTCAAGGATCAGTGGAATATCTATAATCTCGATGTACCGATGCACGGGATATTGAATGATCGTTATGCCGCTTCAACTTCTCATGCTGTACGAAAGACACTGAATGACAAGCGTGCCAAAGGAAAGTTCATCGGCGCATTCCCGCCCTGGGGATTTCTGAAAGACCCTCAGGATCATAATCATCTCATCGTCGATCCATTGCTTCGCGATCTGATCTGTGAGATCAAAGACTGGCTGTTATATGAAGGCATTAGTCCGTCGCAGGCCGCGAAGCGTCTCAATGCCATGGGGGTACCGAATCCTTTAAAGTATAAACAGTTAAAAGGTGATCATTATGCTCATCCTTTTGCCGCGGAAAACGACGGTATGTGGACCGGCAGCTCACTGAAGAAAAGCATTCTCCATCCGGCATTGGCCGGGCATCTCGTACAGGGAAAACAGAAAGTCATCAGCTATAAGATTCATGAAAAGATCAATGTCAAAGAAGAAGACTGGTTTAAGATGAAAAATACGCATGAAGCAATTATTGCTCAGTCAGAATATGATGCCTTAAACGAACTTTTAAAGAAAAAAAACCGCTCATGCAAAAGAGGAAAGCTGCATCTGTTCTCAGGAAAAATATACTGCAGTAAATGCAGAAAAGCGCTGCATCGCTCCTGCAGCGGTAAACATGTCTATTATAAATGCAGGACAAAAACGGAGAAAGGCTGCGGAGACTGTTCGGTATCTATCAGAGAAGACCGACTCAGTTCTGTCGTTCAAAAAAT
>OOAD01001109.1_pt1 | contig 16022 bp, 14 predicted proteins | sample 1671151 | NCBI WGS metagenome assembly OOAD01 (sample SAMN06348127, study PRJEB24527) | human gut metagenome | biome: human gut; feature: ankylosing spondylitis patient; material: feces | host: Homo sapiens | place: China | collected 2015-10
ATGGATTTTGTCGGGTGAATCGGCGGCAAAATGAATCGGGTGTGTTGCGGGGCGGTATGCTCTTTCTGGGCAATCATCCGCTGAAAGTGGTGGTTATTATGATGAGCACCACCACTTTTGTCAGCAGGATTTGAAGTAAAGGGTATCATGGAAGTGTAAGTGCGTCAATATGGTTTTGAAAAATTTATTACGGTAAATCGATAGGAGTAAGACTTTTAGCTGTTAAACATTATGGTGGACGAGAAAACAATGCGTGAGCGATGGACACTTCAGCGAAAAAAGTGGTGGAATATTTCAATAAAAACGACAGAAAAATCCAACTGGACAGGAACGAGGGGCTTTACTGAGATGTAAGGACGACACAGAATAAACAAAACAAAAAATCCAATCAAAATTCCAACTTTCTAAACACAAAAAGGCTTACAGAGAGTGAAGAGCCCCACAGCAAGTGAAAAGGAGCGAACTACATGCTGATTTACCTGAAGAACAAGAAGAGCGACCAGAAGGACGACCCCGTCTGGAAGGAGGACAGCTTCCTCCGTCTGCGCGGCCTTGCGGATGCGCTGGTCCACAAGACCGACTTCAAGACCGAGGACGGAAAGAACGTGTTAGCTGGAGCTTACTACGAGCGCGTCCGTCGGGAACTTGAGACGCTGGCGGCGGCCAAGCTTGCACAGCTCAGCAAGTCTCTGGGACCCAAGGCTGCTGCACTCAAGGCCATGCCTCAGCCGACCGGCGGCAGCAGCAACAGTACTCCCCACTCCACCGGAGCACGTCGTGCTGCATACGAGGCCGGCGAGCGCCGCGCCCGTGCCGCCAGTGAGCGCAAAGAGCTGATCGCAGCCATCCGCGCCGAACTGCTGGATGCCGAGGCCGAGATCAATGAAGTCTACTGCCGCGCAAACGCAAGCCTTGTGAAGTACAGCAAGGCAGGCAAGTTCCGTGTGATCAGTGATGAGGAAATCCCGCGCTTTCACCCGGACTTTTCCGCCCGGAAGTTCGCTGAAATCTTGGGTATCGACAAGGAGGTATTCGAATGAAAAATCCGTTCAAGAAGGCCGATAGCGCCAAGCTGCCTGCGCAGGGCAAAGAGCGCACCGAGATCGACTATGCCCACCGCACCATTATCCACCATATGTTATATGCATACCCGGATGCATTCAGCGGCTGTGCGAGTTACCCCGACTATGATGACCCAGAGATGTTCGCCCAGATGATGGCGCAGGCCGAGGATGCGGTCAAGAAGTTGGATCTTGATGAGCATACGCCTGTTTTCGACGAGCTGGTCCGCCTTAAGGCGCAGCAGCTCGCCATCAGCAGTCTGGTCGAGACCCGCTATCAGCACCACGCATCCGCTCTGAACCTTCAGGCGGACGTCCGGCTGCAGATGGAGAATCTCCAGGCCAGCAAGAAGCTCATTGAGGAACAGATCGCAGAGATCGATGCAAAGATCCGGCGTCTGGAAGCCTGATGTACGACACGACACACCATAATCATACGAGATAAGGAGAGAAACGATATGTATACAGGAAATCATCCTGACGCAACCGCAAAGATCCACGAGATCCAGAACAAGGGCCGCACCAAGAGCAGCCCGCTGGACCACATCGCACTTCCTCTGACTTTCTTCTTCATGGTAACCGACCTCATGACTGTCCACCTCTATACCGAAAGCCTGTTCGACGAGCGGCCCGAAATGGCCATGCTGAGATCGGAAGAGCACACGTCTCAAGGGCCAGCTGGACGACATGCTGCCCCGTGATCAGCGGGCGACGAAGCACCGAATCAGCGCACTTCTGGGTACGGCCGTCGGAGCCTTTGCAATCTTTGCGGGCTTCTGCATCGTGTCCACGCTGATGGGTGTGGAGGCCCTGGCGAAAACAGAGGACACCACCCTCTACATGGTGGGCCAGTTCATCCGTATGCTGCTGCCTATCGCCACTTCTGTGGGCTCTTACGCCGTCGGTTACTTCTCCGATCACCGCAGCCAGCTTGAGGACCTTAAGACCCAGCGGCTGAACCTGCTGGACCTGGATGCGGACATCGACAGCGCCATCCATCACGCCCAGTATGCGACGGAGCATTATGACCCTGACCAGCAGGATTATCTCTTCGCACAGGCCAAGCTCAAGAGCCTGAGCATTGCGGCCCGGCAGGCACGCCTGACTGCCCGCATGAAGCTGGCCGAGGAGCTGGGCTCCGTGGAGGCTGCAGACGCCCTTTTGCACAGCACTGACCTTGATGACCTGCTGGACGAGCAGCACTGGCAGGCCATGCTTCTGCCACCGGCTGCTGCAACGGCGGAGGCTGCCGTAGCGCCGGAACGGCAGCAGCCTAAGCTGCACCTTGAGGCGGAGCCTGCAGCTATGGCATCCTGACAAAAACAGAAATTTTTCAGAAAAAGCTGCCTGCATTCCAACTGGAGCGCAGGCAGTGCCTTTTCTGAGGTGTAAGACGAACAACCCTCATGAACGAAAGGAAGAACATATGAAGCTGAACGTGCTTTCTCGCATGGCCGCTGTGCTGGCGGCTGGTACCCTGGTGGTTGGTCTGCTGGCAGGCTGCAGCACCATCTCATCCAAGGACGGTGCGGCGGACAGTGCCGTGGCCACCGATACCGCCCTCATCATTACCCTGGGCGACGGCATGCCCGCCCTGACCAACGTCGAGGATTTCCTCAACAACGTAATCGTGACGCCGGGCGGCAGCGCCGGTCTCGTGGTCGCAGATGGATCTCCCTTTGTGGTCGGTCCCCAGCGCTTCGACCAGGTCAAGAACAACGACATCCAGCAGGCCAGAGCGGACAAGGCCGCCCGCTTGGAGCTGGTAGAAGCAGTGCAGGGAGCCGCTGCTAAAACCCCCGAGACTGACCTCATCTCGGCGGTCTCTTTGGCTGGCCGCATGCTGTCGGCTGGTACGGCAAGCAACAAGGTGTTGATTATCCAGCACTCTGGCGTAAACACTGGTGCCAGCCTGCCTATGCAGGAGCTGGATCTGCTGAACACCGACCCTGCCCAGCTTCTGGACCAGCTGGACGCAGCTGCCATGGTGCCCCAGCTGAATGGCGTGCCCGTTGAGTTCTACGGTCTGGGCGATGTCGCTGGTTCTCAGCGCACCCTCTCTGCCCAGCAAGTCCAGTGGCTGCAGAGCTTTTGGCAGGCCTTCTTTGACCGCACGGGTGCTGCCGTCACCTTCCACGCCGATATCGTGTCCGGTGAGGCTCTGACCGAGAACGGCCATAAGGTCACGCCGCTGGCCCCTGCAGGTGCACCGACCTTTATTAAGGTCAGTGCAGAACAAGTGGACTTTCAGCCCGACAGCACAGCTTTCCTTGACGAGGACGCAGCTCGTTCAGCACTGAACGAGCTGGCCGCCCAGCTGAAGGCTGACTCCACCAGCTATGTTGTGGCTGGTTCTACGGCGGAGGTGGACAACGCCAGCCGGGAGGGCGCACAGGCACTGTCTCTTGCTCGCGCTCGGGCAGTGCGTGACGTGCTGGTGGTGGCCGGCGTTCCGGCCGACCAGATCACCTGCCTGGGTCTGGGCAACGAGCCGACGAGCGTGCGTAGTGCAAACGAGGCCGAAAACCGCTGCGTCTATGTGGTCTCGTCCGACAGCGTACAGGCCACGGAGTTCCGCTCGGTGGGGCAGGCTGAGAGCTGATCGGCAAAAAGACAGGACACCCCGGCACAGAATGCTCTGTACCGGGGTGCCTTTTTGGGGTGCGAAGGGGGCGATTCGCCAGCCGCTTTGGCCCATGGGGAAAGGGCGTTCGCACTGGGCCGCACAGACAGTTTTCGAAAAGGTACTTTTATTTTGGTCAAAAGCGTGCTATACTCTACAATAGAATTGGTGAAATGAACAGTTCCGGTGCTGTCAGACAGCTCCAGGGCGAGCAGTTTTGCCGAATCAACTCACACCCCGCAAGGGGACGTAAAATTGAAATTCGACATGAAGAAATCCGAAAGGAAGAGGAACCAACTCACACCCCGCAAGGGGACGGAAGCTTCCCGGGATAGTCCGGACTGTCGAATGTGTAGATTTAACTCACACCCCGCAAGGGGACGTAAATGGCTGTATTTCAATGTCGCCTCTGCTACGAACGGAACCAACTCACACCCCGCAAGGGGACGATAACACGTCGATGTACCGGTAAGGCGGGCCGCCCTCGAATCAACTCACACCCCGCGAGGGGACAATAACAGAAGAGCCTTTTCTGCTTTGCACAAATGCGGCAGAAAAGGCTCTTTTGCTTTTTTAAAATTTATTGTGCTGTTTTTCCAACCGGGACGGCGGCAGAGCCTTTCTCTGAGTGTAAGACAGAAACACCTGAGACGAAAGGAAAAAGCCTATGAAACGCCTTTTGGAAGGACAGCAGCTGCAGCGAACGGTCCCGCCCACCACAGCGTGCGTGGAACCGGTGGTACGCCTGCCTGGCGGCCTGACGCTGGACGACCGCAGCTGCTGGCAGTACCCCACCATGCTGGTGGGCAGCGTCGGCAGCGGCAAATCCACCCTGATAGAGCAGATCCGCCAGCCGGTGCTGGCCCATGCAGACCGTGTGGGGGACACCGTGGTGATTTTTGCGGCAAAGCCGGATGTGCTGCGCTGCCGCCGCCCGGGCGACCCGGTGATCTCGGTCTCGGCCACCGGCCCTGCCAGCTGCTGGAACATTTTCCGGGAGCTGGATGCCTCCGATACGCCGGAACTTACCCTGCGTGAGATCGCCAGTGCTCTGTTTGCCGAACAGAAGAAAAAGACTACCCAGATCTTCTTCCCGGAGGCAGCGCAGGAGATCTTCTACCAGACGGCACGCTTCATGCGGGATTTCGGCCGCACCAACAACATCCCGGTCTCCAATGCAGAGCTGAGCGAGTTTCTCACCCGCACAACGGTCTTTGCACAGGAAGGGGCCGGCACCGGAACCGACGGCAGCTGGCAGGAACTGGTAGAGCGGTACCCCACTTACTTTTCTGCCGCCCGGGATCTTATCGGGGACGGCGGAGCCCAGGGGCTGGGTGTACTCAGCGAGGTACGCACCATGCTCAGCCGCCTGTTCATTGGCAGCTTCAACACAGCCGACGGCCGGTTCTCGGCCCTGCAGGCAGTCCGTCAGGGCGGCAAGCGGGTGTTCATCCTCTATGAGCCCGAAAAGGCCAGAACAGCTCTGCCGCTGTTCCGGCTGCTGCTGGATCTGATGCTGCAACAGAGCATGAGCCCCACCCTGAACCACAAGGTGTGGTTTCTGCTGGACGAGTTCAGTCTGCTGCCCAAGCTCGAAGCCCTGACCGACGCCCTGAGCTTCGCACGTGACCCTTCCGGCGACAATGGGCGCAGTGGTGCACGTATTATTGCGGCAGTACAAAGCGTCCAGCTGCTGACTCGCCACTACTCCGAGGCAGAGGCCAAGACCCTGATGTCCTTGTTCCCCAACCTCATCACCATGCGTGTCATGGACCCAATGTCCCGTGCAGCCTTCGCAGACCGCTACGGCACTGCTCGCGTGATCTACCGCTACATGGGCGAGGGCAACCGGCCCGTGACCACCGACTGCGAGCAGAAAGTGGTGACAGACGCCGACTTTTCCCAGCTCATGAAACCGGGTCAGGCCCTGATGAGCCTGCCTGCAGTCTCGCCGGAACCCTTCATTTACGACGGCTTCCGGGGTTGACCGAAGAAAGGAGAAACCCATGGCTTTGTTCCGTTCCAACCGGGGCATGCACCTTCTGGCACTGCCCACGACCCACGCCGATGCAGAGAACACCCGCCGCAAAAACATCCAGGATGGCGGCACCACCACCGCATCCCGCCTGCTGGCACAGGCCCGTGTCCTGCCGCAGGAGGCGTTGGTCTGCGGCTCGCCGGGACGCATCTTCCCGGTGGTGGAGGCCCTGCAGCGGCAGAGCAGCTGCCCCTTCGTGCTCATCGGCACCGCCCGGGACCTGACCGACAGTCCGCTGCTGCGGCTTCCGGTCCAGTGGCAGGATACCGTGCTCCCGGACCGGCTTCCGGAGGGCAGCGGCAGGATTACGATCAATCCCGGCGAGTTCGGCATGGGCATGATGCAGATGGCAGACTGGGGTGGCACCCACACCATTCTGCTCTGCCTGGGGCAGGGACTCTCGGCCAGCACCGAGCTGCTGGATGCCCTGAATGCCTGCGGCGACTATGTGCTGCTCTGCAGCAGCCTGAGCCGGGCGGTACCCGGCCGGACAGGTGGGCTAACCACGGAGGGCCTGCTGCGCTCCATGCGATATCTGGTCGTCTCGTCCGCAGGCGGCGACGCCCAGACCCTGCTGCAGGTCCTGCCCAGCTACGAGAGTGAGCGGGTGACCAACTCCGTCGGCTTCAACACCCACTGCGACCGAGGCGGCATGATGGGGCACCACGGCGGCAGCGGCTTCAGCTTTGGCCAGAACCGCGAAGTGGTCACCAAGCCCGTGCTTTCGCAGGACGACCTCACCGGGCTCCGGAATAACTCGGAGTTTCTGGTCTATAACCAAGACCTTATGAGGCTCTGGGTTGGAAAAATCGGCTAAAAACCGACCGAAAACTTTTCCGCTTTTTTTCGTACAATCTGTGCATTGCAGGAACGCTTACCGGTGCGCTATACTGGGCGCAACACAACCATGCTGCCAACCGTATATCGTGCACAAACGAAAGGAGAAACGCTATGAAGCGTATCTACGTGACCACCATTCCTCTGCAGGGCCGTCTCGACCTCGCCAAGAACACCTACCGTTCCAGCGCCAATTCCGGCGACATCGAGACCCGTTTCCCGATCCTGCAGGTCCTGCACAACACGCTGCAGGAAAGCGACGATTTCCACATCATCGCCATCCGCAGTGTGAACGGCGATACCCAACGCAACTTCGGCTACCTCAAAGAGGAACTGCAGGCGATGGGCTTCACCGAGGACCACATCCGGGAGCTGCCCATGCCGGACGAGCAGGACTGCAGCACCCTGATCCGCCTGTGCCGCGACCTGTGCGACGTGCTGCCGGAAAAAGGCATCGCCTACATGGACATCACCTACGGTACCAAGACCATCCCTCTGGTGCAGCTGGCGGCTCTCACCTGTGCAGCAGCGACCCATGAGGAACTGGAGGTAGGCGGTGTCTACTACGGCGAGATGCGGCGCGTCAACGGCCAGAGCGTGAATCAGTCTGTTCTCCACGATGTTACGCCGCTTTATCACCTGCAGGGCCTCGTGGGCGGCATCCACGGCAACAAGGAGACCGCCGAGATGGTCTACAACCAGCTGGTGTGGATGAGCCAGAACAAGGCCGAGCAGTAAGGGAGGGGGAATTTGATGTACGAGGAACGTGCAAACCTCCGGGCTACGATCGATGCATCGCCGCTCTGGGATGTGGATGTGGCCACCCGCAAGGCTCTCTTTCAGCCGATGCTGAAAAAGCTGAATGGCCGGGAAGAGTCTGCCGGGGACGACCCGGCTGAGGCCGCTGCGGTAGACCCGAAGCTGGAAGAAACCTACAAAAGGGTCTGGGCCGAGTGCTTTGAGCTGTTCCCGACAGAAGATGCCACCATCCTCTCGATGGCGTTTTTCCAGGCTGCGGCGGCATACCAGCCAGACCCGACACGGGAGAAGGACAGCTTCTGTGCTTACATGCAGATGGCCATGCGGCACCTGAAGGCCGAAGATGCCCGGAAAGAGGCGCAGAGCCTGGGCATTATGGACGTTAGCAAGGAGACCGCCCGTAAGGTCCGTCAGGCGTTGGACTACATGGACCGGATGGGTTACACCAGTGCCATGGTGACCGGCGACCCGCATCTGGAAAAGACGGTCGCACAGGCTGCCAGGATCGGCCAGCGGAGCCTGCACGAGGCTCTGCTGAACAAAGATACGCTGGTGTCCATCAACACCGAGCGGGACGACGGCACCGGGATCGAGATCGTGGACAAGGGGGCGTCTCCTGAAACGCAGGTAGAACTGAAAGAGGACATCTTCCCTATCCTGCACAAGGCTGTGCTGCTCATGAGCCTGGAAGAAAAAGAAAAGACCCGTGCCAATATGGTGCTGTTCTGGTCCCCGCGCATTCTGGGCTATCTGCGGAAAAATGAGGCCCCCGACATGCCGGAACGCCTTGGCCGCAGCGACGACCTGCGCCCCTTGGAGAGAGACGGCGTCCTTTGGGACCTGCTGCTTCTGCGGGACTATGTACGTTTCTGTGTGCGGGAACCGCTTTACAGCGGCGAAGGCCCGGAAAATCCGAAGGAGCTTGAAAGCGCAGCAGTGAATCCCCTGCTGCTGCCAACACGCCGCCCGGAGCAGGACAAAACCGTGGCAGAGTATCTGGGCAAGGACAAGGGAACGGTTTCCTACCATAACCAGAAGTTCGCCAAAAAGTTCCGGGGGATGTTGAACCTCAAGGACACAAAGCCTGTGAAGGAGAACTGAACACATGGGGAAGAACATTGCGCTCCTGTATATGAGCGCCTATTTTGCACAGCCTGCCCCGGAGAGCAGCAAAAAACGCTTCCTGCGTACACAGACCAACGAGGCTGCGGTCAGCGCCCTGTGGAAGGACCCTGCATCCCGGCCGGACAAGATCGTGGCCCTGTGCAGCGACACGGTCCGGACAAAGCCGACCGTCCCGGCGGCAGACGGCTCCGGCAATAAGGTGCCCACGCTGGAGTATTTCAGGGATGAGTTCCTGAAACAGCTTGGCGTGCAGCCGGAACAGCTGGTGGCGGTCTCTGTGCCCGACAGCATGGAGGAAGCCGACCAGACCCGTGCGATCTCTGCCGTGCTGGAACAGGTGGCCGAGAATGACAACCTCTACATCGACCTGTCCGGCGGAATGCGCGATACGGCGACGCTGCTGCTCATTGTAGCCCGCTACCTCAAGGACATCCGCATGGTTCAGACCAAAAAAGTGCTTTACTCGGAGCTCAAGGGCAACAGTTCCGTTGTGCGGGACAGCACGGGCCTGTACAATCTGATGGACCTGATCACGGCAGTGGATGCGTTCTTCTCCACCGGTACGACCGAGAAACTGAAAGCATATATGAAACAGACCGGTGAGACGGATCCTGACATCCTGAACCTGCTTGACCGGATCGACCATTTCGCGGATGATCTGGCCCTCTGCCGCGTGCAGATGCTCAAAGCCGACCTCAAGGCCATTGCCCGTCAGATCAAACAGCGCCCTGCCTCGAGGGAAACGCTGAGCAGCCTGCTCTATGAGCTGATGAACGACCGCTTTGAGGCAGAGTTCCAAAACCTCATGGGCAGCCGTTCAGACAGCCTGCCGGCACTCGTGCAGTGGTGTGCCCACCACCGGATGTACCAGCAGGGACTGACCCTCCTGAGCGAGGAAATGCCCACCTATTTGTGTGGTCACTTGTTTCTGCAGCCAACCGGCAAAGCACTGGATTACATGGCACTACAGCCCCAGAACAAAGGCAAGAGCTGGGTGTTCCCAATGTTCCACTACCACTTCTGCCGCGCTGCTTTGTTCCATGAGGCACGGCCCTTTACCGTAAACCTCTGCCTGACCAAGGACAAGACTGAGGCGAACGGAAACGCTCTGTTCCGTGTGGCGACTCTGACCGAAGCACAGGAGTATCTGACAGCCGCAGTGGAGCAGGGGGAACTGATGTTGGATCTGACCCGGAAAGACACTGTGGCGCAGGGAATCGTATACTACCAGAGCGTGCAGCAGTACCGCAACCAGATCAACCACGCCACGGACAGCGCGGTTAAATTTCAAAAGGACACAGGGCTTCTGCCGCTCAGCACAAGCGCCATTGAGCAGACGTTGGGGGACGTTGCGTTCTACCTCTTCAAACTGAAAGAGTGTAAAGCCACTGCCCCGGTGGGCATAGAACTACTGGACAGCAACAAAGCATTTTAAGGCTCAAAAAGTCATAACAAAAACAGCCATCACTTTCCAACTGAAGTGATGGCTGTTTTTTGTTATCCCCTTGCGGGTATGATCTAAGTGCAACACAATTTTGTGCCAGAAGAAAGGGCTACACACATTTATCGTAACTTCTGCGGCAGAACCAGCGGCTCCACCGATACGCCGCCCATGCCAAGGGCGGTTTTGATCCCGATGCCGCCGTAGGGCGCAAAGGAGAGCAGGGCGTTCCAGAGTTCCAGCAGCGGCAGGGCCAGCCGGGCCTCCACGACAGCGCTGCCCACAAAGCCCGGGATGCAGGTGTTCTTGATGGGATAGGAGACGGTGTGCAGGCTGTAATCCAGGATGTGCAGCCCGCGCAGGATAGCGTCCAGCGCGTCCGGGTCGCTCAGCTGGCAATCCGGAAAGGCGGTGTTCCAGTGCAGCACAAGGCTCTGCAGCAGCAGGAATTCCTGCGGGTAGATGGCGTAGCGTCCCGCCTGCTTGAAGGCGCAGGGGGTGCGGAACCACAGCCTTGTCCGGCTGGCAGGCTCCTCCCGCGCAGCCAGCAGAAGCTGCAGGCCGTTTTCCACCGAGTGGCTGCCCAGCGGCTCCATCTGCAGGGGCGCGCCGTGCAGTTCCAGCGTGGTGCAGCCCGCAAGCAGCGGCCGCACCTGTGCGGCGAGGGCTTCGTCCAGAAGATTCAGCGTCCACACCGACGTCTGCGCAGCAGCGTCAAAGCACAGGGACTGCGACAGCGGGTGCTCGCCCTGCTCATGGAGCCGAGCGGCGGTATCGGCGGGAAGCTGTGCCATCAGCCAGCCATAAATGCGGTAGGCCCATGCAGAGGGCAGACGTGGGGTCTCTGCTGTGCGCAGAGAGAACTGCAGCTGCTCGATCATAGAATGTTCACCTCGCAGAACCCGGCCGGGTAGCGTTTGCCTGCATAGGTGACGTACCGCGCACGGTGCGGCGAAACGCCAAGGCTGATGTCTGCCTCATGACGACCGTGCTGGGTCTGCAGAATGCGCTGGGTCCATTTCAGGGCGGCGGCATAATCGTCCTTCAGGTAAGGGTAACCGACCGTTTTGGAGAGGAAGCCGGTGCCGCCGCCAAGGATGAGGTGTGGGGTGTCCGGAATGTTTGCAACGGGATGGCCCTGCGGGAAGTGCGACAGGAAAGCATCCTGATAAAAGCGGCTGAACTCGGCGATGGCTTCCAGCAGGGCATCCTTTGTAATGGGATGGGCATACCGGTTGAGAATGCTCTGGTCCAGCGTCAGCCGGAAGCGGATGGTCTCGCCCGGACGCACGCATTCCTGATAGAGGGGCAGATCTTTGGCGTCACCGTCAAAGTCCTCGACCCGAGCAGCGGAAAGGGGCGAGATCAGGGTGCGCCCGGTCAGGATCAGCTTGTCGTTGTCGATGGGGGCGCTGTCGGAGACCTGAACACCACGGAAAATGCTGTCCAGGATGTCGTCGGCGGCAGCACCGGATCGCAGCTTGTTGGCATAGCTGCCCTCCGGGAATACGTAATCGTGGTTGACCTCAAACGCTTCCAGAGTACGTTTTTTGCCGGGGGCCGGCGTCTCGTGCAGCAGCAGATGCACCAGCCACGCCGTGCGCAGCGCGCCTTTCAGGCTGCTGCCGGGAATATAGGCGCGGCCGTAGGCGTCGCGCTGAAATTGATGGATCTCTTTGGTGCCGTTGTAACCGGCAACATCCTCGGTCACGGCCAGGCGATACTGTACCAATGGCTTGTCGCCCATCAGCTTCGGGTGTTCCAGCCAATCTTCTGCAAGATGACAGTCTCTGGTCCAGAAGTCCAGCAGACTGCTGTTGGAGCTGAGCATGAACTTCTCGAACTGCCGCACCAGATCGTGCCGGAGCATGTAGTCAAAAAACAGTTCCATGTTGAGGATTTTGACGCAGCCCTGGTTCGGGGAATAGATGTATTCCCGTTTGCCGATCTTACGGCCGCTGCCAACGAACAAAGGAGACTGCGTTTTCAGCGTCAGATCAAAGACCTGCAGGTGATCCTGCTGGATCATAGTGTCACCCCCATAAACAGCGGTTTGGAATAGCGGTAGACCGAATGCGGGACCCCGATGCCGACATCGCAGAGCTCACCCTGATAGGTGTGCTGCAGCACGGAACCGGCGGTGAGAAAATACTGGGTCTGCTTCTTGATGGGGGTCTCCACCCATTCGGTGGAGGCAAAGCCGCCGCGCCGGGCCAGCTGGAACGACGCACCTTCCAATGCGGCGTCCATCTCCTCCCCGGTGGGCAGACTGCTGGTCAGCAGCAAGTAGGGCGCGGTGCCGCGCTCCAGTGCCTGCAGCATCCAGCGCAGGGATGCGTCCTCGGCGGTGTTCAGGCAGATGGGCTCGCCGTCCAGATGGAACCGGCCGTAACCGGCGCTGGTGCGGCCGCCGATCCCGCTCAGGCCCAGAAGGGTGAAGAGCTCCTTCAGCATCTTGAGCTGGTCGTTGCCCTCACAGGCACACAGAACATACAGGCCGCAGCCTGCGTGCAGGCGGTACAGGCCGACAAAGTACGGCTTGGCGTCGGCACCGTCGGTCACACTGGCCTTGGTCTGCTCGTAGGCCTGGCCAAAGCTCTGGTCCAGCTCGTCCAGCGGGTAGGTGCCGCTGTGCAGGCTGGCGGTGTAGCGGTCGAATTTGGAGACCGGGATCCAGGCAAGCTTTTTGACCGCCTTGCGCTTAACGGTGGAAAGCTCGGCAGGGGATGTGGATGCGGCGATCGGCTTGGGCAGGTAAAAGGAATCCCCCCGCCAGGGCATGGCATCGCTGATGCGCAGGGCGTCCGCATCGGCAGAGATGAGAAGCTCCTCCAGCGCTGGCTCGCCGTACACTTCCAGCGCCGTGTGGCACAGGGCCGAAAAAATCGTGTCGGCGCGCAGGGTCAGGGCAGAGGACTGGGAGCCGACCGCCGAGTCGGAACCGCCGAAGTGGACTGCCGTATCAAACGCCAGTTTTAGCAGAAAATAGTTCATACTCTTCGACCTCGGTTTTGAAGGTTTGGCGGATGCCGTCCAGATCAACGTTCAGCGTCTCCGGGTAAGGGATCACCTGGAAGTTCTGGAAGCTCACACGGCCGTTGCCGCGGGAGCCGTGCCCGCCAAGGTAGTCCAGCTGGAGCAGCTTCATGGCCTTGGACAAAAGCGAAAGGTCCTCTTCCATCTCTTTGGGGTCGGACAGGTTGTAAACGATGTTGACCCCGAACCGGGAACCGGCAACAACGCGCTCGATCTGGCGTGGGTTGGCCTTGGAGGTAAGGCGGTTGATCGTGTTCTCCGACTTGACTTCGGTCACGCCCACGCCTTTCAGCTGGTCGTAGTTGAGCAGAAAAGCGTCCGCAAACTGCAGCCGCGCAAAGCGGACCGGTTCAGAGCTGCCGAACATTCGCAGGAGGACCTCGCCGTCTGCGGAAAAATCCGGCAGCGTTTCGCCATTGACACAGCTGCGGCGGGCAAGCAGCGTGCGGAGCTTGCCCTTCAGGCTGCTGCCCGGCACGATGGGCAGCCCGGTGAACGGGTCACGGATGACAGGACTATCCACGGTGCCGATGGCAGAAAAAGACGAAGAACCGCCGATGTGAAGCCCTGTGCGGACAACAAGGTCACACTTGATCAGAATTTTGCCGGTCATGATGCATTCTCCTCTCCGGTTTTGGATTCAGAGTAGTAACGATGGAAGGCGACGAGGGCTTCCATGTAGTGGTAATAATCGATCAGATCCTGCCGTGTGCAGGTACCGACAGAGGACAGCTTGGCGAGATATTCAAACAGGTTGGCACTTTCCACAAACTGGCGCACCTGCGGGTCACGGCCGCATTCGTAAGCCAGGCGGATGCGCAGCAGCTTGATCTGATTGACGCTCTCCTTCAAAAGCCGCTCCTCGGTGCGGCGGTTCTCGTTGTTGTAAACGTCACAGGCCAGGCGGAGCAGGTTCTGGATCTTGGTCTTGGTGATCAGGGCGCAATTCTCCTTCATCAACTGTTCCGCAAAATCAACGTAGTTTTCCGGAATGATCGGCTCTGCAGCAGCGGCCTTTGGCTTGGCCGGGCCTTTGCCGGAAGGATGATTCGGTTTTGGCATATCACTCTCTCCCTCGTTTCTGATAGACATAAATGTAGATCGCGGTGATCAGCTGTCGGCGCTGTTCCGGGTCCCGCGCCCAGTCCAGAACATTGTGCGAGAAGGTCCGGTAGGCGTCCTTCAGGGCCTCACTTGCCTTCTTCTCGTCCGGGCGCAGCCGGGCAAGCAGGTAGATGCACCGTGCAAAATTGACCTGGTCCTCCCGGGTATTGCGCAGCAGGTCGGTCAGGTTGTACAGCATGGAATTGCCGCGGTGATCGTCATCGTTTTTCTGGACCTGCGCAAAAAACTGCTCCAGACAGGCAAGTTTTTCGCCCAGCACTTTGTCCTGCAGCACATCCCAGGAATAGGTGTGGTCGGGCACGGCGTCGAACAGTGCGGCACCGTTCTTGCCGGGCAGCTTTTTGGCTTCGTCCTCCAGCGCGGCGGTCTGTTCAGCTGCGGCGCGGATGGGATAATGTTCGTTGAACATTGCGATGCCCGCGCTGATGGTCAGTGCCCCGCAGGTGTAGCTGCGCAGGTGCTTCTGGATGCGCAGGGCGGCCTGCAGGGTGTGGTTCCAGGCACCGACCAGAAAGACATCGTCGCCGCCGGCGTAGACGATGCTGACGCAAAGCCCCTCCAGCAGGCCGTTGATGTGGTACTTGAAAAACAGCGACATCTGCCGCGAGAACGCCGCAGCGCGGAACAGGTTGACGTACTTCATCCGCTGCACGGGGTCGGTTTGGTCTGGCTGCTCAAAGCCGGCAATAAAGGCCTGTCCCAGATTATCTACGTCCATGCGGCAGATGGCGATGCGTCGGATACCCTCCGACTGGTCGGCAAGATCCTCAATGTTGTTGCTGGCGGCATAGTCGCCGACGAACAGGTTGATGGACGGGCTGAGCGTCCGGACCAGCCGGTTCTTGGTGTAGGAGCGCACGGCGTCGGTGCAGAGGCCGGAGTCGTTCGAGAACGAAAGGAACCGTTTGCTGTCACGGATGCCCGGCAGTTCAAAGGCACCGGGGCGGGGTGTGCTGTGGACCAGATAGACTGACTGGTTCTGGATCTGTGCCGACAGGTTGTCAAACCGATTGCACCACGGGCAGAGACCCACGGCGTTGACCTGTGCGGAGCTGCCGCACACCTTGCACTCCCGGGTGTTATCGGCAACGGACGGCACCCGGTTCAGGGCGCGGAGCGCAGCGGCGTCGCAGGGGTGCTGCTTGTGCTGCTCGGCAATGGCGTTGACCCGGCGGAACAGGGCCTTGTAGGGGCTTGCCTCTGCGGGGACATTGCACAGGTCGTTGGCGCTGCAGGGGGTCCAACCGTTGGCCAGGAACAGCTGCACGCCGAACTGTTCGTTCAGCCAGCCGTTGAAAGCCCGGTTCCAGTCGGCAAGGGTCTGCTGCACGGCGGCGGTGTTGGGCAGCAGGAGATAGCAGTGCCCGCCGCCGCTGTAAATGATGTTGGTCCGGGTCAGGCCGCAGCCGTCCAGAAGCTCGTCCATGTAGTGCTCCATGAGCAGCTCCAGAAAGAATGAACGGCTGCGGAGGGAGCGCAGGGCACCCTCGGTGTGGACGGTGTAGATGAACCGCTGGATGCGGGAAAAGTCGGCGGTGTAGAGCAGGAACGCCGGTTTCCGGCGCAGCTCTGCGGGAGTGTCCAGCAGGGAAAAGGCGTCGCCCTGCTGCAGATACTCGCTGACGCAGGCCGCCAGAGCCGCCGTCAGCTTGAGCTGGTCGTAGAGGGAAATATCCCGGTCCTCGTCCCGCGCGGTGCTGGCAGGCAGGCTGCTGCACTGGGATTCCAGCAGGCCCAGCAGTGCGTTTGCCTGCGCCGGGCTGAACTGCAGGCCGGTGAGCTGTCCGGTCAGCTCCTGATAGAGCTCCCGGTAAACGGCGGCGGGAATGTCCGGCGCATCCTGCACGGGGTCGTGCAGGGCACCGTCCGGGCGGGCAGCCGGGACGGAATACCCGGGGTGCTCCCCGTTCAGGTGGCTGAAAATGGAGCGCAGGGGCCCGCAGCGGGAGCTGGCCGGTTCGGCGGCGGGGGTGTCGG